>JAEEGL013099493.1_pt1 | contig 21543 bp, 17 predicted proteins | sample 9134231 | NCBI WGS metagenome assembly JAEEGL01 (sample SAMN16246548, study PRJNA631951) | gut metagenome | biome: gut microbiome; feature: rumen; material: fiber-attached | host: Bos | place: Iran: Karaj | collected 2018-10
ATGCAGACACCGGCAAATGCTTATCCTCACGCGCTTATGTATATCCGGATCATATTTGTCGGGACCGTGGCGCAGATGGGCTACAACATGAACGCCGGGATCCTGCGGGGCCTGGGTGACAGTGTATCGTCGCTTGTTTTTCTTATTGTCTCAAGCCTGCTCAATATCGGACTGGACCTGCTCTTTACGGTCGTTTTCGGATTCGGCGTTGCGGGCGTTGCCGCTGCTACCGTTATTTCACAGTTTGTAAGCTGGTTTGCCAGCATGATATACCTTAGGGCCGTCTATAAGAAGGTGGATTATTCACCGCTTATCAGAAAGATAGACAGACAGCTCCTTATACATGAGATGAAGATCGGTTTTCCGCTTGGATTTAACACTTCGATCTATTCTGTGGGACATCTTCTGATGCAGACCGTTATCAACATGCAGGGCGATGATTTTGCGGCTGCAACGGCTGTCGCAACAAAGATCACCGGAATGGCGATAGTCAGTACTACAGCCTTTTCCCAGGCTGCCATGACATATTCCGGACAAAACTTCGGAGCGGGCAACTACGAAAGGCTTAAGCGCGGAGCCCTGAGGATACCGCTGTTTTCAGGACTTGTGAACCTTGCGGCGGGGCTTGTCGTATGCTTTTTTGCAAGGGATATCGCGCTGTTTTTCAACGGAAACGAGACAATTGCGGGATACGCGGTAAGATATGTGCATGTTGTTCTGCCTGTTTACTGGTGTTACGCCATCTTTAACGGGATAATCAATTACGTGCACGGGGTTGGGGATATAGTTTATCCGACGATAATAAATATACTCGTGCTCTGGGGAATAAGGATCCCGGCAGCATTTATCCTGAATGCCGCGGGACTTGGTAAATGGTGTATGGCAGGTATCTCCTTAAGCTTTTTCTGCGGAATGGTCGGGATGATGTTCTATTACACCACAAAGAGATGGAAGAAAGTCATTGCCGGTGTTCATTTATAACAAAAAAAGTTGCCAGAAGATATCCTCTGACAACTTTTGTTTTCTTTTAGACCTGTTACAGGTTACGCCATAGCGTTTACAGCCTTTGTGAGCTGGGAAACCTTATGTGCTGCGGTATTCTTGTGAAGAGTACCCTTTGCAGCGGCCTGGTCAAGTGCCTTAACAGCGGTCTTTAAAGACTCGTTTGCAAGATTCTTGTCGCCGGCAGCCACGGCAGCGTTAACCTTTTTGATAAGAGTCTTAAGTTCGGATTTGATCATCTTGTTACGGAGAGTCTTTGTCTCGATAACAAGGATACGCTTTTTAGCGGACTTAATGTTAGCCAATGTTTCCACCTCCCTTTTTGGATTCCGCAAGTCCCTGCCTCTCTTTACGGCAGAGCCGTATGCGGTTGGGGTGCATGAATTGTTCGCGAAGCCGGACACGGACGTTTTGCGAACATACGATAGTATATTAGTCTTATCCCGCCCGGATGTCAAGAAGTATTTTTGTTTTTTCTTTTTTAATTTTAATAACCTCCAACATGATGCATTCCAATAAGCATTGCTTAAAAACTGTCATAGTGGTATAATAACTATGTATGTCAAGACAGGAGTAAAACAGATGTCAACGGATCAGAGTAAAATCAGGAATTTTTGCATAATTGCGCACATTGACCATGGTAAATCCACGCTTGCGGACCGTATCATCGAGATGACGGGCGTGCTCACAAGCCGTGAGATGCAGGAGCAGGTGCTCGACAATATGGACCTTGAGCGCGAGCGCGGAATAACTATAAAGGCACAGACTGTGCGCGCTGTCTACAAAGCTTTGGATGGCGAAGAGTATATCTTCAATCTTATCGATACCCCCGGCCATGTGGACTTTAACTACGAGGTGTCCCGCAGCCTTGCGGCATGTGAGGGCGCGGTGCTCGTGGTTGATGCTGCCCAGGGTATCGAGGCTCAGACCCTTGCAAACGTTTATATGGCCATAGACCATAATCTTGAGATAATCCCCGTTATCAACAAGATTGATCTTCCGAGTGCCGAGCCTGACAGAGTGGTACAGGAAATAGAGGATGTTATCGGCATTGAAGCCCAGGATGCCCCGAGAATCTCGGCAAAAGCAGGCATCAACATCCGGGACGTACTGGAGCAGATCGTAAAGAAAGTGCCGGCACCCAAGGGCGATCCGGAAAAGCCGCTCAAGGCGCTGGTTTTCGACTCGGTTTATGATTCGTATAAAGGCGTTATAGTATTTATGCGCGTGATGGAAGGTACCATACGTCAGGATACGGTCATTCGCATGATGGCAACCGGCGCGGAAGCTGAAGTTGTAGAGATAGGGACCTTCGGCCCCGGCCGCTTTATCCCGTGTGATGAGCTTTCAGCCGGTATGGTAGGTTATTTTACCGCGAGCCTCAAAAATGTGAAGGATACACGCGTGGGCGATACAGTGACGGATGCAAACAATCCTGCCACAGAGCCGCTTCCCGGCTACAAAAAGGTACTTCCGATGGTTTACTGCGGCATGTACCCTGCGGATGGTTCCCAGTATCCGGAGCTTCGCGACGCGCTTGAAAAACTCCAGCTGAATGATGCTGCGCTGCAGTTTGAACCGGAAACATCCATAGCGCTTGGGTTTGGCTTCAGATGCGGTTTCCTTGGACTTCTGCACCTCGACATCATTCAGGAGCGCCTTGAACGCGAGTATAACCTTGACCTTGTAACAACGGCTCCGAGCGTTATCTACAAGGTTTTTAAGACTAACGGTGAAGAGGTTGAAGTCACAAACCCGTCGAACCTTCCCGATCCGACTGTCGTCGATCACATGGAGGAGCCAATTGTAAGTGCGGAGATCATGGTAAAGACCGAATTCCTCGGTGCTATCATGAAGCTTTGTCAGGAACGGAGAGGCGTATATCTTGGCATGGAATATATGGAGGAGACAAGAGCGCTCCTTAAATACGAACTGCCGCTGAATGAGATCATTTATGACTTTTTTGATGCGCTTAAATCCCGTTCAAAGGGATATGCGTCATTTGACTACGAGTTAAAGGGCTATCAGCAGTCAGAGCTTGTAAAGCTTGATATCCTTATCAATCATGAGCCTGTGGACGCGCTTACCTTCATAGTTCACGGGGAGACGGCCTACGAGCGCGGAAGGAAGATGTGCGAAAGGCTTCAGCGCGAGATACCGCGCCAGCTCTTCGATATCCCGATCCAGGCGGCCATAGGCACAAAGATCATCGCAAGAGAGACTATTAAAGCGCTCCGCAAGGATGTTCTTGCAAAGTGCTACGGCGGCGATATCACAAGAAAGAAGAAGCTTCTTGAAAAACAGAAAGAAGGCAAGAAGCGCATGCGCCAGGTGGGAAATGTCGAAATACCGCAAAAAGCCTTCATGAGCGTCTTAAAGCTCGACGAAGACTGACACTGACCGAAAGGAACGCAATACATGCATTTTGTTGAAATTGATGCCAACAAGTTTGTGATCGGAAAGCAGTACGAGTTTGACATCGTGGATCTTGACAGCAACATCCTGTACACACGCGGGAAGGTGCTGGGCGAAAAAGATGCACTGCTGTTAAAGCGTTACAGTGAAACACGCGGGATCATCGGCGTTATGACGGAGGGCGAGGGAAATGACGCCAATTACGCCATGATCGCTGAGCTCGCAAAGACTCCGGGCGCGCCTGCGATAAAGAAGCAGCCCGGCGAAGGACATGAAGGTGTCCTCGATAAAAAGATAGCCGAGTTTGAGGAAGTAAAGATAAAGGATCTTGACGTTGAACGCCACATTAATATGGCGATGGACGTCGGGAAGCGCATTAACGAGGCAAACAAAGCCTCCGAGGACCGGATAAAGAATTACGAATACAAAGAGGCTTCGGAAGCGCTTCTTAGGACTATCCGGAAGGAGATACATCTTGGCGGCGAGAAGAATATAATCAGCGCCGTGGAGGAGCTTAACAAAGGGTATGATACCACATATCTTCACAGCAAGAACGTCGCGACCATGATGATGACGGTCATCCGCTACATAAAGCGTTACGGGATTGATGCGATCGGAAACGAAAAGATCGGGACACTGACAGATGAACGTGTGGAACATATCTTTATGGGGGCTCTGGCGCATGACCTCGGCAAGCTTGAACTAAAGGAACTTGTTGAATTCAAGGGTATCTTCAGTCCCGAACAGCGGGAAATGATAAAGAAACACACGCTCATAGGCGGAAAGATACTGAAGGATCTTGATGCGGATCCGGATACCATAATGATGGCGCTCTCGCACCATGAAGAGGGCGACGGCAGCGGCTATCCCAACGGCCTTACCTGGACGCAGGTACCGTGGTATGCAAGACTTCTGCATATTGTTGACGTTTATGACGCGCTTACGGCGGAAAGGGCCTACAAACCGCCGATGCTCCCTACATCAATGCTTGACAGTGAGCTTACCGTCTGCTGTTATACGGACAGGCTTACGGGAACCGGCGATTGCGTACAGAAGTTTGATGCAAGGCTTGTGGAGATATTCCTTCGGGCCGTGCCGATGTACCCCGTCGGGACGCATGTTTTTGTCAGCTCCGGAACAAGGCCGGGTGACATAAACTGCTGGGGGATCGTTGCGGAAAACAACGAGCACGCGGGAGCATACCCGAAGGTAATGCTTAACGACGGGCAGACCGTGATAGACCTTAGCAGCACGAAATGGTCGCAGTTCCGGATCGTAGCCAAGATGTGCAACGGGACCGACAAGGACGGGAAAAAGCTGATAGCGAAGAACAGCGATTTTAACGCTGCCCGAGAGTTCAGAAGGATCTTAAGGCCGGGCCTTTCCAATGATGAAAAGGACAGGCTTGTAAATATGCTTGAACAGGAAGTAAATGCGAGGACCTGAATATATAGTCCGGAAGGCTTAAAAACTGGGTCCCCGGAAAGGAATGCGATGAGTCTTCGAATAAACTTACGTCTCCTTGATATTGTCAGGAAGGCGTCGGAGGGAAAAGGCAGGGAAGTGAATTATGTCCGGTTTGAACCGTGGAAGAAGCGGTTCCCGGAAGATGCGCCCGTTAAACAGCCGTTTAAGCGGTGCGCACCCGAGGAGGTCGGAGTTTCCTCGGAATATCTGCAGGAGTTCCTTAAAAATCTTGCAAATGCGCCGGAAACAGCCATCCATTCGTTCATGATCTTGAGAAAGGGTGCCGTTATTGCGGAAGGAAGCTTTGAGCCCTACAAAACAAAGATGTGGCATGTCTCGAACTCCTTAAGCAAGAGCATCGTTGCACTTGCCGTCGGCATAGCTGTCGGGGAGGGAAGGCTTAAGGTTGACGATACCGTCATTGACATCTTAAAGGGCAGAAGCCTGCCCATTTCGGCAATGTTAAAGCGCAACCTCAAGGTTAAGCATCTTCTGACCATGACCAGCGGGCTCAGCGGCAACGAGGCTGTGGCCGCAACAGAGAATGACTGGACAAAGGTAGTCCTTGAGAGCAACCAGCTTTTCGCGCCCGGCGCACATTTCAATTACAACAGCATGAATACCTATCTGCTCGCTGTTATCTTAAATGAGGTAACGGGGCAGGGACTTATGGATTACATCAGGAACCGCCTTCTTGTTCCCATGGGCATAGAAACGCTTGTCTGGGAAAAGTCGCCGGAAGGCATTGAAAAAGGCGGCTGGGGGATGTACATCACCATAGAGGATATGGCAAAGTTCGGGCAGCTCTGCTTAAACAAAGGAAAGTGGAACGGCAGGCAGCTTGTGCCGGAAAGCTGGATCGCGGAGATGACAAAGTGCCGCGTTGACAGCAAGGAAGGCCGCGGAATGTACGGCTACGGCTATCAGGTCTGGATGGGCAAACGCCCGGGCTCATTCCTGTTTAACGGTATGTTCGGACAGATCGTATATGTGATACCGGACCTCGAAACAGTCCTTTGTTTCACAGGCGGAAGCGACAACATGTTCCGTGACAACGCCACAAACATAAACATCGAGAAGTATTTTAACGATCCGTTCCCGGAGGGGCCTCTTCCGGAAAACAGGAAAGCATATAACAGGCTTCTTAAGTATATCGCGGGCATTTCCTACGGAACAGCGGTAGATACGGCTGCGGAGCGCTACGGCATACATTTCAGGGGCTATTACATATGGCGCATAAAGAAGAATGCCATGAAGCTTGCCGCGGGAAGGAAATTCCGTGTTCCCGGCGATGCTATAGGTCTTATGCCGATGTACATCCAGTATGTTCACAACAATATCTCGGAAGGCATAAGAGAAGTCGAACTGCGGGACAATAACGGTACCCTTGAGCTGGTTGTTGCCGAGGGCAAGGATGTGAATGTGATCCCTGTGGGCTTTGAGGAGTACATCCACTCATTTATCACGGAACGGAGCGAGGAGTACAATATAGCTTCAAAGTGCACGTTCTGCATTAACGAGGACAAGATTCCGGTCCTTAAGATAAAGATCGTATTTACCGAGACGGAGAATTACAGGACTGTAACCTTCTATTTCGACCAGGGCAAGACATGGCTTGAATTCAACGAGAATCCGAGCGTCGACATGATCCTTGACAGCATGGACAACTTTTTCCCGAAATACGGAGGCGCAGCGCTTCTAAACCAAGCGCTCGAGAAGATCGATCCCGATATAATCGGCTACGCGCTGAGGTTTACTTTTAATCCAAAGGTAAGACTCGAAGAGATCACCGAAGAACAAGATGAACAGAAATGAAATCGAGCTCTATATACATATACCGTTCTGCGTAAGGAAATGCGCCTACTGCGACTTTCTTTCGGGACCTGCGGATGAAGGGACAAAAGCCCGGTATTTAGCCCGGCTTTTTGATGAGTTTGCCTTTTACGGGGAAATGCTTGGGAAAGGAAAGCATGCAGACCGGGAAACGGCGCACGGCGCTGTGGAATGTAAGGGACCGCGCAGGATCACAAGCGTGTTCGTCGGAGGCGGAACACCAACATCGCTCTCAGCAGAACAGCTTTCAGGGCTTTTTGAACGGCTGTACGGCTGTTTTGACATAGAACGGGATGCAGAGATAACTGTTGAGTGCAACCCCGGAACGCTTGATGCAAACAAGCTTTCGGCACTTAAAGGCGCGGGAGTGAACAGGCTCAGTATCGGACTGCAGTCGGCCCTTGACGATGAATTAAAGCTTCTTGGCAGGATACATACGTTTGAAGAATTCTTAAAAGAGTACAAAGCCGCCAAGAGCCTGGGCTTTGAGAATATAAACATCGACATAATGCAGGCGCTTCCCGGACAGACGGTCGGGAAGGCAATGCGTACCGTAAAGACGGTGGCTTCGCTTGAACCTGAGCACATTTCCGCCTACAGCCTTATAGTTGAAGAGGGGACGCCCTTCTTTGAGCGTTACGGCGCACATCCGGAGCTTTTGCCGGATGAGGGGACCGACAGGGCAATTTACCACGGAACGGAAGAAATGCTTGCCAGCGCGGGCTTTGTACACTACGAGATCTCAAATTACGCAAAGCCGGGGTTCGAATGCAGGCATAATAAGGGCTACTGGACAGGAACGGATTACATAGGCATGGGGCTTGGTGCCGCATCATTGCTGGATGGAGTAAGGTTTGGCAATGCGAGAACCCTTGAGGAATATGTTTCGTGTTTCAAGGATCCTTCGACTGTAGAGACCCTGACCGGGAAAGACCGCATGGCAGAGTTCTTTTTCCTAGGCCTGAGAATGACGGAAGGTGTTGAACGCGCGGAATTCCTGCGGCGTTTCGGCATTCCCGCAGATGAAGTTTACGGGGATGTTCTAAGAAAGCATGTCGCAGCCGGCCTGCTCAAAGATGACGGTAAAAAAATATCCCTCACAGAGCGGGGGATAGATATTAGTAATACTGTAATGTGTGAGTTTTTATGAGTCACCGGGACCTTTCACGGTGACTCACTTTTTGAGTTGGCCGGATCGGTTCACAGTGACTCACTTGACGGAGCAGCTACCCCGGAGTTACGCCCGACCTTGACAAAATAACGGACATTGCAGACTATCGAAGTGACGGTCCAGGTAAGGGCGCCGGCCCACCATATTCCCCATATTCCGACCGCAGGGATGCTTACAAGGAGATTTGCGAACAATATCCTGCAGATGACCTCGGTGATGCCGTTGATAAGCGCAAAACGTGCGTCTCCGACACCGTTAAGGATGCCGCGGGGGATATATATCATGCCGAGGGCGAAATAGAAGCAGCAGGCAATACGCACTGCGGTCTTGCTGATAACGATAACATCGGCGGAATTAACAAAGAGCCCGGATATCTGCTCTGAAAACAGGAAGATCAGGGGGATGCTCACCAGGGAATAGCCGAGCACTATCCTGATCCCGATACGATAGCCCTGTTTTACCCTGTCAAGCCTTCCGGCACCGAGATTTTGTCCGGCAAAGGTCGTAAAGGCCGCGCCAAGAGTGTTAAATACGATGCTTTCGATGATGTCGACTTTCCCGGAGATCGTGAAAGCGCCCATTATCGCGATATCGTCATAGCTGTTTACGACTCTCTGAAGGATTATCAGGGAAATGGCGATCATAGAGCTCTGGATGGCTACAGGAACACCAAGCCCGAAGCATTTGAAGATGATATTCTTCATGGGCTTGAGCTCGTCTTTTGATATCCTGAAATAAGGGATGTTCCTAAAGGCGTAGATAAGGCTTATGGCGGCTGAGATAGCCTGCGCTATGACGGTGGCTATCGCAACTCCCAGCACCCCAAGGCCGAAAACGAGCACAAAAAGCAGATCGAGCACGATGTTGAGAAAGCTTGATATTATAAGAAAGATAAGGGGCATCTTTGAGTTGCCGATCGCTCTGAGGATAGCTGAGACTCCGTTGTAGATAACGATAAATACCGTGCCGAGACATGTTACGGTAAGATATGTGACCGCGTCGTCGATTATCGTATCCTTTACCTGCATCATCGTGAGGATGGGACGCGCGAGGAGCACGCCCGCCACGGTAACGACAACGGCTGCGAAACCGAGCACATAGGCGGAATTGACTATGGTGCGCCGCAGCTGTTTTGTGTCATTTGAACCGAAATCGTGTGAAGCGATGATCCCGATCCCGATCGCAAGGCCGGAGGTAAGTGAAAAGAAGAGAAAATTAACGGATGAACAGGTACCCGTGGCAGCAAGCGCGTCTTCGCTGACAAATCTGCCTACGACTACCGTATCCACCATATTATAAAGCTGCTGGACAACGTTTCCTATAAACAGAGGAAGGGAGAATAGCAGGATGTGCTTCAGGATATTTCCCTCGGTCATATGGGTTTCTTTTGCGTTCTTCATGTTTTTCGGCCCGTTTCTTCCCAGACAGGCTTCTCTGTAAAAATGGTCTTAGTTGTTTTTGAGTCGGCGGGAAACGACCCCACTGACTCATTTTTGGCTATGTGATTATATATAAATGCCGGTAGAATATCAATAGAAAAATACAGAATATTTCAAAAAAATTAAAAAACACAGTTGACAAAAATAAAAGAGAGTGCTATCTTGATAAAAGATGATTAGCACTCTTTTGTGCTGAGTGCTAACAACAGACACGGAGACGCTATGGATACAGTACTGGACGAGAGAAAACAGAAGATCCTATATGCTGTGGTAAAGAATTATCTTGAGACCGGAGAGCCTGTCGGTTCAAGAACGATCTCTAAATTCACGGACCTTAACTTAAGCTCCGCAACCATCCGCAACGAGATGGCGGACTTAGAGGAAATGGGCTACATCCTTTCACCGCACACATCCGCGGGCCGCATCCCTTCGGACAAAGGCTACCGCTTCTATGTGGACAGCCTTATGAGGGATAAAGTCAAAGAGGTGGACAGCGTAAAGGACGTTCTCATAGAGAAGACGGACAGGGTGGAAACGCTTTTGCAGCAGGTTGCAAAGATGCTCGCTGTAAACACGAATTACACCTCCATTATCTCTGCGCCGCAGTATCGGAGCCGGAAGCTCAAGTTCCTGCAGCTTACACCCGTTGATGACGAAAAGCTCCTTGCGGTCATCCTTCTTGAAGGAAACATCGCAAAGAACAAGTTCATCAGCCTTGCACAGCCGCTTGACAGCGAAGCGATCCTGAAGCTCAATCTTGTGCTGAACACTTTCCTTAACGGGCTTAATACGGATGAGATCAACCTTGGCCTCATCCAGAAGATGAAGAGCCAGTCGGAAGGCTACACGGAAGTGGTTTCGGACATCCTTGATGCCATTGCGGATGCGATCGCGGAAGAAGACAGCGTGCGGGTTTACACGAGCGGCACTACGAATATCCTGAAATATCCGGAGCTTAACGATACAAGGACAGCCGGCGAGCTTCTCGGAGCCTTAGAGGAAAAGGACAGCCTTACGGAGCTCATGAAAAAAGGCACGGAAGACGAGGAAACCGGCATTCAGGTCTATATCGGCGAGGAAGCCCCAGTCGAAGCCCTTAAGGATTGCTCCGTTGTAACCGCTACCTACAAGCTCGACGAAGGCGTTTACGGAAAATTCGGTATCATCGGGCCCAAGCGCATGGACTACGAAAGGGTGGTCGGAACGCTTAAGAACCTTATGGGGCAGCTTGATGATATCTTCAAAGAGAAAAAATAGTATTGCATTAACAGAGGAAAGACATGGACGAAACAACAAAGAAGGCTGCGGAGGAAACTGCGGAAGAGATCGAGATCGAAGACGGAAACGCAGAAGAAGCTAAGGCCCAAAGCACCGAAAACGAAACAAAGGAATGCGGCTGCGAAAACCCTGAAGAAGAGTGCTGCAAAGAGGAAAAAGAAGCCGAAGGAGAAAAAAACGAAGAAACGGAAGAGAAGGCTTCCGCGGATCCGAAAGACGCAAAGATAGCTGAGCTTATGGACCGCCTGATGCGTCAGATGGCGGAGTTCGAGAACTACCGCAAGCGCACGGAACGTGAGAAAACCCAGATGTTCGACGCCGGAATAAGGTCCGCGATGGAAAAGATCCTTCCCGTTGCGGATAACTTCGACAGAGGCTTCACCGGAATTGACGAAGAGAAGATGAAGGATCCCTTCGTACAGGGCATGGATAAGGTACACAAGCAGCTAAAGGGCGTGTTCGAGGCTCTTGACATAAAGGAGATAGAGGCTGTCGGCAAAGAGTTCGACCCCAATTTCCACAATGCCATAATGCATGAAGATAATCCCGATGTCGGTGAGAACATCATCACGGAGGAATTCCAGAAAGGTTATACCTGCCATGATACCGTGCTGCGTCACAGCATGGTGAAGGTAGCTAATTAATATAAAAATAAAAACGATCCGGAGGAAATAAACATGGGAAAGATAATAGGAATTGACCTTGGTACAACGAACTCATGTGTAGCGGTTATGGAAGGCGGAAAGCCCGTAGTCATCGCTAACGCAGAAGGTTCGAGAACAACACCGTCGGTTGTGGCTTTCACAAAGACAGGCGAGCGTCTTGTCGGTGACAGCGCAAAACGTCAGGCGGTAACAAACGCAGAGAACACCATCTCGTCTATAAAGAGACAGATGGGTACCGATTACCGTAAAGAGATAAACGGCAAGAAGTATTCTCCCCAGGAGATCTCCGCTATGATCCTTCAGAAGCTGAAGGCTGACGCAGAGAGCTACCTCGGTGAGAAGGTAACGGAAGCGGTCATCACCGTTCCCGCATATTTCAACGATGCACAGCGTCAGGCAACAAAGGATGCGGGCAAGATCGCAGGCCTTGATGTTAAGCGTATCATCAACGAGCCTACATCTGCAGCCCTCGCATACGGCCTTGACCACGAAAAAGACCAGAAGATCATGGTTTACGACCTTGGCGGCGGTACCTTCGATGTTTCCATCATCGATATCGGCGACGGCGTTATCGAAGTTCTTTCCACCAACGGTGATACACACCTTGGCGGCGACGACTTTGATGAGCGTGTAATGCGCTGGATCATCGACGAGTTCAAGAAGCAGGAAGGCATCGACCTTACCGGCGACAACCGCGCAAGACAGCGTCTTATCGAAGCCGCAGAGAAGGCTAAGAAGGAGCTTTCTTCCGCAACGACAACAAACATCAACCTTCCTTTCATCACAATGAATGAGGAAGGCCCCAAGCACATCGACCTTACACTTACAAGAGCTAAATTCGAAGAGCTTGTACATGACCTTATCGAGCGTACCGTAACACCCGTTCAGAACGCTCTGCGTGATGCAGGCCTTACACCTTCGGATCTTGGCAAAGTCCTTCTTGTCGGCGGTTCGACACGTATCCCTGCCGTTCAGGAAAAGGTAAGACAGCTTACAGGCAAAGAGCCCGACAAGTCGCTTAACCCCGATGAATGCGTTGCACTCGGTGCATCCGTACAGGGCGGCAAGCTTGCAGGCGATGCCGGCGCCGGCGACATCCTTCTTCTCGATGTTACCCCGCTTTCGCTTTCGATCGAGACAATGGGCGGCGTTGCTACCCGTCTTATCGAGAGAAATACGACAATTCCCACAAAGAAGAGTCAGGTATTCTCCACCGCAGCAGATAACCAGAGCGCTGTAGATATCGTGGTACTTCAGGGTGAGCGCCAGTTCGCGAAGGACAACAAGCTCCTCGGCGAGTTCCGTCTCGACGGTATCCCGCCGGCAAGACGAGGCGTTCCTCAGATCGAGGTTACATTCGATATCGATGCAAACGGTATCGTAAACGTATCCGCTAAGGATCTCGGAACGGGCAGAGAGCAGCATATCACCATCACCGCAGGTTCGAACCTTTCCGATGCCGATATCGAGAAGGCTGTACGCGAAGCCAAGGAATTCGAGGCTCAGGACAAGAAGCGTAAGGAAGCCGTTGAAGCAAGGAACGAAGCGGATTCCATCGTATTCCAGACCGAGAAGGCTCTGCAGGATGTTGGCGACAAGGTAAGCGAATCCGACAAGGCCGCAGTTCAGGCAGATCTTGATAACCTTAAGGCCATCATCGAGCGTACAACGCCCGAGAACATGTCGGAAGGCGATGTAGCCGATATCAAGGCAGCAAAAGAAAAGCTCATGAATGACTCGCAGTCCCTGTTCCAGAAGGTTTACGAGCAGGCACAGGGTGCCGGCGCAGGTGCAGGTGCCCAGGGTGGTCCTGCGGGCCAGGGTTCCGACTACTACAGAGAAGACACCGGCAACGGCGGCTCCGATGACAACGTAGTTGACGGAGATTACAAAGAAGTATAAAGTTTTTCCCGTGTAGCCTGCGTGAAGAGCGCAGGCTATTCGGGGTTTTTGAAAGGTAACCGTTATGGCGGATAAAAGAGATTATTATGAGGTCCTTGGCGTTTCAAAGACTGCCACGGATGATGAGATAAAAAAAGCATATCGTGTACTTGCGAGAAAGTACCATCCGGATGCGCATCCGGGCGATAAGGAAGCGGAAGAAAAGTTCAAAGAGGCCACCGAGGCCTACGGTATCTTAAGCGACTCCGAAAAGCGCGCGCAGTACGACAGGTTCGGACATTCTGCCTTTGACCAGAGTGCAGGCGGGGCCGGCGGCTTCAACTTTACCGGCATGGATTTCGGCGATATCTTCGGTGATATCTTCGGCGATCTTTTCGGCGCAGGAGGGGCTGCCCGCGGCGGCTACAGCTCACGTTCCGCAAATTCGCCCCAGAAGGGTTCGAATGTACGCCTTTCCATACGCATATCCTTTGAAGAAGCCGTATTCGGCTGCAAAAAAGAGATAGAATTCAATCACAAGGAAAAGTGTGCGACCTGTAACGGAACCGGTGCAAAGCCCGGCAGCAAGGTGGAGACCTGTACAAAATGCGGCGGCCAGGGACGAGTTGTCTTTAACCAGCGTACACTGTTCGGCATGGCACAGTCCGTGCAGACCTGTCCCGATTGCCGCGGTACCGGCAAGGTTATCAAGGATAAATGTACCGCCTGCTACGGAAGCGGTTATGTAAGCAAAAAGAAACGCCTTGAAGTGAATATCCCCGCAGGTATCGACGAAGGTCAGGCAATAAGGCTGAAGGGAATGGGCGAACCCGGCTCGAACGGCGCGGAATACGGCGATCTTCTGGTGGAGGTATCCGTTACAAGGCATCCTACCTTCCAGCGTGACGGGTACGATCTGTATTCAACGGCTCCGCTTCCCTTCACAAAAGCGGCACTCGGCGGCTTTATAACTATCCAGACCATAGACGGCGCAGTGGAATACGAACTTAAGCCCGGCACCCAGACAGATACAAGGATAGCCTTAAAGAACAAGGGCGTTCCGAGGGGCGGGGACATGAACCGCCGCGGCACACATTATGTAACTTTGATAGTTTCGGTTCCGACAAAGCTTACCTCGGAGCAGAAGAAACTCCTGACGCAGCTTGATGAGCTCGAAAACGGAGACAAGAACAGAAAGAAGCCGTGGGGTAAGTAAAAGTGAAGTGGAAGAAGATCGATATAGAGACCACAACGGATGCGGAAGATATAATAATAGCGGAGCTTGAAGATTTCGGCGTCGAAGGCATTGAGATATCGGACAATATTCCTATCTCCGAGGAAGACAGGAAACGGATGTTCATCGACATCCTGCCGGAGGTCAACGAAAACGACAAAACAGCCCATGTTACGTTTTATGCCGAAGAAAATGCCGATCTTTCCGGAAAACTTGCACAGATAAAGGAAATGCTCGCGCGTATCTCGCAGTTTGTGGATGCGGGGAGCTGCAGGGTTACGGAAGGCGAGACCGAGGATAAAGACTGGATAAATAACTGGAAGGAGTTTTTCAAGCCCTTCCGTGTAGCTGACGATATCGTCATAAAGCCTTCGTGGGAAACACTTGAAGACACAGAACCGGGTGATATCGTTGTCGAGATCGATCCCGGGACGGCTTTTGGCACGGGATCCCATGAAACGACAAGGCTTTGCATTGCCAATATCAGAAAATACCTGAAAAACGGTGCTTCGGTGCTTGACGCGGGCACAGGCTCGGGTATCCTTTCGATAATCGCAAAAAAGCTTGGCGCAGGCATCGTTACGGGTGTTGACATTGATCCGAACGCGGTAAAGACAGCCGAAGAAAATACGGAACTGAACGGGATAAAGTCGGATTCGGACGTTACAAGTCCCGGTTTCTTTACGAACGCATGGAGAAAAAGCGAGAACCGCATAGACTATATCACCGGCAATATTCTTGAGGATGCGGCCTTACGCGGAAAGCTCGGAAAATACGACATGGTGGTGGCAAACATCCTTGCCGATGTGATAATCCCCCTTTCGGGCGTAGTCAGGGAATGCCTGCGTGAAAACGGCGTATTCATAAGCTCCGGCATAATCAATACAAAAGAAGATGATGTACGCGAAAGCCTTGTAAAGAACGGCTTTAAGATCGCAGGTATAGCAAGGATGGGCGACTGGGTGTCTTTCATTGCGATATAAATAGCGCCCCGGAAAACAAAGGGAAACGAAAATTATAACTTTTTGTTGAAATTTTCACGCATTTTTAGTACAATACAAAGAGGGTTTATTCCCGATACATTTGCAGTGACAGAGGAAACCGACATGGCTAAGATACTTATTGCGGATGATGCCGCATTTGTAAGGCTGACATTAAGGCAGATACTTGAGGGCGCGGGACACATGGTCGTTGCGGAAGCAGCGGACGGTGACGAAGCATATACACTTTACAGGGATACACATCCGGATATCGTCCTTATGGACATCACCATGCCTGAATGCAGCGGAATAGAGGGGCTGAAAAAGATCAGGCAGCTTGACCCCGAGGCGAAATGCATAATCTGCTCCGCCATGGGGCAGCAGACACTGGTTGTTGAAGCTATGCAATGCGGGGCAAAGGATTTCATAGTAAAGCCTTTCCGCCCGGAAAGAGTGCTTGAGTCCGTGGCGCTTGTACACAGGAAAGACTGATAGAAGTCAGGGGCGGGAAAACACCGCCCCTGTTTTTTTCTGCGTCGGACGGGCAGGAGGCAACCCGCCAAATAATACACACAGGGCAGGAGGCAGCCTGACAAATAATACACACGGGTTAGTGCCCAATACAACATACAGAACCGGAAGAATGTTCGTTTATGCAAGGCCGGTTCAGGAGACTTAAGATGCAGCATTTTTACATAGAACCCGAAGCAGTGAGCGGCGGCACGATAACCATCACCGGCTCGGACCACAATCACATAAAAAATGTCTTAAGGATGAAGCCGGGCGAGGAGCTTATGGCCGTGGACGGCGAAAGTATCGAATACACATGCAGGATCAGGGAGTATTCGGATGCTGGCGTTGTATGTGATATAGTCGAAAGCAGGCATTCCGCCCTTGAACTTCCCGCAAGAGTGGTGCTGTTCCAGGGGCTTCCGAAGAAGGACAAGATGGAGCTTATAGTCCAGAAGGCTGTGGAGCTTGGGGCAAGCGAGATAGTTCCCGTGCTTACAAAAAGGACGATAGTAAAGCTTGACGGCGCTGAAAAAGAGAAAAAGCGCGTTGAAAGGCTGCAGGCGATAGCAGTTGCCGCGGCAAAGCAGTGCGGGCGCGGGATAGTGCCTGCGGTTTCGCCTGTGATCTCGTTTAAGGATGCCGTAGAGGCAGCGTCAAAGATGGATATAGCCATAATTCCCTACGAGCTTGCAGACGATATGGAGGAGTCACGGAAGATCATCAAGAGCCTTCAAGGGAAGAAGAGCATCGGCGTGTTCATCGGCCCCGAAGGCGGTTTTGACAGGACAGAGACAGAGCTTGCCGCAGCGAAAGGGATCCTGCCGATCACGCTCGGAAAGCGCATCCTTCGCACGGAAACTGCAGGAATATGCGTGCTTTCGCTGATAATGTACGAGATCACGGACTGACAGAGAATACCGGCTTTGAGAACGGGCTACGGCCAGGAAAAGCTTGAAATACAGGCAAAATGAGCCTGAGAGGATCAAAATCAAAATGGAATGTTATCTTGATAACGCAGCGACAACAAAGCCTTCAGAGGCTGTGATAGACGAGATGTTAAAGGTCTTAAGGACGGACTTTGGCAACCCGTCTTCAAAGCACAGAATGGGGCTTGACGCTGAAAAATATATACGAAATACAACGGAAGCTCTTGCAGAAGCGTTAAAATGCAAGCCCTCTGAGATAATACTCACCTCCGGCGGCACAGAGTCAAACAACCAGGCGCTGATAGGCGGAGCGCTTGCAAACAGGCGCGCGGGGACACATATAATCTCGACTGCTTTCGAGCACGCAGCCGTTTACAAACCTCTCGAATTCCTTGAATCACAGGGGTTCACGGTGGATTATGTGGGCGTGGACAGGATGGGTCATCTTGACCTTGATGAACTGAAGGAAAAGCTTAAGAAAGACACCGTCATTGTTTCCGTCATGCTTGTAAACAACGAGGTTGGCGCGGTCCAGGACATAGAAGCCGTTTCAAAGCTTGTAAAGTCAAATAATCCGGCAACTTTGCTCCATGTCGATGCGATACAGGCCTTCGGGAAGATGAAGATCATTCCCGCAAAACAGGGCATCGACATGCTCTCGATAAGCGGCCACAAGCTGCGCGGTCCGAAAGGGAGCGGTGCGCTTTATGTGAGGAGCGGCGCAAAGGTAAAGCCTTATATCTATGGCGGCGGTCAGCAGCATGATATGCGCTCCGGGACCGAGAATGTCCCCGCGATAGCAGGCTTTGGAGTTGCAGTAAAGGATGCCTCGTCGCATCTTGAAGAACACAGAAGGAGCATGTTTGCATGCAAAGCAGCCCTTATCGCAAGGGTGCTGAAGCTCGAAGGAACGCATGTAAATGCGGTGCCGGGCGAAACCCTCGGATACTTTGAAAAAGCGGAACCGATAGCTGCTTCCGGCGAATATGCCGGTATTCCCGAAAATATCAGGAAGAGCCTTGAAACTACGGCTCCGCATATAGTGAGTGTAAGCTTTGACGGGATCGACAGGAGCGAAGTGCTTTTACATGCCCTTGAAGAAGAGGGCGTTTATGTGTCCTCCGGTTCAGCCTGCTCCTCGAACCACCCGGGGCTTAGCGGCAGCTTAAAGGCCATAGGAGTTGAAAAGGAACTGCTTAATTCAACGCTCCGTTTCAGTTTTTCCTTTGATTCGACAATTGATGAAGTAGATTACGCGGGCGCCGCATTACAGAAGCTTCTTCCGGTGCTTCGCCGCTTCAGAGTAAAATAAAAAACAGGCAGGGCACAAAACGCCGGCCGGGGAGAAAATATATGTACAGAGCATTTTTGATCAAATATGCGGAGATAGGGATAAAGGGCAAGAACCGCTTTATCTTCGAGAATATCCTGAAGCGCAATATCGCAAACGCGCTTGCGAAGCTTCGCGACGGCTACGAGATATCTAAGGAACAGGGGCGCGTGTTCATTGAGTGTCCCGAAGGCTTCGATTACGACGATACCATCGAGGCTTTGCAGCATGTTTTCGGGGTTGCGGGCATCTGCCCTGTATATGTAATAGACAACATTGAATTTGAGAATCTCAAAAAAGGTGTTGGGGATTATGTAGAGCAGGCCTATCCGGATAAAAACTTTACCTTTAAGGTCGAGGCAAGGCGCGCGGATAAATCCTATCCCGTTACATCCCCGGAGATATGCGCAAAGACCGGTGCGCACCTCCTTGACAGGTTCCCGGAAATGAAGGTTAATGTCCACGATCCAGATGTTGAATTCATGGTGGAAGTCAGGAACCGCGGATATGTTTATTCCGAAGTTATCCCGGGACCGCAGGGAATGCCGGTCGGCTCAAGCGGAAAGGCAATGCTACTGCTTTCGGGCGGCATAGACAGCCCGGTTGCCGGATGGATGATCGCAAAGCGCGGAGTGACGATAGATGCCGTGTATTTCCATGCTCCGCCTTATACAAGCGAGCGCGCAAAACAGAAGGTCGTTGACCTTGCAAAGATCGTGTCAAGATATGCCGGACCCATACGCCTGCATGTTGTAAACTTCACTGATATCCAGCTTTATATCTACGAGCAATGCCCGCACGAGGAGCTGACCATTATCATGCGAAGATATATGATGAGGATAGCCGAAGCGATCGCCGAAAAACGCGGATGCCAGGCGCTTATCACCGGAGAGAGCATAGGGCAGGTGGCAAGCCAGACGGTGGAGAGCCTTCTTACGACCAATGCCGTGTGCAAGCTTCCGGTGTTCAGGCCGGTAATAGGCTTCGACAAGCAGGATATCGTTGAGATATCGCAGAAAATAGGTGCTTTTGAAACATCTATCCAGCCTTTTGAGGACTGCTGTACGATCTTCGTTGCAAAGCACCCTGTTACAAAACCGATCCTCAGCGTGATAGAAAAGTCCGAAAAGAAGCTTTCAGAGAAGATAGACGAGCTTGTTGAAAAAGCCCTTGAGACTGTCGAAGTGATAAATGTAAGGTGGTAATGAGAGATGGCAGGCTGCAGGCATTTGACCGGCGGAACCTGCGTGGCAAAATCGAGTAGGCTGACTCCTACTCGATTCGACGGGTCATCTCGCGTACGAAGTCCGCTCAATGACCGTTCACTCAGCCCTCGCCCAGCAAGCGAGCTTGCTGCCGAGGGCATTCGCTTATCGCACAAAAAACGCCCCGCGAAGTGCGGGGCGTTTGAAAAAGCATTGGTCAGTCCACCATATAGGGTTTAAGCACCGAAAGAATCTCGTCAAGCTGCTCTGTTGCGTGGATAGTAAGATCGATAGTCTTTGAGAGATCAAGGCTGAAGATACCCATGATCGACTTTGCGTCGATAACGTATCTGCCGGAAACAAGATCAAAGTCTGTATCGAACTTTGTAATATCATTTACGAATGCTTTTACTTTGTCGATTGAGTTTAATAATACTTTTACTGTTGTCATTTTGTACCTCCCAGGATAAAATGCGCACCGGAAACGCATGAAAGCGGAGCCGGGCTTTAAGTTCATAGTAACAGAAAGCGTGTAAAAGTCAAGCATTAAATGTTAAATATACTCCAATTACCGGCCAAACGGTCAAAAATGACGGGGAAACCCCGGGAAAAGAACGATAAATACATGGATATAAGATTTTCAATACTAACCCTCGGATGCAAAGTAAATACCTACGAATCCGACGCCATAAAGAAAATGTTCGCGGATGCGGGAGTAACGGAAGTGCCCTTTGGCGAGCCTGCGGACATTATCGTTGTGAATACCTGCGCAGTTACGCAGATTGCGGACAAAAAATCAAGGCAGATGCTTCACCGTGCAAAAAAACTGCAGCCGGGCGCGATCGTTGTCGCAACGGGGTGCCATGCACAGGAGGAAGGCGAAAAGCTCGTAGAAAGCGGAACTGCGGACCTTGTGGTCGGAAACAATCTTAAGGGGAAGATTACAGAGCTGTCATTGGAACTGCTTAAAAAGCGTAAGGCTGAGGAAACCGGGAAAGAAGAGGGCGAAAGCGAAACAGCCAGAGTCTATATCGAGGACATAAGCAGAAAATGCGATTACGAAGACCTTGTCATGGACGAGATAACCGAGCATACAAGGGCATTTATAAAGGTCCAGGATGGCTGCAACCAGTTCTGCGCATACTGCATCATCCCGTATATGCGCGGAAGGATCAGGAGCAGGAGCATAGAATCCGTTGTGGAAGAAGTAAAGGCGCTTGTTTCGAAGGGCTGCAGAGAGGTGGTCCTTACCGGCATCCACCTTTCTTCCTACGGAAACGAGACACAGAGCGCACTTGAGCTTGATGGGAAAAAACTTGCGGAGCTTATTCTTGCGGTAGATGCAGTCGAAGGGCTTGACAGGATAAGGCTCGGTTCCCTTGAGCCCCGCGTCGTAACTGACAGTTTCGCCGAAAAAATAAGCCGTGCAAAGAAACTCTGCCCGCATTTCCACCTTTCTTTGCAAAGTGGCTCAAACGCTACACTAAAGCGCATGAACAGGCGCTATTCGGCGGAAGAGTACAGGGAGGCCTGCGAAATATTAAGAAAGCACTTTGACAGACCTTCGTTAAATACGGATATCATTGTTGGCTTCCCGGGGGAAACAAAGGAAGAGTTCGAAGAATCCTACGCTTTTGTAAAGAACATAGGCTTTTCGAGAGTCAATGTGTTTAAGTATTCAAGGCGTAAAGGAACCGCTGCCGACAGGATGAAGGACCAGATCCCGGAGCCTGTAAAAACTGAGCGAAGCAAGGCTTTCATAGAGCTTGACATTGAGATGGCGAATGCCTACAGAAAGCAGTTTGAAGGCGAAAAAGCAACTGTGCTTACGGAAAGCCTTGAAACCATCGATGGAAAACAGTACAGAACCGGCTACAGCGAAAGGTATCTGAAATACCTTCTCCCCGGCGATGTACCTGAAAACGTGATGATAGAGACGGAAATATAAAAGACATCTGATAGATAAATAAGACGTTTTATAAAATCAAAGCCTCATTTTACCGTTTGGTAGAATGAGGCTTTTTGCAAAATTATATTTTCCTAAAATGCATAAATTTCAATGCAGCAACAGGGTAAACAAGCAAGTCGATATTTATTTCCCTGCCTTCTGTTCCTCGTAGAATGCCTTAACCGTAATGCTCTGGTTGTAATCTCCAAAGTCTTCACCGAAAAGCGTCAGACCGCCGCAGTTTGCGGTGTCCTTA
>JAEEGL014785144.1_pt1 | contig 21543 bp, 19 predicted proteins | sample 9134231 | NCBI WGS metagenome assembly JAEEGL01 (sample SAMN16246548, study PRJNA631951) | gut metagenome | biome: gut microbiome; feature: rumen; material: fiber-attached | host: Bos | place: Iran: Karaj | collected 2018-10
CGATATACTATCGAAATACACGCACTGAAATCCCTTTCAAAAACAATAGGAGCCACGAAGTTAAGCAACCTGTCAGAAGCTCTTGAAAGAAAGGGGCACAAACGTGATCTGGAAGGCATAATCGCCGATCATAATGAGATGATCTCGGAACTTGAAGGTGTTGAAAAGGATATAAGCAACGTGATAAAGTTATCACAGCCTTCGGAGAAGAAGATCCCCCTTGCGGAAGACAAGGCAAAGGATGCCCTCAGGGAAATGTATCATGCCATCAGGGATTTTGATTATGATACGGCAGAGCGTCTGATAGGTGAGCTTGACAGATATGAATATGACGATATCGCAGAGCCCTGTTTTAACGACTTAAAAGCCTGCGTTGACAATATTGATTATGAGGGAACGGGCAAACAGGCCGTAAGAATGCTTGCCATGCTCTAGGAGAAAGAATATGAAACAGTTTATGCTTGATGAGTTCAAAAAGGTATTCGGAGGAAAGGACGGAGTAAAGGTATATTTTGCCCCCGGCCGTGTAAACCTTATCGGAGAACATACCGATTACAACGGAGGTCACGTTTTCCCCTGCGCACTTACCATCGGTACCTACGCGGCGGTAAGGGTAAGAAATGACAGGGAGTTAAATCTTTATTCTTCCAATTTCGAATCCATGGGAATTATAAAGACTTCCCTTGATGATCTTAAGCCCTATCCCGAAGCTGACTGGACCAATTATCCCAAGGGAGTGATGTGGGCCTTCGAAGAGAGGGGAATGAAGCTTCCTTCGGGAATGGATATTGTTTTCTACGGCGATATCCCCGCAGGCTCGGGCCTTTCTTCTTCCGCATCCATCGAGGTGCTGACCGGATTCATTTTAAGAGAGAGCTTCGGCTTTAAGGCTGAAAACAAGGATCTTGCCCTTATCGGACAGTTTTCGGAGAACAACTTTAACGGATGTAACTGTGGTATCATGGACCAGTTCGCATCAGCCATGGGAAAGAAGGACAATGCCATTTTCCTTGATACTGCGACGCTTAATTTCGAGTATGCGCCCATTAAGCTTGAAGGCGCAAAGATCGTTGTTACCAATTCTTTAGTAAAGCACAGTCTTGTTACCAGCGCATACAATGACAGAAGAAACGAAAGTGCGGGTGCGTTGAAAGCACTTCAGACCGTGATCGACTGCAAGACTCTCGGAGATCTTACGGAAGAAGAATTTGAAGCGCACAAAGATGCCATCACCGATGAGATCCAAAGAAAGCGCGGAAAACACGCAGTTTACGAGAATCAGAGAACAATAAAGGCCGTTGCGGCATTAAAGGCGAAGGATCTTGAGACCTTCGGAAAGCTTATGAACGCTTCCCATGTTTCACTTCGTGACGATTACGAGACAAGCTGCGAGGAATGTGACATTCTGGCCGAGACCGCATGGACGATCCCGGGAGTCATCGGCTCGCGTATAACGGGAGGCGGATTCGGCGGATGCACCGTTTCCATTGTTAAGGACGAGGCTGTAGAGACCTTTAAGGAGACCCTTTCCAAGGTATATCTTGAGAAGGTTGGAAAAACTCCCGAGTTTTATGTGGTAGAGATAGGAGACGGCCCCAGAGCACTTTGATCCGGAGAAAGATATGCAGACAGATTTATTGATAGAAAGATTACTTAAATACGCAACAAAAACAGGCCTTGTCTGTGAAGACGACCTGATCTATACAAGAAACAGACTTCTTGAACTCTTTAAGCTCGATGAAGCTTATGAGGGTGAAGTGGGAAATGTTGAGACCGAAGACCTTCATGATATCCTTGAAGCCCTTTGCGACAATGCTTTTGAAGCCGGTCTCATTACCGATAACGGAATTGTTTCGAGGGACCTTTTTGATACAAAGGTCATGGGATGTCTTGTTCCCGCACCAAGTGTTGTTATTGCAAAATTTAAAGAGTTATATAAAGAGGATCCGGTCAAAGCCACGGATTATTTCTATAAGCTTTCCTGTGATTCGGATTACATCAGACGTTACAGGATCGTCAAGGACCGGAAGTGGATCACCAAGACTCCCTACGGCGACCTTGATATAACCATAAATCTTTCCAAGCCCGAGAAGGACCCGAAGGCCATTGCCGCTGCCAAGCTCATGAAGCAGGCAGGCTATCCCAAGTGCCTTCTCTGTATGGAGAACGAGGGCTATGCCGGCAGGATGAACCATCCCGCAAGGCAGAACCACAGGATAATCCCCGTGACCATTCAGGACTCACGCTGGGGATTCCAGTATTCACCCTATGTGTATTACAACGAGCATTGCATCGTGTTTAACTCAAAGCACATTCCCATGAAGATCGAGCACGGAACCTTCTGCAAGCTCTTCGATTTCGTTAAGCAGTTCCCCCACTATTTCGTGGGTTCAAATGCGGATCTTCCCATCGTAGGCGGCTCCATCTTAAGCCACGATCACTTTCAGGGCGGTCATTACGAGTTCGCCATGGCCAAGGCACCTGTGGAAAAAGAATACGTTATCAAGGGCTTTGAGGATATCAAGGTCGGCCGTGTAAACTGGCCTATGTCCGTTCTTCGTCTTTCAGGTCCTGACACCGACAGACTGATAGAACTTGCTGACGTGATCCTTGCCGCATGGAGAGGCTACTCGGATGAGAAGTGCTTCATCTTTGCCGAAACCGACGGTGAGCCTCATAACACCATCACCCCCATAGCAAGAAAGAGGGGCGACCTTTACGAATTAGACCTTGTCCTTCGTAACAACATAACCACCGATGAGCATCCTCTGGGAGTGTTCCATCCTCATGCGAAGCTTCATCACATAAAGAAGGAAAACATCGGACTTATCGAGGTTATGGGCCTTGCGGTACTTCCCGCAAGACTTGACAAAGAAATGGCTGACCTTGAGGCAGCAGTCCTTGCCGGAAAGGACATAAGAAGCGATGAGGAGCTTTCCAAGCACGCAGACTGGCTTGATACCTTCAGATCGAGGATCGACGCCGATCCTTCAAACATCGGCGAGATAATAAAGGATGAGATCGGTAAGGTCTTCATGGAGGTTCTTACAGACGCCGGTGTTTACAAGCGCGACGAAGCCGGAATGGCGGGATTTGACAGATTTGTTGACAGTATAGTTTAAGATCACGGGAGAGCCTCGGCTCTCCCATTTTGGAAATTATGAAGAAAAACACAACAGAGATCCTTAACCGAATGGAAAAAGAATACGGCCGTGACCTGACCTGCTATCTTGTTCATATGAACGCGTGGCAGCTTCTTATTGCGACCATAATGAGTGCCCAGTGTACGGATGCAAGGGTCAATGAGGTTACGAAGGATCTGTTTGTCAAGTATCCTTCCGTTGAGGCCTTTGCCAAGGCCGACCTAAAGGAACTTGAAACGGACATCCATTCCGTGGGTTTTTATCACAACAAGGCAAAAAATATCATCGCCTGCTGCAGGAAGCTTATGAGTGACTTTGGCGGCGAGGTTCCGTCTGATATCGAATCCCTTACGACCCTTCCCGGCGTTGGCAGAAAGACCGCCAATGTGATCCGCGGAAATATCTTCATGGAGCCCAGCGTTGTTGTTGATACTCATGTACTCAGGATCTCAAATAAACTGGGGCTTGTTAAGACCGACGATCCGGTGAAAGCCGAGTTCGCTCTTATGAAGGAAGTGTCAAAGGATTACTGGCTTTATATCAATCACTGGTTCATAGCTCTGGGGCGGACCGTCTGCAAGGCTCCGAAGCCCAAGTGCGAAGAATGCTATCTTAAGGATATCTGCCCCACATACAAAAAGGAACATAAATGAATTCATATATATGCCTCGACATCGAGGCTACGGGCTTAAGCCCCAGGATAGACAAGATAATAGAGATCGGTGCCATAAAGGTCATTGACGGAGTGGAAACGGATACTTTTTCCACCTTCGTAAATCCCGGAAGAAAGCTTGATGAGAGGATCGTAGAGCTCACGGGTATAACGGATGATGATCTTAAGGATGCTCCCTTCATAGATACGGTGATACCCGAATTTGTGGAGTTCTGCGGTGATCTGCCCCTTCTCGGCCATCATATAATCTCGGATTTTTCAATCCTTAAACAGGCGGCCATGAACAACAGGCTTACCTTTGAAAAGGAAGCGGTGGATACCTTAAAGATCTCCAGAGCATGTTTTCCCGCCCTTCCCTCAAAGAAGCTTATAGATATGTGTGCTCATTATGACATCCCCCTGGAGGCTCACAGAGCTTTAAATGACGCAAAGGGGACGGATGCTTTGTACAGACGTCTCAGGGAGGAATTTTCGGAGAAATATCCGGAACTTTTTGTTCCCGCGGAACTGATACATAACGTAAAAAAAGAACGCCCTATCCGGAAGAACCAGAAAGAGCGCATTCAGGCAATGATCGAAAGGTACGGGATAGAATGTCCCTATGACCTTGAACATATGAGTATGAACGAAGCCGGCCGTTATATCGACAAACTGATCGCCACCTACGGCAAATGATCAGAAGAGCTTGTCCTTTAAATTCTGAGCGATATTGTCCTTGTTAAAGGAACGGAGACCTTCGGCGGTCTCGATGAGATTGAAGTATCCTTCGTCGTTTCCGATATCCAGATAATGCTCCGCAAGCTCGTAGTAGGTCTTTCCCACGTCGCTTCCGATGGAGATGCAGTACTCCATCATCTTGTAGGCTTCTTCTTCCTCGTGGAGGGAAAGAAGGACGTCAGCCCACTTCTGAAGGACGGTTACCAGAGTGGTGTAATTCTGGTCGTAGATGGAAAGCTTTGTGATATTGGGGGCTCCGTACATGAGCTTAAGATCGGTGTTTGTGTAGCCCGTGAAATTGACGATCTTCTGGTCGGACAGCTCACGGATGGTCCGTACATAAGCCGAGATATCGTCATTATCCGTGTGAAGCTCGTAAGGAAGGTCCTCGGGAACCGTTACATATTTAAGATCGGTGAGGGGCTTCTTTCTCGTGGCATTTGCGCGCCGCTCCCGCTCGAAGTAGGCTTCTTTCTGTTTCCTTGCTATGTTCACCGTTCTGTGGGATTCGTAAAACACCCAGAGACAGAACAGGGCAAACATTAGCAGACTTGCTATTTTCCAGTACATCGACTATAATTCCTTTCAAGAAAAAACGAAGGATATTTAAATATGTTTAACATCTATAAAAAGAAGAATCAGCGTATATTCACCATCGTGATCGTTGTGATACTGATAGTCGCCATGATCGTTCCTCTTATTTTTTCATAAGTATTTTAAGATAAAGTAAAGGACGACACAAGATTGAATATAGGAAAAGTACCCGAAAATGTCCTGAAAAGGTCCATATTGAAAAAGATCGAAACAAGGCGCAGTGAAGTTCTCCTTGGCGCAGGCATAGGGGAAGACTGCGCTGTTTTGGCGTTAAAAGAGGATGAAGTTTTTATTCTTTCAACGGACCCCATCACCGGAACCACCAAGGACATCGGAAGCCTTTCCATTCATGTGACGGCCAACGACCTTGCTTCTTCGGGAGCTGAGCCGGTAGGTGTTCTTGTTACGGCTCTGTTGCCTCCGGAGATCACGGAAGACGATATCAAGGTCATAATGGATGATATTGCAAAGACCTGCGCGCCTTTGAACATGCAGATAATCGGCGGACATACGGAGATCACCGATGTGGTTAAGAAGCCCGTCATTTCAATAACCGGTATAGGTAAGGCGAAAAAGGGTAAAGTAGTCGCCACCAACGGCTGCAAGCCGGGAAACGACATTGTTGTTACAAAGTGGATAGGACTTGAAGGTACCCAGATCCTTGCCAAGGAACATGAAGAGGAATTGAAAAAGAGATTTCCCGACAGGATGATTTACGAGGCTCAGAGCTTCGACAAAATGCTGTCGGTGGTACCTGAGGCCGCAACGGCGGTTAAGTCCGGCGTGACAGCTATGCATGACGTCACCGAAGGCGGCATATTCGGCGCTTTATGGGAAATGGCGGAAAGCAGCGGCGTTGGACTTGAAATCGACCTTAAGGCGATTCCGGTAAGGCAGGAGACCATAGAGATCTGTAATTTCTTCGATATAAATCCCTACGGACTCATATCAAGCGGATCCATGCTGATGGCTACGGAGGACGGTAACAGACTCGTTTCCGAGCTTAAGAAGGCGGGAATCCATGCTTCCATTGTCGGAAAAGCCACCGACTCAAATGACAGAGTTTTGATAAACGGCGAAAACAGGCGGTTTTTGGAACCTCCGAAGACCGACGAGCTTTACAAAGTCAAAAAGGAGCGTAAAAACAATGAATGAGCAGATTTTATCCATAATAGAAAAGAATTCAAGAATTGATTTAAGAGAACTTTCGATCTTACTGGGCATGGAGGAGATCGATGTTGCAAACGAGATAAAGAAAATGGAAGAAGAAGGGATCATCGCAGGCTACCACACACTGGTAAACTGGGAGAAGACCTCCATTGAGAAGGTAAATGCCCTTCTGGAGGTTCGTGTCACTCCCCAGAGAGGCCGCGGCTTTGACTGTGTAGCCGAAAGGATCTACAAGTATCCCGAGGTTACCGCTGTATACCTTATTTCCGGAGGCTTCGATCTTCTTGTTTCTCTTGAGGGAAAGACCTTAAAGGAGGTTTCCACCTTCGTATCCGAGAAGCTTTCAACCCTTGAGGACATTTTAAGCATCTCCACCCATTTTGTTCTTAAAAAATACAAGGAGCACGGCTCGATCCTTGAGAAAAAATACGAAGACGAAAGGGAGCAGTTCACACCATGAGAAATCCCTTATCGGACCAGATAGTAAATATCAAGCCTTCGGGTATCCGCAAATTCTTCGACATTGTTCAGGAAATGAAGGATGCCATCTCCCTCGGTGTGGGCGAGCCTGATTTTGACACACCCTGGCATATTCGTGACGAGGGCATTTACTCTCTGGAAAAAGGAAAGACATTCTATACCTCCAATTCCGGTCTTAAGGAATTAAGGGAGGAGATCTGCAGATATGTGGAAAGAAAGTACCATGTATCCTACAAATGGAATTCCGACGTTATCATTACCGTCGGCGGTTCAGAGGCTATAGACATTGCATTAAGGGCCATGTTAAATCCCGGTGATGAGGTCATCATACCTCAGCCCAGCTATGTTTCCTATGAGCCCTGTACCATACTTGCGGGTGGAAAGCCCGTTATCATCGACTTAAAGGCAGAAAACGAGTTCAGGCTCACTGAGGCCGAGCTTCGAGAAGCCATTACGGATAAGACGAAGATCCTTGTTCTTCCTTTCCCCAACAACCCTACAGGGGCCATCATGGAGGAGAAGGACCTGCTTGCCATCGCAAAGGTCTGCGTGGAAAAAGACATCTTTGTTATTTCCGATGAGATCTATGCGGAGCTTACCTACAAAGGACAGCATGTTTCCATCGCATCTCTTCCCGGAATGCAGGAGAGAACCATCCTTATCAACGGCTTTTCCAAGGCCTTTGCCATGACCGGATGGAGACTCGGTTATGCCTGCGGTCCCAAGGAGATCATCGCTCAGATGACGAAGATCCATCAGTTCTGCATCATGTGCGCACCCACCACCAGCCAGTATGCTGCGGTGGAGGCATTAAAGAACGGTGATGAAGATGTGGAGAAGATGCGTGAAGCTTACAACCAGAGACGCAGATTCTTATTGCATTCCTTCAAGGAAATGGGTCTTGAGTGCTTCGAACCCTTCGGTGCATTTTACGTATTCCCCTGCATCAAGGAATTCGGCATGACCAGCGAGGAATTTGCCACCCGCCTTCTGGAAGAAGAAAAGGTTGCGGCAGTTCCGGGAACCGCTTTCGGCGACAGCGGAGAAGGCTTCTTAAGAATATCCTATGCATATTCGTTAGAGCGTTTGAAACTGGCAATGGACAGGATCGGACATTTTGTCAACAGACTTCGTGAGGAACAGAATAAGTAATGCACATAGTTTTACACGAGCCGGAAATACCGGCAAATACAGGAAATATAGGGCGTACCTGCGTAGCGACAGATACGCCCCTTCATTTGATAGAGCCTTTGGGCTTCAGGCTTGATGAAAAGGCCATCAAGCGCGCGGGCATGGATTACTGGGAGCATCTTGATGTATCCACATACATAAACTATGCGGATTTTAAAGCAAAGCACCCGGAGGCAAAGATCTGGTACGCCACCACAAAGGCAAAGAGGAGTTACACCGAGGTTTCTTTTTCCAAGGACGATTTCATCATGTTCGGAAAAGAGTCTGCGGGAATCCCCGAGGAGATACTGGTGGATAACGAGGAAAACTGCATTCGCATTCCCATGTGCGGAAAGATCCGTTCCCTTAACCTCTCAAACTCCGTGGCCATAGTCCTTTACGAGGCCCTTCGCCAGACGGGCTTTGAAGGTATGGAAAAAGAAGGGGAGCTTCACAGGCTTAACTGGAAGGAAGAATAGGAGAAAAACTGTGGAAAACTCAAAGACATCGGACAGAAGTCGGTTGATAAATATCGCGGTGTTTGCGGCGGCACTTGTCGCTTCTGTTTTGGTGTGTGTCATTCCCTATTTCAGTGACGGACTTCCGGGGCATTTTGTGGACACGGTGTATTTTCTTGAAAGGGTTGAGGGGCTTAGGGATTCCATTGCTGCTCATGATCTTTTTCCCGGGATTTATCCAAGGTTTTTCGGTGGATACGGCTATGCAACGCCTCTGTTTTATTCGGACATTTTTGTGATCCCCTGTGCATTGTTGAGGCTTGCGGGATTTTCTGCCACACAGAGTTTCAAGCTCTTTGTGATGTTTCTTGTTACCGTTAATTTCACGGTTTCGTTTTTTTCTTACAGATTTATCACCAAGGATAAGATAGCAGCGCTTTTCGGAAGCGTTGTTACGGTCACTTCCGTATATCAGATCTGGGAGATCACCCAAAGAGTGGGTGTCGGAACATATATCGCAATGATCTTTCTGCCTGTGCTGGCAGCGGCTTTGTGGGATTTCTTCAAAGAAGAAGGAAAAAGAAGTTATCTCTTTGTGATGGCGTTTTCCGGAATGCTTTTATCCCATTCCATAACGGTTTTTTTATCCGTTATCATCTGCGTGATCATATTTGCTGTTGCGCTTTTTATACCCGGTTTAAGGAAGAAAGCTTATACCGCGCAGAAGATCGGAAGGCTTGCAATATATGCGGTGATGACGGTGCTTGTTATGGCCTTCTATCTGTTTCCCATGGTGGAGCAGATGATGTCCGGAAAGTTCGGATACAGCAATCCACTTGTAAATGTGGGGGATTTCGTTGCTCCTTTTAAGTCGATCTTTTCTGCAACTGCCATGGTTTCAGAATACACCGGCTACATCGGACTTGGATATGCTCTTTGGCTGAGCGCAGGTGCGAGCCTTCTGATAGCCTTCATGCACAGAAAGACAAATGTCGGAACCGTTCTTACCGTTGCGGGTGTTGTCATTGCCGCTTTGGTTACAAGGGTATTTCCGTGGAAGATATTTAACGATACGTTTTTAAACAATATTCAATTCTCTTTCAGACTGTTTCCATTTGTTGTGCTGTTTGTTGTTACGGGAACTGTTTTATCCCTTGGGGGACTGGAAGAACGTGACAGGACCATATTTGCAGCCGTAATTGCGGTGGTTTCCATCGGGTTTGGCGTATGGCAGAATCATGATGTTGAGATCGAAGATATCACAAAGAACCTGACGCAGGAGTTCCTTGACGGTGAAGGCACAATGTACGTGGGAATGGGTCAGGAATGGCTTCCGGTAGAAGTTGATGTGATGCAGCTTTCGGAAAAGTGTGTGCGAAGCGGCGATGAGAGCTTTGAATTGGAAAAGCCGGGATACAACATTTATCAATTCAGCGATCCTGAAGGCGGACACACCGAGTATACCGTCCCGTTGATCTATTACAAGGGCTATGAGGCATATCTGAGAGAAGAAAACGACGAAGGTCCCGTACTTTCGGTCAGAAAGGGCAAAAACGGATTGCTTACGGTCGAAAATAAAGAAGGCCTCCCGGGAGAGGTTTATATCCTCTACCAAAAGACCCCTGTAAACAGGATTTCAGGTGCGATCAGCTTTATATCCGTCATTGTTTTGATCGTTTTTGTAAGTGTTAAAAAGAAAAAGGATCAATCCATATAGTATCTGTAAAGAATTCCGTTTCCAACGGGTACTTCTTCAAGAGAATAGCCCGCATCGGTAAATGCGGTGGGGAACATGCCGTCCTGGCACCAGATCACGCCGGGAGCTTCATGGAGTTCGTTAAAGTCGGTTATGAATCTGCAGTTTACCAGAAGAGGCCAGCTTTTGAAGGCTTCCCCCGCGTCACGGCCTTCTAAAAGGTATTGGGTGACCCCGGGATAGTAGGCTGCCTGAATGGACATGTCCTGCATATAGAAGCTGAAGAACGCGTCATTTTCTTTATCCAGATGCTCATCAAGATAAGCCCTTAAATACATCTGCTCGGAATTCTTATACTCATCAAGAACGGGCTTTGTGTTTTTGAAACCGATATATATCATAACGAGGATCATCAAAGCAGTCACGGCAACGTGGCTGTTTTTTACTATGACAGCCAGGGCCGGAAGCCAGAGGATCGGAAGGAGCATCACCAGATAGCGGCTTACGATTATGGGTGAAACAAGAATGGAATAACCGAACCCGAAAAGCAGCCAGAAACCGACGGTGATGTATGAGATCCCCGCAAAGAGAGACAGTTCTTCTTTCTTGGCAAAGACTGCTGACAATACTATTCCCACAACAAACAGAACGACCAATATCACGGTGAGTATCAAAGAATCGGTCTTAAAGATCTCATCAAAGTAGCTCTTCATCTCCGAAAGGGAGGGAGGGCCGATCCAGTAATCCTCATTGACGGAGCTCATCTGGGAAAAGAGTACCTTAATCCATGGAAGATACATGATGAGCATGGAAAAACAATATGAAAACCAGAATACAAACGTACGGCCCGGTTTCTTTACCTTTATCAGCATGAAAATGAGAAATGCCAGGGAACTGCCCACTGCTGCAACGCCCCCAAAGTAGTGGGTATAGGCGCAGGCGGTCTGAAGGATCGCAAGAAGAACCCATTTGGCATTGAAATACACCTTTTCTTTTTCCTCAAAATCCTTAAGCATGGAGAAGATCAGAAATACGGAAGAAGTAATGAGGAACATGCACATGCTGTACATTCTGATCTCAAGGGCATACTTGGGGATCTGAGGAACACAGATGAAACCGATCATTGAAAACAGTGCCGTTTTGCTGTCGGCATATTTGTTTAAGAAAAGCAGTGTCTCTAAAAGTATTGCGATGACAAATAACAGCGAAGGAAGATGATAGGCGATGGTCCTCGGGCCCAGAACGGACACAAAGAGTTTCACCACAAGGTAATAAAGGGGAGGGTGCACATCGAGAGCGGTAAGGCCGATCATATCCTTTACCGGATGATTTACCAGATTCATGGTGAAGCTTTCATCGTACCAGATATAAGAAAAGCGTGAAAAATAAAGCAAAACAGCGGAATATACCGCTATGATCGCAAGGGATATTATGTTTGGGATCCTGTCTTTGTTTTTCATGAAAAAGCCTTTCAAAATAAGAAATCGCAAGGAAATTTTACTATAGGGGCGGGTATTTTTCAATGAAGGTTTTTGCTTTCAGTATATGTGCGGATATGGTATTATAAAGTGATGTTTTATGTTTAAACGGGGGGTTTACATGAAGAAAGTCTACAAGGTCACGGTGACATGGATCGGTGCGATGATCTGCCTCGGATTAACGTTATTATCCGCGGTATATGACTGCTATATGAGCGATGTCTGGTCATCCTTCCATGAGATCACCATATTTGAAAAAGATCATATATGGATAAACCTGTTGGCGCTTCTGTTTTTTGTAGGCGTATTCTGGGCTCTTGCGAAAAGATTCTCCAATGTGCGCATTTCGGAAATCTCCTATGAGGTGATCCACTATCTGCTGCTGGCGGTGATCGCGGCGATGGGTGTTTTCTGGGTGCTCAGCGTCAAAGCGGTTCCCAGGGAGGATCAGCTGTTTATTCAACAGAGCCTCGGGGCATTTTTAAACGGGGACAAGGCGCCCTTCATGCCTGACGGATACATAGGCATTTACCCTCATCAGACGGGATATATGTGGTTTTCGCTTATAGTTGCGAAGATATTCGGGCTTTACAACTATACTGCCCTGCAGCTGATAAACGTTGCTGCACTGGTGCTTTTTTACGAGTCACTCACAAGGCTGTGCGATCTGTTTCAGTTTAAGAAGCATGTGGGGATAATGATCCTCGTGGCAGGAATATTGTTCTACCCGCTTATCATTTACACCTCCTTTGTTTACGGCAACGTACTCGGACTTGCCTTTGCCACTGCTTCCATATGGAGAGCCTTCTGCGTTGACAGCGACAGATCGAGGCCTGTCCTTAATTATATCCTTTCCGCGGTGCTGATGGCTTTGGCTGTGCAGTGCAAAAAGAACTATCTGATATTCGCCATCGGTCTGATAATATGGCTTTTTGTAAAGGCCTGCGCCGATAAGAAGAAGCAGACATTTATCGCTCTTGCGGGAATCGTACTGGCGGTGATCCTCGGAATGCGTCTTCCCATCGCGCTGACAGAATGGCGCACCGGCTGCAAACTCGATTCGGGAATTCCCGCAACGGCCTTCATCGCCATGGGTCTTCAGGAAAGTGAAAGGGCTCCGGGCTGGTACAACGAGTACACGAAGGATCTGGCCTTTTCCACTGAACATGACCACAAAGTCCAGGTACAGATCGCGAAGCAGGATATAAAGGAATCCCTGAACCGTTTTAAGAGGGACCCGAAGTATGCTTTCGTGTTCTTTTTAAACAAGACGAAGTCCCAGTGGAGCAATCCCACCTTCCAGTCGGTGTGGGTAAATCAGTTTGTGGGAGATACGGAAACACAGCCGAAATGGGTACAGAGTTTTCTTTCATTTGACAACGTGATGATCCATGTAAGATATCTGAGTATCCTTACATTCATCATCTTTTTCGGTGCACTCCTGTACATACCCCTTTCCGTAAGGGAGGACCGGTACACGGAGTCCCTGATCCTTTTGATGATAGTCATCGGAGGTTTTATTTTTCATACATTCTGGGAAGGAAAGAGCGAATATACCATCTCGTATTTTGTTCTTCTCATTCCCTATTGCTGTGCGGGTTTTGTAAGGCTCGCAGAAAGACTTGGTAAGATATATGAACAACAAGGTACTGAAAACACTTGAATACGAAAATATCATAAAATTACTTGAAGAAAAAGCAGGTTCCGAACCTGCGAAGAAAATGTGCCGTGAACTTCGTCCCATGACGGAGATCCACGAGATCGAGGACGCCCAGAGAAATACGGCGGATGCCCTTGAAAGACTCATCAAAAAGGGAAGCATCAGCTTCGGGTCAAACAGGGACTTCGGATATGCCTTAAAGAGCCTGGAGATAGGAAGTACTTTAACGGCAACAGAGCTTTTGAGATTTGCCCGTTTTCTTACAAACGTAGGAAGGGTAAAGGCCTGGGGCGTACGGGAAAAGGAAGAAGAGGAAGCGGATTCCCTTGATGATTACTTTGATCTTTTAGAGCCCCTTAAGAGAACGGCGGAGGAGATAAACCGCTGCATATTAAACGAAGACGGGGATATGGCGGACGACGCAAGCCCCACACTCAAGAGCATCAGGAAGAACAAACAGATCACAAGCGATAAGATCCACAGCCAGTTAAACCAGATGGTGAACGGTTCACTCCGCACCTATCTTCAGGACGCAGTGGTCACTATGAGAGACAACCGTTACTGTATCCCCGTTAAGGCGGAGTACAAGGGACAGATCACAGGTATGGTACACGATCAGTCTTCCACCGGAGCCACTGTTTTCATCGAGCCTCAGGCAGTGGTGGACTTAAACAACAGGATCCGCGAGCTTGAGATCGAAGAAGAAAAAGAGATACAGGTGATCCTGGCAACTCTGTCGGGAGAGCTGGGAGTTCATACGACAGAGCTTAAGACCGACATGGATTTCATGACGAAGCTGGACTTTATCTTTGCAAAAGGCCAGCTGGCTCTTGAACAGAACGCTTCAAGACCGGTCTTTAATACAGAACATCGCATCAATATAAGGCGTGGGCGTCATCCTTTACTGGATAAGAAGAAGGTGGTTCCCATAGATGTTCCTCTGGGCGAGGATTACGATCTTTTGGTCATCACCGGTCCCAATACCGGCGGTAAGACCGTAACCTTGAAGACAGTGGGCCTCTTTACACTGATGGGACAGGCGGGGCTTCATATCCCGGCGGGAGACCGTTCGGAGCTTTCGATATTTGAAGAAGTATTTGCGGATATAGGTGACGAGCAGAGCATTGAACAAAGTCTTTCCACCTTCTCCTCCCATATGAGATCCATAGTCCATATCCTTGAAAATGCGGACGACAATTCCTTATGTCTTTTTGACGAACTCGGAGCGGGAACGGATCCTACGGAAGGCGCCGCTTTAGCAATAGCGATACTCGATCATCTTCACAGCCGCGGTATCAGGACAATGGCCACAACTCATTACAGCGAGCTTAAGCTTTATGCATTGTCCACGGACTTTGTTCAGAATGCCTGCTGCGAGTTTGATGTGGAAACATTATCACCTACCTACAGGCTGCTCATCGGTATCCCCGGAAAGTCCAATGCTTTCGCTATTTCCAGGAAGCTGGGACTGTCCGATACCATCATAGAAGCGGCTAAGGCCCAGATCTCCGATGATTCCGAGCATTTCGAGGATGTGATCGCCGATCTTGAAAGGTCCCGCGTTCAAATGGAACGTGACAAGGAGGAGATCGCCAGGCAGAAGCTGGAGATCCTTGAAAAAACAAAGGCCCTCGACGAGAAGACTGCGAAACTTAACGATTCTAAGGACCGTATCTTAAGGGAGGCCAACGAAGAAGCCCGGGACATTCTGGCCGAGGCCAAGGAATATGCGGACGAAACCATTCGCATAATGCAGAAAGCCGGATCAAACATTTCCATGAAGGATCTTGAGGCAAGGCGTCAGAACCTTCGGGGCAAGATGAACGACAAGAACGAGAAGATAGCAAGAAAGCGTGACGAAAAAGAACCCGTGGGACTAAATCCCAAGGACCTTCATATCGGAGACATGGTAAAGATCGTTTCCATGGGAATGAAGGGAACCGTCAGCACCCTTCCCGACGCAAAGGGAAATCTTTACGTTCAGTGCGGCATTATCCGCTCCCAGACAAATATCAAAGACCTGGCAGCGGTTCAGGAGCAGGAGATCACCGGTCCCGGAATGCCCAAGTCCTCCGGCGGCTCCGGAAAGATAAAGATGTCCAAAGCCCTTTCCGTATCCTACGAGTGCAACCTTATAGGAAAGAACGTGGATGAAGCTCTGGCCATTCTTGATAAATACCTTGATGATGCATATCTCTCCCACATGAGCCAGGTACGCATCGTTCACGGAAAAGGAACGGGAACCTTACGAAACGCCGTTCAGAACTATCTTAAAAGATGCAGCTACGTCAAATCCTACAGAGCCGGAGAACACGGCGAAGGAGATGCGGGCGTTACCATAGCAGAGTTTAAATAAAGGGAGATCCTTATGGCGGAAAAACAAAAGATAATGATCGTCGATGACGACAATAATATTGCGGAGCTGATCTCTTTGTATCTTATCAAGGAATGCTTCGACACAAAGATCGAGAATGACGGTGAAAGTGCGCTGGAGGACTTTGATTCCTTTGCGCCGGACCTTGTTCTTCTTGACATAATGCTTCCCGGCATTGACGGCTACAGAGTCTGCAGGGAATTAAGGACAAGGACCGATACTCCCATCATCATGCTTTCGGCAAAGGGCGAGGTATTTGACAAGGTGCTGGGACTTGAGCTTGGCGCGGATGATTACATGGAGAAGCCCTTTGATTCAAAGGAGCTTGTTGCCAGAGTAAAGGCGATCTTAAGAAGGGTCAGCAAGGAGCCTGAAAAGAAGGTTGAATCCGATGACAAGATCGTTGAATATCCCGATCTTAAGATCAACCTCACCAACTATTCCGTAACCTACAGGGGCGAGAATGTTGACATGCCTCCGAAGGAACTGGAGCTTTTATATTTCCTTGCGTCCCAGCCCAACCACGTATTTACGAGAGAGCAGCTGCTTAACAGTATCTGGGGCTATGAGTACATGGGCGACACCCGTACCGTTGACGTTCATATCAAGCGTCTCAGGGAAAAGATCAACGATCATGAAAAATGGGCCATCTCCACTATCTGGGGAGTAGGCTACAAGTTTGAGACCAGAGCATAATGAAAAGAACACTTTATTTAAAATTTCTTTTTGCATATCTGATATTCGGTGTCTTCGGTTTTATCATCGTAAGCTCCTTTGTGTCACAGAACACTTACAACCGGCTTACGAAGGAAAAAGCGGAATCGGTGTATCGTGAAGCGAACCTTCTTGCCAACACCTATGCAGCGGACCTTTATTCAACCACAAGGTCCCTTGCGGAGGTTAAGGAGCAGCTCGATAACCTTGGAACCTTTATGTCCGCCACCATCTGGATCATAAACCCCTCGGGCCGTATGGTTATAAGCTCGGACAGACCCCTGGATGTGGAAAATCCCTTTGTTGTGGAGGGCTTCGATCCCACCGTTACCGGAGACAGCTACTATACCACCGGCACCTTTTTCGGTAGCTTTAACGAAGAGGTGCTGAGTGTTTTTGCGCCCATCACGGCGAACTTCAAGGTAAAGGGATATGTGGTCATTCATACCACAATGGCGGATATAGCAAAACAAAGCGATGACTTTCTTGCCATAGCTTATCTGCTTCTGGGCATTCTTCTTGCCCTTTCCCTGATAATCCTTTTCTTCTTCACGGAAATGGTTTACCTGCCCCTTAAGAAGATCACCGCCGCAACGGAGCAGTATGCTTCGGGAAATATGCACTACGAGTTCAGCATAGACAGCAGCGACGAAATGGGTTATCTGGCCGCAATGCTTCAGTACATGGCAGCAGAGATCGCAAGCAGCGAGGACAATCAGAAGAAGTTTATCGCCAACGTTTCCCACGATTTCAGATCCCCACTTACTTCCATTCGCGGCTATCTTGAGGCAATGCTCGACGGAACCATTCCACCGGAGATGCATGAAAAATACCTCGGTATCGTCTTAAGCGAGACCGAGCGTCTTACGAAACTTACAAACGGCCTGCTTGCCCTCAACAACCTGAACATGAAGGGTGTTGTTCTTGAGTGGTCGGATTTTGATATAAACGAAGTCATAAAGAGCACTGTCCTTTCTTTCGAAGGCACCTGCAGAAAAAGAAGCATTTCCATAGAGCTTGCTCTCTACGGGGAAAGCCTTTACGTTCACGCGGACGAAATGAAGATCGGCCAGGTTCTCTACAACCTTCTTGATAATGCCATCAAGTTCTCCCACAACGACTCCTCCATAAGGATCGAGACCACGGAGAAGCACAACAAAGCCTTCATTTCCGTTAAGGATTCCGGTATCGGAATTCCGAAGGATGACGTGAAGTTTGTTTTTAACCGATTCTACAAATCCGATCTTTCCCGAGGAAAGGACAAAAAGGGCACGGGCCTGGGACTTTCCATCGTTAAGGAGATCATCACCGCTCATGACGAGCACATAAACGTAATCAGCACCGAAGGCGTGGGAACGGAATTCATCTTTTCCCTTGCCAAGACAGAGGAATGATCATGGAAGATATGGAAAAACAAAAATCCGGAAACGCTCCGGAAAACGGCCCCTCCGAGGAGAAAAAAGACTTTGTCTTCATACGTGAGGAGATAAAGAACCGTCCGGTCAACAGGGGAAAGCTTGCGAGAAGTACGCTTATTTCGGCAGTTTCAGCTCTGGTATTCGGTCTGGTGGCATGTATCACTTTTGCGGTACTGCTTCCTTTTGCAACGGGTTATTTTGAAAAGGATACTCCGGCCAGCACGGAGCAGCAGTCTACGCAGGTTATTTTTCCGGAAGAGACCGCGGAAGAAGAAATGAATCCCGAGGATATGCTTCAGACTCCCGAGCCCGAGATCAATATCGAGGAGATAACCGCGGCCATCGAGGAAGAGGAAATACAGAACATCGTTGACAATATAGAGTATAAGTTCACTCTGAACGATTATCAGGAGATATTTGAGGACCTTGCGGCCATAGCGGATGAAGCGGAGAAGGCAATAGTCAGGGTAAGAACGGTGGCAAAGGAAAGGGACTGGTTTGATACCCTTCTTGAAGAAAGTACGGAAGTGCCGGGAGTGATAGTTGCGAGTAATGAGTCAAATCTTTATGTGCTTACATACACGAACATGATCGATACTTCCGAAGAGATCTATATCACCTTTGCAAACGACATTTCCATAAAGGGTTTCTTCAGGGCAAACGATCCGAGGACCGGCCTTGGGATCATAGCCGTACCCGACATTTTCATAAATCAGGCAACCAGGCAGAGTATTTCTGTGGCAAAGCTCGGAAGTTCAAACTCATCCCTTCTTTCGGGAGCCCTTGTTCTTGCGGTGGGAAGTCCCATGGGTAATTACGGCTCCATGAACTTCGGAATGATAACCTCCTACGGAAACCGCCTTAACATTCCGGACAACTGCTACAAGCAGATCACCACGGACATATACGGAACCGTCAATTCCGGCGGTGTGCTCATAAACCTCAAAGGCGAGGTCGTTGGTATCATAAACTGGGATTATGCCGACAGGAACGCGCCGAACCTCATCACTGCCTTCGGAATCTCGGAGCTTAAGAAGACGATGGAAAAGATGATAAACAATCAGGATCTCATCCATCTGGGCGTTACTGCCATCGATGTTCCTTCAGAGGCAAGGACCGGTTACGGAGCTCCCGCAGGGGCTTTTGTTGTTTCGGTTGAAATGGATTCCCCTGCCATGCGCGCAGGCATTCAGGCGGGCGACATTATCGTGGGGATCGGAAGCAAGACCATCGCTTCAAGCACGGAACTGGTAGCGGCGATCAGGGATCTTGCCGTGGAAGAAGAAATGACTGTGAATGTTGTGCGATACTCTCAGGAAGAATATAAAGAATTAAGCTTTTCGGCTGTGCCGGAAGCATTAGGAGAGAAAGACAGGTGATATCATGAAATTTATCAAGGATTTAAGAGACGGCGAGCATTTACAGGGGATCTACCTCTGCAAACAGAAGACTTCCGCCGTTACAAAAAACGGAAAGCCCTATGACAACGTTATCCTTCAGGACAAGACCGGTTCCATAGACTGTAAGATCTGGGACGTTGGAAGTGCCGGAATAGCGGATTTCGAGGCTCTTGACTATGTGGACATAGTCGGTGACGTTTCGGTATTCAACAATGCCCTTCAGGTATCCATAAAGAGAGTGCGCGTGGCTCAGGAAGGGGAATACGAGCCGGGGGATTACCTTCCCGTAAGCTCTAAAAATAACGATGAGATGTTTAAGGACCTTATGTCCCTCATCAATTCCGTTGATAACCGTTTCCTTAAGAGACTTCTCGAATATTTCTTTGTGGATGATGCGGCTTTCGTTAAGAAGTTCAGAAATTCCAGCGCGGCGAAAAGCGTGCATCACGGATTTGTGGGAGGACTTCTGGAGCATACCCTTTCCGTGGCTCAGACCTGCGACTATCTTTCAAAGAAGTATCCCATTCTCAAGAGGGACCTTCTTGTTACGGCAGCGATCTGCCACGACATCGGAAAAACAAAGGAACTGACACCCTTCCCTGAGAATGATTACACCGATGAAGGAAATCTCCTCGGACATATCGTTATGGGCTATGAAATGATAGGAGAAGCCGCAAGGAACATCGACGGTTTTCCGAGAAGCCTTGAGGATGAGCTTAAGCACTGCATTTTGGCACATCACGGAAAGCTTGAGTTCGGATCCCCCAAAAAGCCCGCACTTATCGAGGCAGTGGCATTGAATTACGCCGACGATCTCGATGCGAAGATGGAGACCTTCAAAGAAGCGCTGGAAAGCTCCGTGGGAACGGACTGGCTGGGCTTTAACAAAATGCTCGAAACCAACATACGCATGACGAAAGAAGAGGAATGATCGATGCTTGCAAAAAACAGCGAGATCGAACTGAATATTACCGCTCTTGGAAATGACGGAGAAGGTATAGGAAGAAGCGGCGACGGTATCACGATCTTTGTGCCCGGGGCTGTACCGGGAGATGTGATACTTGCTCACATTACCAAGGTTAAAAAGACCTATGCCTACGGTATCGTTAAGGAGATCCTTACAGCTTCCAAAGACAGGGTTGAGCCTAAATGTCCCGTCGCATCAAAATGCGGTGGCTGTACTCTTCAGCATCTTTCCTACGAGAAGCAGCTTGAATACAAGCAGAACAAAGTCCGTGACTGCATCGAGCGCATAGGCGGGATTGTTGATCCTCCCATGGAGCCCATAGTCGGCGCGGAGAATACATATTTTTACAGAAACAAAGCGCAGTTTCCCGTGGGAACCGATAAGGACGGAAATCCCGTCATCGGCTTTTACCGCCGTCATTCCCATGATGTTGTGAATAATCCCGATTGTGTCATTCAGGCTCCCGTAAACGGTGGAATAATGAAGGCATTTTCGGAGTTCATGGTGGAAAACTCTCTTTCTTCTTACAATGAAGAAACCGGAAAGGGTCTTATCCGCCATGTATATACCCGTGTGGGCTTTGCGACAAAAGAGGTTATGGTCTGCATCGTTGCAAACGGGAAGGAGATCCCAAATGCAGCCGGACTGGCGGAGCGCCTATCCGGGGTGTGCAAAGAGCATGGCTTAAACCTTGCAAGTCTCGTCCTTAACGTTAATCGAGAGAAGACAAACGTTATCCTCGGAAAAGAGACGATAACCCTTTACGGCAAGGATCATATAACGGATAAGATCGGTGACGTGGCGTTTAATATCTCGCCTCTTTCTTTTTATCAGGTCAATCCCGAGCAGACAAAGAAACTTTACGATCTGGCTGCGGAATACGCAGGCCTTACGGGAAACGAGGTACTTTGGGATCTGTACTGCGGGATCGGAACCATTTCCCTTTATCTTTCCCGCAAGGCAAAAAAGGTCTACGGCGTTGAGATCATTCCCGAGGCGATAGAGAATGCCAAGGAAAATGCCCGCATAAACGGCATCATCAATGCGGAATTCTTCACAGGAGCCTCCGAGGATGTGGCACCGAAGCTTCCTACTCCCGATGTGATCATCGTGGATCCTCCCAGGAAGGGCTGCGACGAGAAGCTCATCTCCACGATCCTTGAAGTAAAGCCCCGCCGCCTTGTCTATGTCTCCTGCGATCCCGCGACTCTCGCCCGGGACCTTAAGATCCTCACCGCCGGCGTCTTCACCCTTAATCGCGTCCGTCCCGTGGATCAGTTCATCCATTCCGGGCATGTGGAGACTGTAGTGTTGCTCACAAGAGTGAACTAATAGAAATCCTTGAATTTACGCACTTTTTCGAGCATTTCACGTTTGATAAGACTGATTATTCTGAGCGTGGAAAGCACATGAAAAAGTATATTCGGGTAG
>JAEEGL016037154.1_pt1 | contig 21542 bp, 20 predicted proteins | sample 9134231 | NCBI WGS metagenome assembly JAEEGL01 (sample SAMN16246548, study PRJNA631951) | gut metagenome | biome: gut microbiome; feature: rumen; material: fiber-attached | host: Bos | place: Iran: Karaj | collected 2018-10
CCGATATGTTCACCGGCTATCACTCTGAAACAGAGGAGGATCATCAGGAGAGCCTGTCACTCATGCGCCTTTGCCGTTTTGATGCTTCATTCATGTTCCGCTACTCAGAACGCCCGGGTACATACGCCAGCAAACATCTGCCCGATGATGTGCCTGAAGAGGTCAAGATACGCCGCCTGAATGAGATGATTGAGCTGCAGAACCAACTCTCACTGGAACGCAACCGCGAATGTATCGGAAAAGAGTATGAGGTCCTGGCTGAAGGTTACTCCAAACGCTCCCGCGAGCAACTGTACGGACGTACTGAGCAGAACCGCACCGTGGTATTTGACAAAGGAAGCCACAGACCGGGAGATTTTCTTACAGTACAAATCACAGACGCTACTTCAGCAACACTCTTTGGTATTGAAAAATGATACAATTGGGGTCTGTCCCCTTTTGTATCATTTCCCTAATAAAAATCCTTAAAACACTTGACAAGGGGTATCCCCGCGTATTATCTTTGCGGTCGCTTTGCGCCTACGCGTGCGTACTATATGGTGACAAAGCATCGCAGGAATGGCATATCAGGATTTCAAACCTTGTCCGTTATGCGGGGCAGCGGGACAGATTCCCTACGCAAACTGCACCGATTTCATGGTAAGCAAAGAATCATTCAACCTTTTGCGTTGCCCTGATTGTGGTGTGGTTTATACTCTTAATCCTCCTCAGGAAAAAGATATTAAACCGTATGACAAGCTTAACCTGAAACTGAGTTTGGGAGATTCACCGAACGGCTTTACCAGCAAGCTTTACTACCATGTAAGGAACTTCATGCTTAAACGGAAAGTGAAAATCGTTGAGATGCAGGCATACCGTACAAGCGGTTCCCTTCTGAACTACGGAGCCAAGACAGGATTCTTTTCACACCGGATGGAGAAACGCGGCTGGAAGGTGACATCGGTAGAAAAATACTATGAAGAGAGGCAATTCTCCCTTGAGATGTTCCATCACCGCATGATTGACGTTCCGGAAACGGACTCCCTGCATCCGGGAACTTTTGATGTAATAACGATGTGGCATGTGTTTGAACATAGTTATCATCCTCATGAACTGTTGGACAAGTTCTATGAACTGCTCCGTCCGGGAGGCGTACTCATAATGGCATGCCCCAACATACGTTCTACCGATGCCATGCACTATGGTCCGTATTGGGCGGCTTATGATGTCCCCAGACACCGATGGCATTTTGATCCAAGCTCTTTGACGACATTGACGAACAGACATGGTTTTACCCTAATGCATCATGAGAGAATGCCCTTTGACAGTTTCTATATCTCTGTCCTTTCAGAAAGGAACATGAGACACAAGATGGCATTCCTGCGGGGTATGCTGATGGGCTTGTACTCATGGTTGGTGTCTCTCGGAAACCGCGGTAAAAGCAGTTCCATTGTTTATGTTTTCAGAAAAAGATAGTACAAGAACTATATGACCAAACAGAAGAAAAAAAGAAAGATAGACCTGCTGTTCATAACAGCCTGCATAAGCACCTCACTGGTTCTGTTGCTCATAGGCATTGTGGCTCTGCTGCTGCTCACAGCCGGTAACCTGTCACATCATCTCAAGCAGGAAATGACCGTGGAGGTGATTCTTAAGGAGAGTATCACTGACACACAGTTCTCTTCACTCAGACGGATCATCGAGGCCTCACCTTACTGTGCCGTCTGTTCATTCATCTCAAAGGACGATGCCTTGGAGACCATGACCAAGGCCATGGGAACTGACCCCTCACAATTTCTTGAATACAATCCTTTTTACGCATCGCTCTCTGTCAGACTCAACGCCGATTATGCCTGCAGTGACAGTCTGAGAAATATTGAAAAGATCATATCGTCCAAGGAAGGGGTACGTGAGGTTACCTGGCAAAAAGACCTTCTGGATATAATCAACAGCAACATACGCAAGGTTGCCGGCATACTGCTCTTACTGGCAGTCATCCTTTCATTGGTATCATTCACTCTGATTAACAACACCATAAAACTGACCATTTACTCACAGCGTTTCATTCTGTATTCAATGAAACTGGTTGGAGCCAAATGGTCATTCATACGCAAACCGTTCATAACAAGAAACCTGTGGATAGGTTTGGTTTCAGCCTTACTCTCATGCATAATCATCTGGTACGGACTCAAATTAGGTCTCAAATATGAGCCATGGCTTATCATGCTGGCTGAACCCCAAATAATAATTCCTGTCTTTGCAGTGGTTACTCTCATAGGTCTGCTCATAACAGGCGTCTGCGCCCTGCACTCCGTGAACCGTTTCCTCAGGATGAAATCAGGAGAATTACACTACGTATAATCAAATAATATTCAACGATATGGATAAGAACAAACTGGCATTTACCAAGACAAATTTCATTCTGACAGCAATCGGAATGGCAATCATTATCATCGGCTTCCTGCTGATGACAGGTCCTAACTGCACCAACGACTATTTTGAGCCTGATATTTTTGGGGTTCGCCGTATAAAAGTAGCTCCTGTAGTTACTCTAATAGGTTTTATAACCATAATCGTGGCTATAGTTTACAAGCCCAAGGCTGATAAAGAAGAAAAGAAAGCAGAATGAACTGGTTTGAATCACTTCTTTTAGGACTGTTGCAGGGATTGACAGAATACCTGCCCATAAGCAGCAGCGGACATCTGGCCATAGCTTCATCGCTGTTCGGGATAGACGGAGAGCAGAATCTGGCTTTTACCGTTCTGGTTCACGTAGCCACCGTGCTGAGCACTCTGGTTATTCTGTGGAAAGAGATTGTATGGATTCTCCGTGACCTGTTTACCAGACAGTCATGGAGGAGTTACAGCAATCTGAATGAAGGCACACGCTATGCCATCAACATAATCATCTCAATGATTCCGGTAGGTATTGTAGGTGTATTCTTCAAGGACAAGATAGAGGCTGTTTTCGGTTCAGGAACCGCCGTTGTAGGTTATTGCCTGCTTGTAACGGCAGCACTGCTTACTTTCTCCTATTACGCAAAACCGCGCCAGAGAGAGAACATTTCAGGATGGCATGCCTTCATCATAGGCATTGCACAGGCTGTGGCAGTCCTTCCGGGCATTTCAAGGTCAGGCTCCACCATAGCAACAGGCATTATGCTGGGTAATAAGAAAGAGCGTCTGGCACAGTTCTCTTTTCTGATGGTAATACCGCCTATTCTGGGAGAGGCTTTGCTGGATATGAAAGACCTGATTGAATCCGGAACAGGTACAGCAGGGGCCGATACAAGCGTAGGCGTGCTTGCCATCGGTTTTATCGCCGCATTCCTGGCCGGATGCGCAGCCTGCAAATGGATGATTTCAATAGTACGCAAAGGTAAACTGATATGGTTCGGAGCCTATTGCGCATTGGCCGGAATACTGACACTCATCTTCCTTTAAGAGACATGAATTTTCAGGAAGGAGTTATTCTCACGTTTGACAAGCCGTACCGCTGGACATCATTCGATGTGGTGGGTAAGGTCCGTTGGCTGATATGCCGCCGTCTTGGTGTAAAGAAACTCAAGGTGGGGCATGCCGGAACATTGGATCCTCTTGCTACAGGCGTACTGATTGTATGTACCGGCAGGGCAACCAAACGCATTGAAGAACTCCAGTCCGGCACAAAGGAGTACTATGCAACCATAAGGCTCGGTGCCACCACACCCTCATACGACCTTGAAAAGCCTATTGACGCCACCTACCCCACGCAGCACATTACACGTGAGATGGTGGAGCAGGTATTAGAGCGTTTCAAAGGGACTATCGAGCAGGTGCCACCAACATTCTCAGCCTGTAAGGTGGACGGCAAACGCGCCTATAAGATGGCACGCAAGGGCGATGAGGTGGAACTCAAGCCTAAGACTCTGGTCATTGACGAGATAGAACTTACTGAATGCAACCTGCCGGATATAACAATCAGGGTGGTTTGCAGTAAGGGTACATACATAAGGGCGCTGGCGCGTGACATCGGGCAGGCTCTTGAAAGCGGCGGACATCTGATAGCCTTGAGACGCACCCGGGTGGGTGATTTCAAGGTTGAAGACTGCCTTAATCCTGAGAAGTTCAGTGAATGGCTTGACTTACACAACGCTGAGATAACAGAAATAAAACAGGAAGCGATATGAATATTGCAATCATACTTTCAGGTGGCACGGGGACCCGCATGGGTCTTTCAATACCAAAGCAATACGTTGAAGTGAACGGTAAACCGGTCATTGAGTATTGTCTTTCAACTCTTTTGGGACATGACAAAATAGATATAGCTGTCATAGCAGCTTCCACAGAATGGCATGACCTGATTGATGAGTGCATTAATAAGTTATCATCCTCCACTCCTGTCTTTTTTTCTGAACCTGGAGAGACAAGGCAAGGCTCAATAATCAATGCTCTTAAGGTAGCAAAGCAGAAAGGAGCAGCAGAAACGGATATAGTGCTTATTCATGATGCCGCAAGACCTATGCTGACTGCAAAACTGGTCACAGATTGCCTTCAGGCATGTAAAGATGCTGATGCGGTATTACCGGTCATTCCTGTCAAAGATACTGTCTATATGAGCCTGGACGGCAAAAACATAGACTCCCTGTTGGAACGCAAGACCCTCTGGAACGGACAGGCTCCCGAAGCTTTCCGGTTTGGAACATACTACGAGGCCAATATGAAATTATCGGCCGATGAAATAAACCGTATAACCGGCAGTACCGAGGTTTCATACAGGGCAGGATTGAAATGCGTACTGATTCCAGGTGACACGAACAACTTTAAGATCACCACTCAGGAAGATTTGTCAAACTTTGAATCAATAGTTAGGAATGAAAGCATATAATCTGCATTCAGTCAATGATCTTAGCTACGAGGAAGTACCTATGCCGCAATGCGCAAGCGGATGGGCCATCGTAAAGGTTAAGGCTGCGGGAATATGCAGTTCTGATATATCCCGTGTCTTCACCAAGGGCACATACCACTTTCCCACAATACCCGGTCATGAGTTCTCAGGTGTTGTAGAATCAGTGGCAGATACTGAGGACAAAAAGTGGATTGGAAAGCATGTGGGAGTGTTCCCTCTCATTCCATGCCGTAAATGCCGTCCATGTGCCGATAAGCACTATGAGATGTGTGAGAACTATGACTACATAGGTTCACGCCGGGATGGAGCTTTTGCAGAATATGTCGCTGTACCGGTTTGGAATCTGATTGAGATCCCGGATAATATGCCTTTTGAGGTGGCAGCCATGCTGGAACCATTCTCTGTAGCACTGCATGCTATAAAGTTCGGTCAGGTATCGGCTCAGGACAGGGTTGCCATCATCGGCACAGGAATGATTGGAATAGCAGCCGGACTATGGGCCGGGATGCGCAATGCCGGACAGGTTACGATAATTGGCCGGAGTGAGCAGAAACGTCACATGATTGAGAAGTTCGGACTAGAATATCAGGTCCTGAATGAATCGGCCCGGAATGAATATGACTTTGTCCTGGAAGCCGTAGGTACACCTGCCTCAATTGAAAGTGCAATCAATGCCACACGCCGTGGAGGCAGATTGGTCCTGATGGGCAATCCAAGCGGTGATATTCTGCTCCATCAGAACATTTACTGGAAAATACTGCGCAAGCAATTGGTTATAACCGGAACATGGAACTCCTCATATGACGGCACCAATCCGTCTGACTGGACCGATGTCGTTGAAGCATTGGCCGCCCAAAAGATTGACGGAGAAAATCTGATAACACACCGTTTCAGACAGGAGAGACTCATGGAAGGGCTTGAACTGATGAAAGAACATAAGGAGCCTTACTGTAAGGTTATGACTTTGTGGAACGAATAACTATTAAACAAGACAATATGCAATCACACAAGAAAGAGATTTCTGCATCAATGATGTGCTCAGACCTCATCAACCTTAAAGAGACTCTGAAGATCTTTGAGGATGAAGGAGTGGAGCATCTGCACATTGATGTGATGGACGGAACATTTGTTCCCAACTTTGGACTTGGAGTTGACTACATCCGCAGTCTTCGTGAACTGACTGACATACCCATGGACCTGCACCTGATGGTAAAGGATCCGGAATATAAATTCCAGTGGGTAGGAATAAAGGAAAACGATATCGTTTCCGTTCATTATGAAAGTACATTCCAGGTTCAGCGTGCGCTGGATTTTCTGGAGCCGTTCGGCTGCAAGAGATTCCTGGCCATCAACCCTGCCACACCCGTATATTCACTGGAAGAGGTTCTTGACTATATTGACGGAATCCATCTCCTCATGGTAAATCCCGGATTTGCCGGCCAGCACATCGTTCCCTCTACTATAAAGAAAGCCGAGAAGGTGATGCAGCTTCTTAAGGAGAAGAACCATGAAGATGTTATCATGGAGGTGGACGGAAACATAACACTTGAACATGCAGAAGTTCTCAGCAAGATAGGTGCCAGCATCTTTGTTGCGGGAACTTCATGCCTTTTCACCGGCAATATAAAGGACTACGCCACTAATCTGGAGAAACTCCGCAAAGCCATTAACTGAAAAAAAGAGGATTAATAACAACTAAATACTAGGGAATGAAACTATCACAATTCAAATTCAAGCTCCCCGAAGACAGGATTGCACAGTATCCTGTAGAACACCGCGACGAATCAAGACTGATGGTCGTGCACAAGAAAAGTGATGCGATTGAGCACGTGCTGTTCAAAGACATCCTTAACTATTTTGATGAAAAGGACGTTTTTGTATTCAATGACACCCGCGTATTCCCTGCCCGTATGTACGGCAATAAGGAGAAGACCGGTGCCTGCATTGAGGTTTTCCTGCTGCGTGAGCTGCGTGAGGAGAACCTGTTGTGGGACGTTCAGGTGGATCCTGCCCGCAAGATCCGTATCGGAAACAAACTCTACTTTGGTGAGGACAACTCAATGGTGGCTGAGGTAATTGACAACACCACCTCACGCGGCCGTGTGCTCCGTTTCCTGTATGACGGACCGCACGATGAGTTCAAGAAAGCTCTCTATGCACTTGGAGAATCACCTATCCCCACCTATCTGAAGCGCAAGGCTTGTGCCTGGTCATATAACCAGGACGGCACTGTCAATCCTGTGCCCACAGCACAGATGACCAGCAATGATTACAGTGATGATGAGTGCTTCCAGACCATCTTTGCAGAGAACGAGGGTGCCGTTACAGCTCCTACCGCCGGTATGCACTTCAGCCGTGAACTCATGAAGCGTATGGAGATAAAGGGCATAGACCGTGCATTCATAACCATGCACTGCGGCCTGGGTAATTTCCGCGAGATTGACGTGGAGGACCTGACCAAGCACAAGATGGAATCAGAGCAGATGTTCGTTACTGAAGAGTGCACAGAGATTGTGAACAATGCCAAACTGGGCGGACACAAGATATGCGCCATAGGCAATACCGTAAACCGTGCCCTTGAGACAGTGGTTGGTACAGACCACCTTATAAAGCCGTTTGACGGATGGACCAACAAGTTCATATTCCCGCCATATGACTTCAGCGTTGCTGACAGCATGGTAAGCAACTTCCAACTGCCTGAATCTGTACAACTCATGCTCACCTGTGCATACGGAGGCTATGAGAAGGTGATGGCAGCATATAATCTGGCAGTAAAGGAAGGTTACAGATTTGGCTGCTACGGTGATGCAATGCTGATTACAGACTGATACTGATGGCTACGCTGTACCTATCCTTAGGCACCAATCTGGGTGACAGGGAGTCCAATCTTGAGACTGCCCTCACCCACATTGCCCGTGAAGTAGGTACAGTAATGTCAGCATCGGAAGTGATTGAGACAGAGCCGTGGGGATTTGACAGTTCAAATTCTTTCCTGAACATGGCGGTTAAAGTGGAAACTCTACTGCAGCCTCTTGAGGTGTTGCATGCCACACAGGACATCGAACACCAAATGGGACGCAGTGAGAAGTCTGTAAACCGGGAGTATAAGGATAGGTTAATAGACATTGACCTGCTTCTGTATGATGACATCGTCATGAATACACCTGAACTCACAATTCCTCACCCTCTCATGTACCAGAGGGAGTTCGTAATGAAACCGCTCTTACAGATTGCACCGGAACTAAAAAGGAGTTGATTATGGCAGACAACTATCTGGAAAAGCATTACGACGATTATCTTAAGCGCAAGGCCGCTTGGGAGAAATCACTCCGGCATAGTGTAAAAAACAAGCCCGCATCTTCTATAGACAGACCTGAAGATGAGGCTCTCTAAACAAAACTGAATACTGCAGCTTATGAAAGCGATAATACTTAATTCAGGACTCGGTCACAGGATGGGTTCCATAACAAGTACTCACCCTAAGTGTATGACAGAAATATCATCGGACAATACCATTCTGAGCCGACAACTCAAGAAACTGGTTGCGTTTGGAGTTGACCAGGTTGTAATGACCACCGGTTACTATAACGATATTCTTGAAGAGTATTGCAACGACCTCCATCTTCCCATTGAGTTTACCTTTGTAAACAACCCCATATACGACAAAACCAACTACATATACAGCATTTACTGCGCTAAGGATGTTCTCAAAGATGATGATATAATCCTTATGCATGGAGACTTGGTATTTGAACCGCTTGTACTTGAAGCCATCATTCAAAGTAAAGTCAGTTGTATGGCGGTAAGCAGTACCCAGCCTCTGCCTGAAAAAGATTTCAAGGCTGTCATAAAAGACGGACGGATTCAGAAAATAGGCATAGAGTTCTTTGATGATGCTATGGCAGCCCAGCCTTTATACAAGATACTTAAAGAAGACTGGCTGATATGGTTGGAGAACATTGAAAAGTTCTGCGAGCAGGATAACCGCAAATGCTATGCGGAGAACGCATTCAACCAAGTTTCAAACCGTTGCCACATCTATCCCGTTGACGTAAAGGATATGTTATGTGCCGAAATTGACACTCCTGAAGACCTGGAGATTGTAAGCTCACGGGTAAAGGAAGTCAACAACCGCACGGTATATATGTGCTGTTCTACTGATTATATTCATAGTGGGCACATTGCCATCATCAACAAAGCCTGTCGTTTGGGCCGTCTCATCATTGGTGTTTTGTCTGATGAAGCAGTTGCAAGCTACAAACGCTATCCTCTACTGCCTTTTGATGAACGGAAGTCCCTGTTTGAGAACATAGCCGGAGTTGAGAAGGTTGTGGAGCAGAGGACCTTGAGCTATTCAGATAACCTCAGGGTTCTCAAGCCAGATTATGTAGTTCACGGTGACGATTGGATAAACGGATTCCAGAAACCAATACGTGAAGAGGTTTTGAAAGTTCTCGGTGAATACGGAGGAAAACTTGTAGAATATCCCTATTCATCGGACCCCAAATACAAACAGCTTGACTCAACGCTACGTGCGGAACTGGCCATGCCTGATATGCGTCGCGGCCGTTTACGTAAGCTTATAAGCATGAAGGGTCTTGTTACTGCAATGGAAGCCCACAGCGGTATTACCGGCCTGATCGTAGAGAAGACCACAGTACTTCAGGATGGTAAGACATATCAGTTTGACGCCATGTGGATAAGCTCGCTCTGTGACTCCACCGCTAAGGGTAAGCCGGACATAGAACTGGTGGATATGACCAGCCGTTTCCGCACCATCGACGATATAATGGAGGTTACCACCAAACCGATAATCTTTGACGGAGATACCGGCGGACTTACAGAGCATTTTGTATATACCGTACGGTCATTGGAGCGTATGGGTGTATCAATGGTCATCATTGAAGATAAGACGGGACTCAAAAAGAACTCTCTGTTTGGAACGGAAGTAAAACAGACCCAAGATACAATCGAGAACTTCTGTGAGAAAATCAAGGCAGGAAAGAGAGCCCAGAAAACCAAAGATTTCATGATATGCGCCCGTATTGAATCTCTGATTCTGGAACAGGGTATGGATGACGCCCTTAAACGTGCATTCGCATTTACTGAAGCCGGTGCAGATGCCATCATGATACACAGCCGCAAGAAAGACCCGGCTGAAATCTTTGACTTTGTGGCCAGGTTCCGTGAGAAGAATAAAACTACTCCTATTGTGGTTGTTCCTACCAGCTTCAACACTGTTACTGAGCAAGAGTTTAAGGATAGGGGCGTGAACATTGTCATCTACGCCAACCAGCTCACCCGTACAGGATTCCCCGCCATGCAGGATGCCGCCCGCACCATATTGGAAAATCACAGGGCAAAAGAATGTGATGACAAGTGCATGTCAATCAAGGAGATTATCACCTTAATACCCGAAGAATAATGATCAGACCGGAATATTTCATAGAAAAGCTAAAAGAGAACGGAATAGACTGCTTTGCAGGTGTTCCTGACAGTCTGCTCAAGAATATATGTGCTTATATCACTGACCATTCTGATGCGGCTCATAACATCATTGCAGCCAATGAAGGAGCTGCCGTAGGTCTGGCTGCCGGCCACTATCTGGCTACAGGCAAGCCCGCATGTGTCTATATGCAGAACAGTGGAGAAGGTAACATAATAAACCCGCTTGCATCATTGACCGACCAAGAGGTTTATAACATACCTGTACTGCTTCTTATTGGTTGGCGCGGCCGTCCCGGCGTTCACGATGAACCTCAGCACGTAAAACAAGGCAAGGTTACAACCGGATTGCTGAATGTAATGGGTGTGAACTATGAGGTGCTGAGCAAGGAAGAAGATAAGGCTGAAAAGCAGATCACAAAAGCCGTAAAAGCACTTGCTAACAAGGAGGTCTTTGCATTGGTTATTGAAAAAGACACCTTTGAAGACTATAAACTCCGGAACGTTGAGGTGAATGACCTCACGATGAGCCGTGAAGAGGCCATCCAGACTGTTGCCGCTGCTCTTGGTGACAAGGATTGTATAGTCTCTACTACCGGTATGATAAGCCGTGAGCTCTTTGAATACCGTGCCGCCATGAATCAGGGGCACGAGCGTGACTTCCTGACAGTAGGCTCAATGGGACATGCCTGCCAGATTGCTTTGGGTATAGCTCTTGCACAACCGGACCGCCGTGTATGGTGCTTTGACGGAGACGGTGCAACCATTATGCATATGGGGTCACTTGCCATAGTGGCAAGCAAAAAACCAGCCAACTATATACACGTAGTGTTCAATAACGGAGCCCATGATTCAGTAGGCGGTCAACCTACCGTAGGATTTAAGATAGACCTTACAGCCGTAGCCAAAGCCGTAGGTTACGCCGCCGCATTCAGTGTCTCTACAAAAGAAGATTTGAATTCTCAACTCTCAATTCTTAATTCTCAATTACAAAAAGGACCCATCTTACTGGAAATCAAAGTAAAGAAGGGAAACCGCAAGGATTTGGGCAGGCCTACAACCACCCCGATAGAGAACAAAGAGGCATTGATGCAGTTCCTGAAAAAATGACGTTATGCAAAAGATCATAGAGGGAATAGACAAACTGCAGGATATCCTTGAAACTATAGGCTGTCATAAGCTTTTCATGGTTATGGATTCTTCATACCCTTTCCTGAACATCAGGGATAGGATAGAAAAGATCACCGTGGATAAAGTCTGTTTCTCAGATTTCAGTCCAAACCCTCTTTTTGAGGATGTGTGTAAAGGGATAGACTTGTTTAAAGCCCATCAATGCGATGCCATTCTCGCTGTTGGAGGCGGAAGCTCAATAGATGTGGCCAAATGCATTAAACTGGCAGTACTTGCCCAAGAGGAACGTAATGCACTGATACCGCCACTTGTCTCAAAGCAACTGACAATTGACGGCAACAGAATTCCTTTCATTGCCATCCCCACTACAGCAGGAACAGGCAGCGAATCGACCCACAATGCAGTAATGTATTTTGAGGGAGCCAAACAAACTGTAACCAACGATGGAGTCCTTCCAGATTATGCCTTGCTTGAACCACAAGTTCTTGCCACTCTGCCTCTATATCAGAAGAAATGCACTATGATGGACGCTCTCTGTCAAGGCATTGAGAGCTGGTGGTCTGTGAATTCCACCGATGAAAGCAAGGAATATTCCAAACTGGCAGTGGAATTGATCACAAATTATTGGAACAGCTATATTATTGATAACGATCCTTATGCCGCTGCGCAGATCATGCTTGCCGCAAACTACGCAGGGCGGGCAATAAACATATCCGCAACTACTGCAGCCCACGCAATGAGCTACAAGATTACGTCAATGTACAAACTTCCTCACGGACATGCTGTCGCCGTTTGTTTACCTGAGATTTGGGAGTATATGATCTCTCATCCGGAGCATTGTATTGATCCCAGAGGAAAAGAATATATGCTCAACATATTCTGTCTGATCTCAAATTCATTCGGAACGGCCGGACCCCAAGAGTCAATTTCCCTTTTCCGTAAGATGATGGTTGATATGAATATGCAGAATCCTGTTGCTGTAAACAAAGAACAGGATCTGGCTCTTCTTGTGAGTTCAGTCAATCCGGTACGTCTCAAAAACAATCCGGTAGAACTGACTCAAGAGGTTTTAAATAACATCTACGATAAAATAATAGGCAGCTGATGTCAAGCATAGACCAAAACAAAATAGCAAAAAACACTGCCATGCTGTATATAAGGATGGCCGTGCAGACATTGGTCAGCCTATATACTTCAAGAGTGATACTTGACGCTCTTGGTGAGGTTGATATGGGTATCTACAATGCCGTAGGAGGTATTGTAATGATGTTCTCCTTCCTCAACAGTACCATGTCAACATCATGCCAGCGTTTTTTTGCCGATGAAATGGGAAAAGGCAATTATGCTGAACTGAAACGTACATTCAGTTTATGCGTAGTTGTATTCTTTGTTATTGCAATCCTGATAGTGATATTAAGTGAAACTGTCGGTTTATGGTTCCTGTACAACAAAGCCAAGACAGCTGGCCGAATGGATGCAGCCAAATGGGTTTTCCAACTAAGCATTATCTCCTTTATTTTCACTATTATCAAATCTCCCTACCATGGTTTCATAATAATAAAGGAGAAAATGAAGGTATTTACATACCTGAGTTTCTTTGAGGTGTTGGGAAATCTGGTGATAGCTCTTATCATATCTCACAATTCCGGTGACAGACTTATTCTCTATTCATTCCTGATGCTTGTGGTGAATATTGCAGTTTCATCCTTTTACATTCTGTACTGCAATAAGTTCTATGACGAATGCCGCTTTAAGTTCTGGTGGGACAAACAAAGATTTATGGAATTATTCGGATTTGCCGGTTGGAATATGATAGGATCCCTTTCCGTAATATGCAAAAGCCAAGGACTCAACATGCTTCTGAATATGTTCTTTGGACCTGTCATAAATGCAGCAAGGACTATGGCCTATAAGGTATATTCTACCGTTCAACTCTTTTCAGAGTACTTCTTTACCGCAGTAAAGCCTCAAATACTCAAATCCTATTCCATAGGCGACAAACAAGGTATGCTGAAGCTTGTGATGCAAAGTTCCAAGTTCTCCTTTTTCTTATTGTTCATTGTTTCACTCCCAATCCTGTTGGAAACTGATTTCATTTTGAACATATGGCTGAAAAAGGTTCCGGATTATACCTATCTGTTCACCCAACTGGTTATGATAAACGCGCTTATCGATTCGCTTGCCAATCCATTGGCAACTTCAATGCAAGCATATGGCAAGATCCGGAATTATCACATTGTATGCGGTATGTTTACCCTTTCCATTCTTCCTGTATCGTACATCGTATTGAAATTCATGCATTATCCTCCGGAAAGTGTTTTCTATACTTCAATCATAATAAGTGCCATTGCAATATACGTTAGGGCTGTTTTTGTAAAAAAATCCATTGGGTTGTCTTTGTCCGATTACTTCAGATATACGCTGATTCCCATTTTTGCAGTTACAATAACAGCTGTTGCAATCTCATTGCCGGCAAAGAATTACATCCACAGTCATTTTTGGAATAATAACATTATCCAGTCCCTTGCAGTCATTGTTTTCAGTATCTTTATCTCCATACTTACCATTTCCCTGATAGGAATAAACCGTTCTGAACGGAAAAATGGATGGAACATGATTCTTAATTATATCCGATCTTCACGTAAACCCAATTAACCAGACAAGATGATAAATCCTGAAATACATCAAAAACTAAGGCAACAATACAATCCCGATGGTTCTATGCTCAGGACCATTCAAATGAGTATTTTGGATTCTCTTTTGGAATTAGACAGAATATGCCGTAAGGAAGGTATTCAATATTGGCTGGATGCCGGCACTCTTTTGGGAGCAGCCAGACACGGAGGCTTTATACCCTGGGATGATGACCTTGATGTCTGCGTGATGAAAAAAGACCGCAAGAAACTGAAAGAGGCTATGGAAAAAGAACTAAAACCTTCTTTTGAGTTTGAAGATATCAACTTTAAGAAATATACAGCCACTACATGTGCAAGATTGAGAAACAATCGAGTATCAGTATTACGAAATGTTCCTAATCCCCAAAACCCTAAAGAAACCATTGTAAAAAGAAATAATGTATGGCTTGATATCTTCTATCTGGTAAACGGCCGCCCGGAAATATCAAAAAAGATAGACCTTTTTTACGGCCCTTGTTTCAGGCGTGTTTTCAAAACCGTAGAGGATGGAAAATTCAAACGTTTTGTTTCTCTCTGCCTTTTTCCTGTTTCATTGCTTTTGATACTGCTTGCAAGGATCTGGGGATTTTTGTTTCAACATAAGCTGTTGATCTATGACTATGGCTGCGGTTTTTACGCCCAAAGAGTTAAAGATGATATCTTTCCTCTTTCTGAAATAGAATTTGAGGGGCACATTTTCCCCGCCCCAAGCAACTACGATAAATATTTAAGACGAATATATGGAGACTGGAATGTAATTCCTGACATAAAGACTTCTCATAACATCATTGATATTGAAGAAAACAAATGAAACTTCTTGCATACATAATCTGTTATATCATATACCCCTTCTCGTTTCTGTTTCCACGCAGTAAGCGCAAGTACGCTTTCGGAAGTTATAGGGGAACTTTCGCAGACAATGCCAAGTATCTTTTCCTGTATGCCACAGAACACGGCGACAGGAAAAACAGATACATATGGCTCTCTTCAAACAGGAATTCCGTAAAGAAGGTACGCAGTTACGGGTTACGTGCATACTGGGTACTGGGACCCGTTGGAATGTGGCATGCCCTTACCTCCAGATACTGGATATTCAATTCATATACATCCGATATAATGTTCTGTCTGTCAGGAAGAGCTGAATGCATAAATCTCTGGCATGGCGTAGGACTAAAAAGAATAGAGTTCAATACCATTTCCGGACCTCTGCTTGACAGATTCAGCAAGAAGGACAAATATGACGTTTTCTGTCATCCTGAATCATTCCGCCGACCGGATTGGCTTCTATCATCAACCCCTTTCCAGACCTCATCACTTGCCAGAGCTTTCAGAATTCCTGAATCCAACTGCATTGAGATGGGTTATCCCAGAAACAGCATCCTTACGGCCACTGAGCAGGAGCGTAAACAGTTTATAGATAAGTATGAGCCTGTTCAGACTCTTGACCTTATAAAAACGATTCATGATTTTGACAAGGTGTTGATCTACATGCCCACCTGGCGTGATTCACAGCGCAATGTATTTACCCAGAGCATGGATCTGGAAAGGCTCAACGGTATTCTGGCTACAAAGAATCAGCTGCTTATCCTCAAGCCACATGCCAATGTGATACTCACGGATAATGTCAAGTCCCTTTCAAACATTATGTTTGTATCACCACAGATGGATATTTACCCTGTAATGCCGTATGTGGATGTGATGATAACAGACTACTCATCCGTACTCTATGACTGGCTGCTTATGGATCACAAGGATGTGATTCTGTATCTCTATGATTATGATGACTATGTAAAAGAGCGTGATTTCTATTACCCGTTTGATGAAAATGTTGCGGGAAAGAAAGTCTATGACTTTGATTCTTTCTGCTCATGCATAGAGACTGGAGACTATGTTCTTGATGCAGGAGAACGCATGCGGATGATAGATAAGTTCTGGGGCAAAACCGCCGGATATGATTCTTCTAAAATGATTCTGGATTTCATTAAAGGACAACAAAGACAATGATTTCTGTCATCATCTGCACATATAACCGCGACAAGTACATTTATAACGTACTTAAGAGTATCGCACAGGGTTCTCTCAGCACTGACTATTATGAAATAGTGCTGGTTGACAACAACTGTACGGATAACACACGTTCTGAGGTAGAACGGTTCTGCGCTGATTTTCCCGCAGTTAGATTGCACTATCATGTTGAGACCAACCAGGGGCTTTCACATGCCCGTAACCGTGGAATAAAAGAGTCAAAAGGAGACTTACTGGTGTATGTTGATGATGACGCAACCGTTAACCCTGAGTATCTTGCCACATACGCTGACTGGTTTGCATCACACCCCGAGACTGATGCAGCCGGAGGCCCCATCATACCGCATTACGAGACAGGCAGTGAACCGCGATGGATGACATACTTCATCAAAAGATTGCTTACCGGATATCTGTATTTTGGAAACAAACCGGGACCATTTCCCGGTGAAAATTACCCTGGAGGAGGCAACGCAGCATACCGTAGCAGCGTTTTCAGGAAAGTAGGCCTTTATAACGTTGAATTGGGCCGAAACGGTGACAATCTGGGCGGAGGAGAGGAGAAAGACATCTTTGACAAGATGAAACGTGAAGGCATGCGGTTCTCATACCTGCCCGGTGCCATACTTTACCACAGCATACCCGCATACAAGTTGGAACCTGACTATTTCAACCGTCTGACCAAAGGCATAGGACAGAGCGAGAGGGCACGTACCCTGCGCATTGGCAAGGCGTCATACCGCAAGCGCAAGCTATCCGAACTCAAGAAATGGTGTGCCACTATCCTGCTGTGGTGCTTCTATCTCATCACATTCAGGCCACAGTGCGGCAACATGCTCATACGGTTTCGCCGCAACGTAACCCTTGGACTCTTAGGCAAGCTATGAGCACACCTACAAAAGGTAAATTCCTGTACCATGTGCTGGCGTTCATGACGATGGCACTGTGGGGAGTGACGTTCGTATCTACCAAGACACTCATAAACCAGGGGCTTACACCGGCACAGATATTCACCATAAGATTCATCATTGCCTATATAGGACTGCTTACAGTATGTCTTATACGCGGCGGCCGCAACAAGAGGGCTTTCTCCCAATCCCTAAGGGATGAGTTTCTGTTTCTTGTCATGGGCATAAGCGGCGGATCACTCTATTTCCTGACAGAAAATACCGCACTCAGCTATACACAGGCATGTAACGTCTCTTTCATAGTATGCATAGCGCCACTGCTCACCATACTTCTTACCCTGCTTATCAAGAAACTCTTCCGGGGCCCTATCGTTGACGGTCTGGAAGATGTAAAGGTGCGGCTGCCGCTTATAGCAGGCACGGTTATCGCTCTGACAGGCATGGCCATGGTGGTGTTTGACGGCAACAGTCTGAACCTGTCACCCAAGGGTGATATCCTGGCTTTTATGGCTGCTCTCAGTTGGGCCGTATACAGCCAGCTTTCCGGACAGATGGCTGAGCGTTACGGTACGCTCTACGCCACACGGAAGGTCTTCTTTTACGGTCTGCTTACCATTATTCCGGTTCTGATCCTTTCAGATAACTCCAATCTGGCTACAGTAGAGTTTGATAACGTAAAGGTTTGGGGAAACCTGCTGTTTCTCTCAACAATAGCATCACTGTTCTGTTTTGTACTGTGGAACAGGATTCTGATTGCGATAGGCAATGTCACTGCCACCAATTATGTATATCTGAACCCGGTATTCACACTTATAGGAGCTATTCTGTTCCTTAGCGAGAGCATGACCTTGGTATCCGGCATAGGATCAGCCATGATTCTGGGCGGAGTGATTCTATCGGGAGTAAAAAAACTACGGTAAAAAGGCTATTTTTACAATATGAAATCAATTTATAAGATTATGATGATATCTGGATTGCTGGCCATGACAGCCGGCTGCGGACAGAAGAAGAGTGATTTCAAGTATCTGCTTGATGAGTTTGCTGACCTCAAGGTTATGCGCTACACCATTCCCGGATGGGATGAGCTGACACTACAGCAGAAAGAGTATGCATACCATCTTTCTGAGGCAGCCAAGTGGGGCCGTGACATACACTGGGACCAGAACTGCAAATGGAATCTGCCTATACGTCACGTGGTGGAGAACATACTTGAGAACTATAAGGGTGAGCGTAATTGCAAGGAGTTTGAGCAGTTTACCGTCTATGCCAAGCGTCTTTTCTTTGCCAACGGCATACATCACCACTATGCTGAGGACAAGTTCTTTCCGGAATGCTCACAGGAATATTTCAAGTCTCTTATGGAGGCTGTAGGTGACGGTACAAAGTGCACTGAACTGCTGCCCGTAATCTATGATCCAAACTCTCTTCTGCAACGCCGCTCCACATCTACTGAAGGTGATATTGTAGTGCTCTCAGCAGGCAACTTCTATGAGGGTGTTACCCGTGCCGAGGTTGAGAAATACTATGATTCCATCGAAGATAAGACCGATGAGACTCCCATTGCATACGGCCTTAACACCAAGGTGACAAAGAATGCAAACGGCAATATCGTGGAGATTCCATGGAAGATTGACGGCATGTACGGTCCGGCCATCAGAAAAATCTGCCAGGAGTTGGAACTGGCTGCCGCCTGTGCTGAGAATGACATCCAGAAACGTGCTCTTGCCCTGCTTATAAAATACTATGAGACTGGTGACCTCAAGATTTGGGATGAGTACAACATAGAGTGGGTAAAGGATACACTCGGCACCGTGGATTACATAAACGGATTCATTGAGGATTACAATGATCCGCTGGGACGCAAGGGTGCATGGGAAGGTCATGTGAACATCAAAGACCACAAGGCTTCGGAGCGCTCCGATATTCTCAGTGCCAATGCCCAGTGGTTTGAAGACAACTCACCTGTTGACCCGCGTTTCAAGAAAGACAAGTGCAAAGGCATTTCTGCCAAGGTTATCAACGCAGTTTGCCTGGCGGGTGACTGCTATCCTTCAACACCCATAGGCATCAACCTGCCCAACGCTGACTGGATACGCAAGATGTACGGCAGCAAGTCTGTCACCATAGCAAACATCACACATGCCTATGACTATGCCGCACAGGAATCACCCAACAGCACCCTGGATGAGTTTGCATGGGATGATGAAGAAAAAGCTCTCTACCGCAAATGGGGTACCTATGCCGATGAAATCCACACTGACCTTCACGAATGTCTGGGTCATGGTTCCGGCCAGCTGTTGCCGGGAGTATCAAGCACTGCCATGGGTGAGTATGCATCGGCCCTGGAGGAGGCGCGTGCCGATCTGTTCGGACTCTACTACACGGCCGATCCCAAGATGGTGGAACTGGGAATCATGCCCGACAAGGATGCCTACAAGGCTGAATACTCAAACTACATCCGCAACGGTATCATGGTGCAGTTCACCCGTGTGGAACTGGGTCGTCCCAACACCGAGGCCCACATGCAGAACCGCAAGCTCATAGCCGAGTGGTGCTATGAGAAGGGTCTCAAGGACAATGTCATTGAAAAGAGGGTACGTGACGGCAAGACCTACTTTGTAGTAAATGACTTTGTGAAACTGCGTTCTCTGTTTGCAGAACTGCTGGCCGAGATACAGCGCATCAAATCAGAGGGAGACTATGAGGCGGGCAAGAACCTTATAGAAACCTATGCTGTGCATATTGATCCCGTTTTACACAAAGAGATAAAGGAGCGTTATGAGGCCCTGAACCTTAAACCTTACGGTGGTTTTATCAACCCCGATATAGTTCCGGTTGAGAAGGACGGCAAGATTGTTGACTATGAGGTAATCTACAATGATGACTACCTTAAGCAGCAGCTTGACTACGGCCGCAAATACGCTACGCTTAAATAGTTTCAATCATCAATTTCCACAATCCCAAAAAGGCCATCCTCAACTATCCAACCGTCAAAGAATACGGAACCCACATCGAGATAATCCCTTTCACGGAATTCTTTTGTTGTCCCGTAAGCTGAATAGTATCTGTCTTTAACAATTTCAGGTACAACCGTCTCTGAGCATGCAACTGCCAGTTTACGGGCCGATGTCTCTATTATGCCATTGCAGTTATTGCGGCTGTCCCAATACGGATTGCCGCTGTCAACTGTAATGCTCTTAAGTTTTGGACAGTTCTCAAAGGGATTCTTTGAGGATTCATAGCCGGGAGAATCAAAATGCTGTCCTGCCAGATAAATGACAGAAGCCGGGATGTTTATTGCCTCCAGGTCTCTGCAATCCTGGAAAGCGTTAGCCTCAATATAAGTGACTGACTCCGGAATGACGATTGTCTTCAACCCAGGAACATGACTGAAAGCACCATTGCCTATACCCTTTACAGTTTCAGGAATAACGGTGTTTCTGCATCCCCATATAAGTTCATCATTGCCTATACTGATAACTGCATTGCAGTTACCACGGCTGTCATAAGCCTCATTTCCTTCTTCTATAACAATCCTTTCCAGGTTAGGACAGTAATTGGATCTTTCCAATAATCTTACTGATGCAGGAATTACAATTTCCTTTAAATCAGTGCAATAAATGAAGGCATTCCCTTCAATTGCGAAAACTCTTTCAGGAATACTTATCTTTTCCAGTCCCTTGCAGTAAGCGAACGCATCAGCGCCTATGGATGTAGCAGCCTCCGGTATTACAGTGTTGCGGCAACCCAGAACCAGTCTTCCCGTTCTGACATTAAATCTCCAATAAGTTTCAAAGAAGTCAAAGTCATAACCTTCACGCAGACTGAATACAGTCTCATCCATACTTTCCTTTACGCTGTTGCCGTTTGAGATTACGGCATTGCTTCCTGCCGGGCTGAAATAGGTGGGATTGCCATCCTGAACAGTTATGGATTTGACTGAACTGCACCCAAAGAAGGGGTTGCCGTCCAGATAGACAACTGATGCCGGGATGTTGATTTTCTCAATGGATGTGCAGAAAGAGAATGCCATCTTAAGGATCAGCCGTACTGATGACGGTATGTCCGATGCCTTGAAACCGGGCATTCCTGCCAACGCGTATGGTGCTATGATTTCTGTGCCATCGGGAATCCGGGTTCTGTTACATCCCTGCAGAAGGATATTGCCATCGGTCCGGATTATGGCATTGCATTTCCTGCGGCTGTCATAAACACTGTTCCTGGAATCTACCGAGATGGATTTAAGGTTCTTGCAGTCCAATGCAATATTATTACCTATTTCATTGACAGATGAGGGAATAGCAAGAGTCTTGATGGCTGTCCTGGTAAAGGCAAACCGTCCTATTGATTCCAGGGTTGAAGGCAATTTGATCTTTTCAAGCTTGCGGCAATTGGCAAAGGCGTTGTCTCCAATGCTGGTAAGTCCGTTTTTGAGGCTTACCTCTTTCAGGTTTGAACAATCCATGAAGGAACGTGAACCTATTCTTCTCACAG
>JAEEGL016196497.1_pt1 | contig 21542 bp, 15 predicted proteins | sample 9134231 | NCBI WGS metagenome assembly JAEEGL01 (sample SAMN16246548, study PRJNA631951) | gut metagenome | biome: gut microbiome; feature: rumen; material: fiber-attached | host: Bos | place: Iran: Karaj | collected 2018-10
AGGCGTTCGCACCGATGACGGATCCTTCGCCGATAACTGTTTCACCGCCCAGTATGGAAGCACCGGCATAGATAGTAACATTGTTTTCGATGGTGGGATGTCTTTTTACACCTTTAAGTGACTGGCCCCCTCTTGTGGAGAGACCGCCGATGGTGACACCCTGATAGATCTTAACATGCTCACCTATTATAGAAGTTTCACCCACAACAATACCTGTACCGTGATCAATCATCAGGTACTTGCCGATGGTGGCACCGGGATGGATATCAATTCCCGTGCGGCTGTGGGCGTACTCGGTCATCATTCTTGGGATAAGCGGCACCTTCAGAAGATACAGCTCGTGAGCAATTCTGTTGATGCTGGTGGCAAGGAGTCCGGGATAGGATAAGATGATCTCCCCCTTGCTGTAAGCTGCAGGATCCCCGTCATAGCAGGCCTGAAGGTCTGTATCGATATATTCCCTGATCTTGGGAAGTTTTTTGAAAAATTCGTGAGTAATGCATCTGGCACCGCAATCAAGGGTTTCGTCCGATGCATTTATATAGTCAGGACTGTGGTGGAAAGCAATGGCTATCTGCTTTTGCATATTGTAGATAACATCCTCAATCACAATTGCAATCCTGTTGCTGTCATTGTAACTCTTATAGATTTTGTCTCTTGAATATCCTGGATAGATGATGCGAAGAAGCTTAATCACAATATCTTTTACCGCATCACGGTCAGGCTGGTTAAAGACATCCAGCTGATCGATATCCCTACCATTGTCATAATCGGAAATGATCAGATCTACAATATTCTTTATCTCATTCTTCAGCTCATCGCCATTTTTCTTTCTATAGTCCATTTTCAGTACCCGCCTTGAGACTTTTTTTCATTATACTATCATTATTTATATGTTAAAAGAAAAAAACTCGCAACCTCTAATTATTATTAAGAAATTATCCGATAAAGAAAATAGCAGGTACTATACCTGTTCTGTGCAAAGGGATTTGATCAGGTACACGGACGTACGAAGAAATTGATGTTTTGCCATATTTGGAGGTACGTGTCTTATGATGAGATCGCTTTGGTCCGCTGTTTCCGGCCTTAATACTCACCAGATGGAAATGGATGTCATAGGAAATAATATATCAAATGTTAATACTACAGCCTTTAAGTCTTCTGAAACGGGCTTTCAGGATGTTTTATATCAGACCATAAAAAGTGGTGGAGTACCATCAAATGCTAATTCCGGGAGTACCAACATAAATCAGGTAGGTCTTGGAGCCAGGATGAGTTCTATTAACAAGAATATCACCAAGCAGGGCTCGGCGATAACCACTGATGATGTTTTTGATCTTATGATCACGGGAGATGCCTTTTTTGCTGTAAAACCCGACAGTACTAAGGAGGAACATTATTACACCAGGGATGGTTCATTCCAGATAGATGCGGCGGGATATCTTGTTACAAAGAGAGACGGTTATCGGGTAACCTTTTTGGATGGTGTTGGGGAACTTTCCGGAACAGGCGATCTTAGAATAATAAGTGAGAAGACTCTGACTATGGAGGGGAAAGCCACAACAGAGGCGCACTTTAAGGGAAATATTGACAGGGATGATAAGGACCTTGAAGAAGGTGAGACCATCTCTCTGGCTTTCTATGGTGCAGACGGAAACTCTTATACTATGAGATTTACACTCACTGATGCCGGTGACAGTCAGGATAATACCTATCTGTTAACTGTTGATAAGGTTTTGGATTCTGAAGGGAAGATCACTGATTATAAGTTTTACGATGAATCAGTTTATCTTGTATATAACAAGCACGACGGCACACTGGAGAGCATTACTCCAAGATTCTACCATTATGAGATTGGTGATGATGGGATAACTTATGATACCAATGGGGGTGTGTTAGCAACAGAGGTCAGCCTCACAGAGAAAACTCCGATGTCCGGATTTAACAGAGTTGTTACCGGAACAGACGGAAAAGAGTATAAGCTGCATTTTTCATCACAGCCTGTATCAGGTTCGGACACTACTGACCTGATCTTTAGCCTGGATGCCATTTATAATGATGAGGGCAAGAGGATCAGTACTACGAACCAGTCTGTTAATCTTGCTTATTCAGATGAAGGAGAGTTTGTAAGTATTGTTGATTACGTAAACGGAGAGGTTGTCGCAAACGGCGATGATAAGTATACTTTTTCCTTTGATGATGGTCTTCCCATTGGTCCTGTGACCATGGACTTTTCCAATAGCGTTTATTATTCCAGTAATGTGGGAGAAGTTGAGGAGACAACAGGGGTTGTTGATGGAAAAGAAACTGTTACTGAAAGTAAGTTTTCTTTGTCCGGAAAGCTTGAAGAAAGCACATTTAAAAAGGAAATAACAGGAACAGACGGCAAAACCTATACCCTGGCTTTCAGACTTGCAAGAGACATTGATCCTGAAAGTGATATGGAGCTTAGACTGCTTGGCTATTCCGGAAATGGTGTGACCAGAGATTTTAGCGATAAAACAGCAAATCTTTATTTCAGCAGGGCAACGGACTCAATATCAACAATAAATGGCGAAAATGTAAAAGAGTATACTTTCTCTTTTGAAGATGATAACGTTGCGATAGGTCCTGTTACCGTTGACCTTACGGATGCTGTATACTATGGCTACAGTGATAGTGGAATAATTACAGATATAGAGCGTGGGGTTGCGGAAACAAGGATTGACCTGTCACAAAAGACCGATGTTATGAGTTTTAGCAAGATGGTTACCGGAACCGACGGAGAGACGTACATGCTCAATTTTACTTCTGAAGTCAGCGGCAACTCAGCCTACGATCTGAATTGCTACTTAAGGAGTATCACAGATTCTGATGGCTACACAACAAGACTTGGAACAGCTTATGGTATCCAGCTCGATTATGATGATGAGACCGGTCTCCTTTCCTCGATAAATGGGGAAGAAGCAGAGACCTATGAATTTCCTCTATTAGAAAGTTCCCTTCCTATAGGTGATGTGATAGTGGATTTTTCTAAGACCAACTATCATGTCATAGGAGAGACTGAAGAAACTTATAATGGAGATGGCAAGGTAGAGTCATCGGAGTTTGCAATTTCCGGTATGATGCAGGAAATGGGCTTTGATAAAACTATTTATGGGACAGACGGAAAGAAGTACACACTTCATTTCGTGGCAGAGAAAAGCGTAGAAGATGAAGAGGATGAAGAAGTGTCCGATTATACCTTTACGCTGAAATACATAAAAGATTCCAAGAATCAAAAGATTGAACTGACTGATCCCGACTACTCATTAGAGCTGAAATATGATTACACTACAGGAAAGCTTTCTACCATTGATGGTGAGAACATTACGGAAGCTGAGTTTACTTTCGAGACGATCAATGAAGAAAACGATATTTCACTTGGACCTGTAACAGTAGATCTTTCCGATACTGAGTATTACATAGTTGATGACGACGGAGCCACTGTCGATGAGGAAGGAAAGGTCACTGATACTACATTTTCCATTACGGGAAAAATGCAGGACATGAGCTTTAACAGAGTTGTAACCGGAACAGACGGTAATCAGTACAGCCTGCGTTTTGCAATAGCTTCAAGTGACGACCCTGATTACGATTATACATTATCATTAAGAAGTATTACTGACAGTAACGGTAATAAAATAGATACAGATGATCTTATTTCTGATACAGAGGATTATTCTGTACAGCTTTATTATGATCCTGCTACCGGAGCTCTTTCGACAGTAGACGGCGTAGCCGGAACCGATGCCTTATTTACTTTTGATGAAGAAGTAATTCCTATTGGAAATGTTACCGTAGACCTTTCAGAGACCAAAATGGTTATTGCATCAAGTACCTCATATAATTTTGAATTTCCGAAGGATGCATGGGATACGCTGGGAAAAGACCTGCTGATGGACTTTGGGAACTCGACCAATTACGCAAGTCTGCTTGTAGGACATAATTCAACCCTTGGAGCTTATAAGGGAAATGTATTAAATGGAGAGAATAAAGGTTATCCAAAGGGTGAGATGAGTGGTATCTCCATAACGAATGATGGTTCTGTATGGGCGAAATACACAAATGGACAATCCAAAAGACTTGTGCAGATAGCAACAGTTCAGTTTTCAAATGCAAACGGACTTGAAAGTGTCGGAGGAAATTATTATAAGGAGTCCCTCAATTCCGGAGCAGCCCGTACTTATGACATTACAACAATCGGCGGCTACATTACCAGTGGAGTACTTGAAGGAAGTAACGTTGATCTTGCTAAAGAGTTTTCTGATATGATCACAACCCAGAGGGGCTTCCAGGCAAACAGTAAAGTCATCACAACTTCTGATGAAATGCTTCAGATTATCAGAGAGATGAAACGATAAAAAATATGTGAAAAAAGAGAAAAAACGAAAACTAAAAAATTTATTAAATAATTATGAAATTTTGAATCATAGAGCTGGACTGGGGTTCAGCTCTTTTTCTGTGGAAACTGTGAATTTTTTATGAAATAGTGGTTGTTTTTCTTTTCACAATGGAGTATATTTTCATTACACGGCGGAACAAATAATCTTAACTAAACTAAAATAAAATTAACCACCATTTAGCTAACAAATTATCGTTAAGATTCATACGTTTAAAAAGGCAAAGTCATCGAAAGATGGCGACGCAAAGCTATAGGGTCTTAATCACCTCGGTGAAAGACAGCCAGTTGCTGGTATCGAGAGATACTAAGAAATTGGCCGAGCTGATGTAGTTTATTTCAGACGGCTATTTTTTTGAAAAATTGAAGTACTAGAGAGTTCAAGGATGAACGGTCGGTATTGGTAATGCCGGCAAATACAGGGAGATTTTTCACAGGACAACTGGCAATAGCTTTGCAAGCCTTAGACATATTTAATGGGCATTTTGCAGAGACTAGGTAGTCTTGTGTAAGGTGCCTGTTTTGGTGTTTAGAACAATTGAGGGATCAAAACAATGGCAGACAAGAGTCTTAAAAAGCTGAGCAGAGCAGAACTTCTGGAGATGATGATCGCTTATTCGGAGGAAGCGGAAGCTGCAAGGCAACACGAAATAGAATTAAAGGAAGAGCTTGAAAAAGAAAAGATTCTTTTGCAGCAGAATTTTGCAGAGGAAAGAGCATCAATGCTAAGAAGCTTTGATGAAGAAAAAGCTGAGATGAGAGTTAAGTTCAATGAACAGAAAGCTCAGATGCAGGCCAAGTTCGATAAGGATATAGTCGGTCTTAAGGCGAGACTTCAGAGAGAGAAGGATGCGATGCAGCTGGAAGTTGACGAAGCCATGAACAAGTTGGAAAACTCTTCATCACTGGCAGAGGCGGCAGTAAACCTTGGAGGAATCCTTGAAGCGGGACAGAGGGCAGCAGACCTTTATGTCAATACATTGAAAAAGAATGCTGAAGCAGAGTATAAGGCTCTTATGAAGGAAATTGAAGAGTCAAGAGAGAGAATCCGACTGGCTGAGGCACAACAGGTGCAGAAAATCAGGGAAGAGGCGCAGAAAGCTACCGAAGAAGCTGCAGAAGAAGTTGCACTTGAAAAACTTCCTGATATAGAAGAACCTAAAGAAGAATTAAAAGAAGAGATTAAAGAAGCAATCAGGGAAACAGAAGAACCTGTAAAGCCTAAGAAAGTAACAAGAACCAAGAAGGCTGATACAGATAATACTGAGAAAGAAAAGACAGCATTAGAGAAGACAGAAAAGAAGGCAGCAAGGACAACTAAGGCTAAGACAACAAAGGTAAAGGCAGAAAAGAAAACAACTAAGACTAAGGAAGAAAAGACTAGCGCAGAGAAGAAAACAACAAAGACCAAGGCTGTAAAGGCTAAGACAACAGAGGAAACAGTAACAGAAGCACCAAAGAAACGCACGAGAAAGAAAAAAGATGAGTGAGAACCAGAGCACAAAGCCCACAATTGATGAACTCAAGAAAGAGCTCAAAAGGGTGAACAACAAAAGAGAATATAAGAGAGTTCTTAGAAATTCTATTTTTGTAGTGGTTGTTGTGGCAGCCCTGGCGGTATTGATCTCAAGCTTCTATGTAACTGTTCTTAAGGTAACAGGTGATTCCATGACACCTACCCTTGAGACAGGAGAGATAGTAATAGCGCAGAACTCCGGCACTTTTGAACCGGGAGATCTGATAGCTTTCTACTATAACAATAAGGTACTGGTGAAAAGAGTTCTTGGTTCCCCGGGAGACTGGATAAATATTGATGATGATGGTCTTGTTTCAATAAATGGGGTGGCTATTGAAGAAGACTATGTTACAGACAAGAGTCTGGAGCCTACAGACCTGACTTTTCCATATCAGGTTCCGGAGAACAGATTTTTTGTACTGGGAGATCACAGAAATGTATCCATTGATTCCAGATCAACAGTGGTTGGCTGTGTGACCAGGGAACAGCTTATAGGTAAGGTTGTATTCAGAGTATTCCCATTTAAGAGTATGGGAAATCTTTGATAGATAATATGAAACTTATTAGAAATTTGACTATTGAGGGAATGGCTTATGCGCAGAAATGAAGAAAACCGCGCAGACAAGTACATAAAGAAACATAAGAGATTTAAGGTCTGGATTGCTTTTGCTTTATGCTTATCTCTTTTGACGGGAACTGCTACTCTCTACATGCTCAACAAGCCTGCAACAGCTATGACGGAGGAAGGCGCAGAGAAGGTTGGCCTTGTTCTTGAAACAGCTGATGCTGAGTGGGAATCAGGAATGATCGAGGATATGAACAATGGGGAAGCGGCTTCTGGAGACGCAAGCGAAGCCGGTGACGAAACCGTTGATGAAGCATTAGAGGAAGCTACTGAAGCGGATGGTGAGAAAGAGTCAGATGAAGCTTCAGAGACAGGTTCCGATGAAAAAGAGGCAGAGGATTCAGAGCAGGCAGATACAGACGCTTCGGAGAAAGCCGATGAAGAATCTGTAGAATCAGCTGAGAGTACTTCTGAATCATCAGATAAGTTTTCCGATAAGGAAACCAAGGAAGAGGCTACTGAGAAAGAAGATTCCAAGAAAGCAGAGTCAAGCAATTCTTCTGATAAGAAGACAGAGAAAAAGACAGTCGTAATTTCAAGTACTGAGCGTAAGGACGACGTGGTTATCACTGTTTTGTATGAGGACTTAAAGGGCGAGAAGCTTTTAGAGTCAAAAGAACTTTCAATCTCAGAGTCTTTTAACCTCACAGAGGAAGTAAGAAGCTTTGAGGGGTACAAGTTTGATAAGGGTGTTATCGGTGAGAACCAGATTAAAACTCTTACAAAGAAGACTGGTACAGGAACTCTTGAAAAGACTACTGTAACAGAGACTGTTAGCATAGATTCTTCTGAAGACAGTAGTCAGACAAAGAACAATGAATCTGACACAGCGAATACTGATGCAGAACCGAGCAGTTCAGAAAATGAAGCCGGAGAGGCTGAGACTTCTTCTAATGGAGATGCAGAAGTTTCTGAGAACCCGGAGAATGCAAATGTTTCTCAGGAAAGCAGTGACAGCGCAGAGACAAAGAGCACTGAGACAGAGGAGTATACCTTCATATACTATGAAGCAACCACTGTTTCCGGTGAAACAATTGACATAACAGAGAATGCAGATCTGCATCTTACATATTACAAGCCTAATACCAAGACAGAATTTGTTTATGACGACAACGAAAAGGTTACGGTCAAGGCAGTTTTAACAGATGCAAGTGCTCTCCCTGAGGGAGCTGAGCTTACGGTTTCAGAGATTACTTCTGAGACAAAGGGCTATAACTATGATGCATATATGCAGGCCCTCAACGACAATGCAGAGAGCATCGCTGATGATGCAGGACTTAAGGAAGTTTCTGAATATACAGATACCAACACTCTTATGTATGACATTGCTTTCATGTATGAGGGAAAAGAGTATCAGCCTTCGGAAGGCTCTGTAAACATCAGTATTGAGTTCAAGGATAAACAGCTAACAAGTGATCTTTCAGCTTCATCCGAGGAAGACATCACAGTAGTTCATCTTCCTATTAAAGAAGAGGTTAAGGAAGCTTCTGAGATTACAAGTACGCAGGAAGCTACAGATATTACTTCTGATGATATTGAAGTTAAGACACTTACTGAGGCTTCTGCCAAGGTTGACGGAACAGAGAAGATTGAGTTCAGTGAAGAGAGCTTTTCAATCTTTGCGGTAACGGTATATCAGAAGCATGCCCAGGGAACTCATGATTATGAGCATGTTTTGGGAGACGCAATAAACTTTGGTATTGTTGCAAATAACCTCCATATTGGAGAATCCCAGAGTAACTTCGCTGCAGCAAACCTTTATGGACTTCTTCAGTCTGGAAATAACCTTACAAATCCTGTTGAGCAGACCTTCATGGCTGGAACCGTAACAGGTGAGTTCAGGGTAAAGAATAACGCAGCATATTTCATTGTTCCAAAAGAACATGCTGGACAGATCAGTCACGATAACAAATATGCCATAAAGTATGATCTTGCTTATACAAGCGACGAACTGTCAACTGCTGTTGGCAAGATGCTTGAATATGGCAGAAAGGCTTCTGCAGACCTTGCCAAGTATGATTCAAATATAAAGCTTGAAAAGGATGGAGACAGAGACAAGTACGATTTAAGAAATCTTCCTGCAGGAACCTATTACATCAACCTTAGCAATGTAAACAAGTTCTTTGCTAAACAGGAACCAAGGATTTATAAGAGATCAGATCAGAATATTGTATTTAATGTAACTGATCCTTCCTCAGAGATTAAACTGTACAAGTTCTTTGTAAGTACAGATAACGGCCCATTGATAGATTCAGCCGAACTTGAGAATGACGGAAAGTATGACAGCATAAACAGAACCATAATCTGGAACTTCATAAATGCAGATACGGTTCACTCAAGTGGTTCAGTTGTGGGAGTATTCATAGCAGGTAAGAGCAATGCGACCTTCTACAATGATTCGACTTCAGCAGGCTGGCTGTTATTCCCAAATGTATTCATCACAAGCGGTGAATGGCACAACACCAACCAGAAGATGAAACAGATCAGTGGTACAGCTCAGCTTCAGGCTTATAAGAACATTGATGGCAAGGCTGCTACTGTTTCCGGATTCACTTTTAAACTTGCTCTTAATTACGTGGGCGGTTGGAAAGAACTTCAGTTTATAACTAATGATGAAGAAACTCCTCACAATATCATCTTTGATACCATAACCTACGGTGATGTAGCAGAGAAAGCAGGAGACAGTAATTATCAGTACGTTAAGCTGAATGTTGGTGAAAGCCAGGACTTCATATATGTAATAGATGAGGTTGGCGGAACTACTGATAATAATGGTAATGCTTATACCGAGGATAACAGAAATTATTTTGCTAAAGTAACTGTTACCTGTGAGAGACAGAGCAATTATACTGATTCGACATATTACAGGGTAAGTGCTCCTAAGTACTACAAAGATTTTAATTGTACAGCTCCTATAGATGATGAGCTGCCAACATTTAACAATACTACCTGCAACGGTACGGTTGGAATAAAGCTTCACAAGTACTTAAATGATCAGGATCCGGGTGATAAGGAGTTCAGCTTTAAAGTAAGAGCGTTGATGTCTAACGGAAAACTCAAAGATCTTACCAAAGAAGTTCCTCTTACCAATGTGGGCTCGAACATATCATATTCCTTTGAGTATGACAGCAGCTTCATTACCCTGGATAATTCGGGAAATAAGAGAATATATCTGGTAATAACAGAGAACGATATTACGGCAAATAATGCCGGTCTTACAATAACAAAAGATAAGAACTATATCATTGCCAGAGTTGATCTTAATCCTGATGGAAAGTCAGTAAAAAATGTTTACTACTTCAGATTGGATCCTACCAAAACTGAAGAAAAAGGCTATATAGACAACATTGAATCAGGTACTGCTTCGAACATCATAGCCGGAGTGGTTAATGAAAAGACTATATATAGTAAGAACAAGATTGCTAATGAGGAAGAGGTTGCTTTTTACAACAAGGGCTCAGGATACCTGCGTATCCACAAGATGGTTGTAAATGACTTTGGCTCCGGAATGGTCAGAGATGATACAGGAACAGCTCTTTTATCAAATGTGGTGTTCCGTATTACCAACAATGCTTCTAAGAATTATACCGTATTTACTACTTTTACAGGACATGCCGGGAGGACAGGCACTGCGGTAGAATACGATGGAGATACTCATCAGCCTACCGGTAAGACCTTTACGGTAACTTATAACCAGAGTGCTCAGTGGACAATCGAAGGACTTCCGATTGGTATTTATACGGTAGATGAGGTTGCGGATGGACTTACCTTTGCTTATGAAGCTTCATCAAACTCAAGCAGCGTAGTAACCTCAAATAATCTTTCAAGAGTAACCAAGTATGATCTGACAGTTGATGAAGAAGAAAACATAACAAAATATGGAACCGGTGGAAATAACTACAGAGAAGTTTACTCCTCAGATCTGTCCAACCATAATGAGTTCCCGCCTACTAATGTAGAGGTTGGTGGCAGAACACAGACAGTTCAGGTATGTAACTATTACAGTATTCCTGTTGGTCCTATATCATTTACAAAGAACTTTAGTGGTGCTGTATGGGATAGCAACATATCCTTCAATTTCAAGATAGAGGCTTTGGGATATACAGCTTACACTTCCGAGAAAAAGGAAGTTGCCCTGGATTCACAGCCGATGCCTCAGGGAGCTGTGGCAGGAACCTTGACAAATGTAGATAGTAAGACTGCTATCCTGACGATAAAGGGTGATGATAAGGAATTGGTAGAAATGATTCCTTATAAGGATGAACAGGGAAAGCAGCAATACACTTACATATATGACAATGCCGTAAAGGATAACGGCAACGGTACATATTCGATTACTGCCAAGTTTTCCTCAATACCTTACAGATATGAAGGTACCTACTATTACAAGATCACTGAGGATGACTTAGGAGCAAATGGTATTAGGTATGATAAGTCAACATATTATGTGAAGATAGTTGTTGATAAGCAATATACAACCTTCGTCAAATACTATAGCTACAAGAATATGACCCATCCATACAGGAATAAATATGCCGGTGCATATGCAAATCCTATTGAAGGTTCATATATGAATGATCACGAAGATTTCTATTATCTGGCAGCGGATGTAACCTATGCTTCCAGTGGAGATTTCTCGGAGGATTCTGTTATTGCAAGATGTTCGCTTCGTCTTAACCAGAACCTTGACACTGTTCAGTTGACCAAAAACGAATACAACGTTGAGTTTACACAGGGAGGAATAGATAAGGTTGTATTCAATAACTCAATGGTCGGAGATCTGAAGGTTAGAAAGATATGGCTTGATTCAGACGGAAATGATATCTCGGGAACAAGGTCATCCCTTATCGGATATGTCTGGCAGAGAGCGGGAGACAATGGACAGTGGAAGCAGTATTGTTCATTTACTCTTACTCCGGAAAGCAACTGGTCTGCAACGATCAGTGATCTTCCGCTTATAGATGAGAACGGAACAGCTTACCAGTACACAGTTAAGGAAGATGAACAGTATTACGGTCAGTTCAATGTGTCCTATGAGTATAACAATGCTACATATCCGGCCAGTGAGCAGGGTAAGACAGATGTCCTTGAGAAGGATGTAAATAATGGCGCTGAAGCGGTTGTCAGTCGCAAGAACACAGGATACATCATGACCTTTGATGGTACTTCAAGAAGTTTTGGTGAAGTTACTATCACAAACAAATCGGTTTATACCAATACGCTTCCTTCAACGGGAGGCAGTGGAACAATTCCATATGCATCAGCAGGACTGTTTATTATGTTGGCAGCTCTGGTGAATATAAAAAGGTTTAAAGCTACCGGTCAAAAGAAAGACCGTGAGCCTAAGACAGGTGCTGATTCGCACCGGATATAAAAAATAATAAGATACAAGATTCAAAGGAGAGGAAAAATGAAAGGATTTAAGAAACTATTAACCGGTATTCTTGCGGCAACCATGATCATGGGCGCAAGCATCACAGCTTTCGCATCAGAAAGCACCACAGCATCAATCACTATTACAAATAAGGACAATGGTAACACAGGTGATGTTAAGGAAATCACCTACACTTACTATCAGATCTTAAAGGCTGATGTTTTGAGTGTTACAAATAACGGCGTAGACAATGCACAGCAGGGTGGAACAGCAGCTTATTATGTTACAGATTCAGCGCTTGCAGAGGCCCTCACAGCTACAGGCCTTTTCACTACTGAAAAGTCAAGTACAGAGAATCGTTGGAACGTAAAAGCAGTTGAAGGTGCTAAGGGAACTGATATCGTAGCTAAGCTCAATACAGAGACATTTAAGAATGGTTTAGGACTTAAGACAGGTACATTCACTAACACAAAGAACGGAGAGGTTCAGGAGGCTGCAACTATAGATGGTCTTGAGCCAGGTTACTATCTCATTCTTTCAAGCCTTGGTACAACAGCAGCAGTTCAGACCCTTGGTGGCAATGTAACCATCAACGAGAAGAATGAGTATCCTACAGTTGAAAAGAAGGATGACAGAGAGTTTGATTCAATGTACAACAATCTGGATCCTATCAATTATACAATTAGTGTTGCAATTCCTAATTCTGTAGCAGAGAAGGACATTTTTGTGTATGACGTAGCAACAAAAGGACTTACACTTAGCAAAGATGTTACTGCAAAGGTTGGTGAAAAAGTTCTTGATCTTGATCTTAAGTGGAGCGAGGGTGTTGCCGGCACAAAGAATGGCAGAGATGTATTCACATATTCTGTTAAAATTCCTGCAGCGACAGTAATTGCAAACAAGGGACAGACAATCACTCTTTCTTACACAGCAGTAATCAACGCGGATGCAGTTGTTCTTCAGAAAGAACTTAACAGCGCTTACATTCAGTATGACAACTACAAGTCAGCCGAGACTCCTGATGAGGATGTTACAACTCTTGGAATCGATATCTTAAAGGTTGATGGAAAAGATGAGGTAACTCCTCTTACAGGTGCAGAGTTCACCCTTTGGAACGAGGCTGGTGAGAAGATTCATCTTGTATATGATGAGACAGCTAAGGCTTATCGTGTAGCAAGTGCTGAAGAGATTGAGAAAATGACAAAGGATGGCAAGGTTGAGAGCGCAAACATCGTTGTTGATGCTCAGGGTAAAGCTTCTGTAATCGGTCTTGATAACAAGGTTAAGTATTTACTTCAGGAGGAAGTTGCTCCTACAGGTTACAATAAGCTTACATCAAGAGAGCCTATTACTAACCTTACAACTACATCAATTGAGACAGCAAAAGTAATCAACAATTCAGGTTCAGTTCTTCCTTCAACAGGTGGTGTTGGTACAACAATCTTCTACATCATTGGTGGTATCCTCATCATTGCAGGCGTAGCTTACTTCCTTGTAAGAAGAAAGGCTGACGCAGAGTAATCGACCCGGTATTAGAAAAAGTTTGTGAAAAAGTTTTATAATATAATTGATTGAATCTTGTTTCTGTATATATGAAACTAATTGTATTTCTCCAAAAGGTCTGCTGTTTTCCTTCGGCTGGGGAGCCGGAGGGCAGACTTTTGGGAAATACGTTTAATCAATGTTTGATACACCGCGAGAAAGTAAATGAGTAAGAAATTAAAAAAGATCCTTCCCAATATAATATTCGGCCTTATTTTTCTCGTTGGACTGGCTATATTTTTATATCCATCGGTAAGTAATTACGTTAATTCAAAAAACCAGAGCCGGGCTATTACCAATTATGAAGAAGCTCTGGCCACTATTTCAGAGGAAGATTACAGCAAGTTTTGGCAGGAAGCTTATTCTTATAATGAAGAGCTTGCCACAAAACCGCTGAATTTCAATCTTACGGATGAGCAGCTTGAGGAATACAACAGTGTTATGGATCCCACAGGAACTGGGGTCATCGGCTATATTGAGATTGAAAATATCGGAGTAAATCTTCCAATCTATCACGGAACAGAAGAGACTGTTCTTCAGGTGGGAATAGGACATCTTGAAGGAACTTCTTTTCCCACAGGTACCAAGGGTACTCATGCAGTACTCTCAGGACACAGAGGATTACCATCTTCTAAACTTTTTTCAGATCTTGATCAGATGATTGTAAGTGATACTTTTTTACTTCACATTCTCGATCAGACCTTTGCTTATCAGGTTGATAAGATAAGCATTGTTCTTCCGGAGGAGACCGGAGAACTGGCAATTGATAATGACAAAGAATATGTCACGCTTGTGACTTGTACACCTTACGGTGTAAACACTCACAGGCTCCTTGTAAGAGCAAAGCGTGTTGACTATAGCGAGGAGACGAAAATCATCGTTCCCGCAGATGCTACCAGATATGGTTCACTTATTATAGCTCCGTTTATTGGAGCTCCAATGTTACTCGTTGCCTTGATTGTTTTCCTTATTATGACTTCAAAGCCTAAGAAATCTAAGAAAAAGGCTGATAAGTCCCAGGGAAAATGAGTAATGGAGATAATTATGAAATTGAAAGGGAAAAAGAGTCTAATTCGCATAGCGGCTTTGTGCGCAGCCTTTATTATGACCTTTATCTTAGGTAAGATAACTGCTGTTGCAGCACCGGGATACTTTGACATGTCAAGGACCGGAAGCCTTACGGTTACTCATCTCTCTGCGGATGATGAACCTGTTGCCGGAGTTACAAGTCATCTGTATCTTGTGGCTACGGTGGACGAGAATGGGCAGTATACAATAACTGATTCATTCAAAGATTGTTTTGCGGATCAGAACTTCTTTAACAATAATTACGATTATGATGCATGGAAATCCTGCGTGATGTATGATCCCGGCAGTGACTCCGATGACCTTTTGAGTTATATCAGGTCTAAAGGAATCATTGAGGCAGCTAACGGAGTATCGGATTCATCGGGAAGGACATATTATAGCGGACTTACCCTTGGAGCCTACTACGTTCTTAGTGATAAAGCTGTAAATGATGAGTATTCACACTACTTTGCGAACTTTATCTACCCTGTACCAATTTTGGAGAACGAGGCAGACGGCACAGTAATAACAAATTATAGTCCAAAGGCTTCACCAAAGAAGGCTAAGGTACAGAACGATGTTGAAGTTCACTGCCACCTCTTAAAGAGATGGAATGACAGTGGTTATGAGAATAACAGACCATCCTATGTAGAATTCAATATTTACTGCGATGGTGAGTTTAAAGAGACAGTAAGTTTATCTAATGCCAATAACTGGTATTATGAATGGTCTATGACAGGCCTCCATGAGTTTTTTGTGGAGGAGATTTCTGCCGGAGAGGGCTATACCGGAACCATTACAGTTTACCAGAACGGACATGAGTCCGAGTTTGTATGTACCAACACATACAATCCGCCGGATACACCGGACACACCTGATACGCCCGGCACACCGGATGAACCGGGTACTCCCGGAGTTCCTGACCTTCCTGAGGTTCTTGGAGCAATAAGAGATCTTCCTGCTGTTCTTGGTGCAAGAAGACTTCCGCAGACAGGTCTTTTGTGGTGGCCTGTGCCTATTCTTTTGATTTTGGGGATGATATTTATAATCAAAGGAATCAGGAAAAACGCTAAAAATGATTGAGAGAGTATGAAGAAAGCATCTTGTGGGGAAACTTACAGGATGCTTTTTCGCGGTTTTTTGCCATAGATTTTATGGTAGATATAATTGTAAAAGTGTTACTTATATGGCATTTACTTAAGGCAGATTAGGGATTTAGATAATGAAAAATAGATCAGGATACATATACATAATAATAGGTGTGCTGTTAATTGTAGGAGCTGCACTTCTTATAAGATACAACTTCAATGAGTCAGCCTCAGCAGGGAAGGCTTCAGATGAACTTCTTGACGGAATACTCACCCAGCTCCCTGCAACAGTTCTTGATGCGCAGTCCGGTGATATGCCGGTAGTCGATGTGGAGGGCAGAAGCTTTGTAGGAACAGTTGGAATTCCTTCCCTTGGACTTCTTTTACCAATTCAAAGTGAGTGGGGAAAAGAGAATGCAAGGGTATCTGTCTGCAGATATAAGGGCTCTGTTTACGAGAATGACCTGATAATCGCTGGACATAATTATGAGGAACATTTTGGTAAGCTCAATCAACTGAGCACCGGAGATGAAGTGGTAATCACAGATATGAACGGAATGAGCTTTTATTTCCAGGTGGCAAATATTGAGACTTTAGGGGCTTATGATGTGGAAGAGATGGAGGCAGGCGAGTGGGATCTGACTCTGTTTACCTGTACCATCGGTGGAGCAAATCGTGTAACGGTAAGATGTGAATCTACGGGAAAGACTTCTGAGGCAGGAGCTGTTCCTGATGTTCTTGATGCCGCTGAAAAGAGTAAGCATATCCGCAAGTAAAAGCACTGAAATTTTAGCTTTATTTTCTAGATTTTTAAGCACCGCCATGTGGACGGTGTTTATTTTTCATACTATAATTACAGTATAAAGGGAAAGTATATTTATAATGCGCAGGTTAAAAGATTCGCCATGAAAGGCTGTCAGGGATGGAGTGCTGATCTGGCGAGGTACAAGGTCTTTTACCAAATTCCATGGAGAGGAGATGATGCGTAGTGATTATAGTAAAAATGAATGAAACAACTGTAGAATGCAGCATTGCGGCATCGGAGCTTCATGAGATTGGTCTTACTCCTGAGGCTGTAATAAATGGTGCTGAAAATACCACATCATTTTTTGCCCAGCTGAATAAAGAGGTTGGACAGCAGCTTGATTATGACCCTGAGACAGAGGTCATGATGATGAGCAAAAATATGATGATGGATGGCAGCGTCCGCATTTTTGCAGTGAAGATGAGTAATGAAGATATACAAAAGGCAACGGACCGCATAAGAGGAGCAGCTGAGACTATACTCAAGATGCTTACTCAGGAGCGTGTTGACGAGATAAAGAACAAGACCGGCAGGGACAAGGGCGTTGCTCTTAACGAGGTCATTACCAACGTAACAGATACCATCAACAGGATCTATGGAAGAGATATGGAGCCTGAGATGGGGCCTATGGATGGAACAGCATCATATCAGCCACTGTCAGAGTATGCAAGGTATATGATCGAGTTTGATGATCTGGATGAGGCAAAGCGCTTCTCCAAGGTGATCCAGAGGCTTCCAGTAGTGGATTCAACTCTTTATAAGTATAAGGGCCGCTACTACATGCTGGCAGGACTTATGTCCTCGGATGAGAGTATCATCTACGAGATGAGAAGAGCCGGTGTTGAGTATTCACAGCTCCTTACCGTAAATTCTCCTGAGGCTATGGTCATCGAGGAGCATGCAGACAAGATCATTGAAGAGGATGCTGTGATTCATCTTTCAGACCTTGCCAAGTAATAATAATTATAGGGAAAAATAAAATGACAGATCAGGTTTCAGTATTTGATTTTTCCGGAATATATCAAGAGGAGAGCTTTTATCGCGAAGATAAAGGCTCTTCGTTTTGTGGAGATAATGCCATGAAAGTATTGGATTGCAGTGATATATCCGGAACTAATTGCATGTGCGATGACAGTGCAGTTGAAGAGATAAAAAAGCGTATAGAAAAAGAAAATGTAAGCCCCGAAGGGATTCATTTTATTGATTCAGGGAACTATCATTATATGTCGAAAGTTCTGACAGACATGGTAAAAAAGCCATTTTCTCTGGTAGTCTTTGACCATCATCCGGATATGCAGCCTCCTATGTTTGGAGACATTTTATCCTGCGGCGGCTGGGTGCTTAAGGTTCTTGAGGAAAATGAGTATGTAAGGGATGTGCATGTAATCGGTGCAGATTCAAAACTTATAGAGCAACTTTCTCCTGAGGATGCTGGAAAGGTAAGGTTTTACCATATTAGTAGTGATGGGGAACTTTGTTGCAATATGCGTAGTGGGGCAGGGGAACAGGAAGAAGTGATCATCGGCAATCTGCCTACAGAGCATCCGGTGTATCTTTCTATAGATAAGGATGTGCTCTCAAGAGATGAAATCATCACTAACTGGGATCAGGGAGATATGACAAGGGAGCGGCTTTTTTTGCTGGTAAAAAAGCTTGTGTCTGAAGGCATTATCATTGGCGTTGATATTTGTGGTGAATGTGCTCCGGACCAGGAAGGCATAGATGTAGCAGGGGCAATTACCGGTAATGACCGATTTAATGAGGACATACTGGGGCTTGTTAGGGCAGAGAGTAAGGGCGTATAATTATATTTATCGATATTGCATCATCAATGGTGCGTAATAAGGGGGATTGGGGTGTATGGAAAAAAGATTCAGGGACTATTTAAAGCATTTTGAAAGATTGGACTTTGATGTTTTATCTGATGAAGAAATTCGGGATGAGAGAGGAAATCTTGAGCTTAAGACAGCTATTCTTCACAGAGAACTCATAAGGCTTCTTGTTATCATAATTGGTTTTGTTATCTGTGCCAGCATCTTTTTCTCGGCTGGGCTTACCTCAGGAAATCTTATCTGCTATATTGTTGCCGCTGTTTTGGCTGTGTTTGCTGCTTATATGTCATCTTCTTACAAGGGAATAAACAGCGTTATGAAGCAGCTTGAAGTATATGCGGATAAACTCACATTGCGATAATAGAATTTTAATAAACAATTAATCGATATTATCTTTATATCTAATGAGGGTGATAATATACTTGTCTCACAATTGTTCTGAAATGTGAGGTGGGTTGCTATGAAGAATTATTTGAGAAAAATCATTTCCGTTATTTCTGTTATTGCTCTCGTAGTATCAGTATCTTTTTCCGTGCCTCCCATAGAGGCTTCTGCAGCAGAAGAAGTTACAATCATTGGTACAATAATTCAGACAAGAAGCTATTATATGGTTAACGGAGTGGTTTCTGCTTATGGCTTTTTGCCCTCTATGCTGACCGAAGTTAAAGTGGACGGGAAAACCGTTGAATTAACCGAACTCGGAGCCGGCACAGCGGAAAGCTTTGGAACCAATGATCTTAGTTCCTACGTGGGAGTGATGCGGGCATACAAAGGAAAAGTTTATAAGAATAAAACCGCTGATCCCTATAAATACTGCTTCGCTCTGACAGGAGTGGAAGAGATACCCGCAGGAACACAGGTGGGGAATAAGGCATATATGGATTCTTATCTTACAGGACTTGGCTATACGGTGGAATCTTTTGAGTATGCCCCCGGCGAGATAGCATTCCATGCAAGGATGGATGGAACGAGAATTTATTTTTATTTCTATATGCACAACGGAATATGGGGCGAGATCAGCGGAGTAGTAAATAAACCTGATTTTAGCGGCGCTGAACTTCAGTATATGGAGAATGCACAGGCTGTGGGCGGCTTTGCAAAGGCCCAGAAGGTTGCCAAGATTGTTGCCCAATATGCAACAGGTGCGATAACAAAAGATGCAGCGGATAAAGCACTTAAGGCGCTGCTGTAAAGTATTTTAGATGTTCTGATTGCATTTCGTGAATAATATAAAAAGAAAAGGATGGCCATTTGACTTGACCATCCTTTTTCGTGCAGAAGAAGGGACTTGAACCCTCATGTTGTTGCCAACACATGGACCTGAACCATGCGCGTCTGCCATTCCGCCACTTCTGCAAGCGACATATTACATAATACCTAGTTTCTTAAGCAATGTCAAGGGGAACTTGGGATTTTCTGCTTTATTTCAAATACATTTAGGTTGTAACTAAGAGCCGGGAAATGCATTTTTTTTGAAAGATGAATAAAAAGAGTCCCAAAGGGCACAATAAGGCTTAATAAAGGAAGCCAGTCCAAGTCCTTCTATGCCCAGGAAATGACTCAGAATGACGGACAGGATAATATTACCCACACCGGAAATAAGATCGGCCACAGCGCTTACAGTTTCGTCCCCGTCGGCATAAACCATGCCTGAAACCAGAGAATAAACAGGATTTTTATGGTATTCAAAAGACATACACCAAAGGTCCTGCCAGCATCGTATAATATTTGGAAGAAATAAACGTTTTTTGCGCCGCATATATATACTATAACAAATTAATGCAATGCATGTTTCTAGATGTGAGGAAGATAGGGACTTGCGACAACCTTCCGGGGAATTGTAACCCGCGGAAGATGGGACTTGAAGTCTAGAAAAATTTCAAAAACCCAGTAAGAAAGGAGGTTCTGACACCGTCCTCCCGTAAGGGAACCCCTTAGGGAACCCCATCAATCAAGCAAATTATCAATAGTCCTCTAAAAATCAGATTGAGTCATCCCTAAAGTTCTTCTTTGGTCAGATATAAATTTTCCAAACTTTGAAGCAATTCCTGACAGAATGACGCTCTTTGATTGCTTCAATCTTTGACATGGCAGTTTTCCTCTTTCTAAAAATAAAAAACGGCTAGACAAAAACAGGATAACTACGGCAATGTACGCTTTGCTCACAATGCCTTACATTTTTTCTTGCTTATGTGGCTTTTAGGTTCGGACACTGCTTCGCGGAGTCCGCCGGTTTCGTTTTCAGTTCCCTATGATTTTCAATGAAAAAGGGTAATCAAGCCGGCCCTGTCGGGTCGACTTGTAAAGTTATGCCTTTGTCATAGGAACAAATTCGATTCTCAGTTGCATTCCAAGGCCTTCTGCCAGTTTCTTAAGCATATTCAGCGACGGATTTCGATTGCCATTCTCTAGCTTGCTGATATCTGCCTGATTAATCCCCGTGACTTTAGCAAGATCTGACTGAGTCATATTTTGCTCCTTTCTGGCCGCCACTAGTGTCTTAATGATCTCCATCTCAGGCTGGATCTGCTCATATTCTTTTTTGAAATTTTCATCCTTTAATCTCTCGTTAAGAGAATCTCTAAACGTTCTCATTCTTCTTCGCCTCCTCAAGGAACATCTTACGATACTTCTTTGCTATATCAATAACAGACTTAGGTGTTTTCTGCGTCTTCTTAACAAAACCGTTGGTCATTATAATCTTTTTCCCAACATAGAAGAAATACAGCGTTCTTGTGATATCGGATCCGACTTTTGCCCTAAGCTCGAATATCCCATCATCCAGATGCTTGCTATATGGCCCTCGTAACCCATTGCCATGCTCTGCCAAGACATCCATAAGTCCGTATATCTTTGCCGCCATCTTGTCGTCCAAGGAATCAAGAAAATCCTGCACCGGGCACTCTTCCTCGTTCAGTTCAAAAAAGATAATGTCAAAATTATCCTTGTGATCAGTTTGGTTATTCCTCATGCTACTCCCCCTCTTTCTATAAAGATATGGCAAAAATACCATAATGTCAATATGGTATTTTTGCCATACAACTAGTCACAATCCTCGTATTATATAGTCATACCCATTCTTTACCTTTTCTATAGGTATCGGGTATGCTGTTAAAGATGCTGTGGATTGGTTTCAATTTCCTACCGCATAGACGGTTTGAAACAGGCTCCAACCACAGCCTCTTTGTCCCAATGTTAATCAGTTAGATACCGCATGACGGTTTATGTAGAACGAGGTTACATCGGCAGAGAGCCCTGTGGATCGACAGCAG
>JAEEGL012622543.1_pt1 | contig 21541 bp, 19 predicted proteins | sample 9134231 | NCBI WGS metagenome assembly JAEEGL01 (sample SAMN16246548, study PRJNA631951) | gut metagenome | biome: gut microbiome; feature: rumen; material: fiber-attached | host: Bos | place: Iran: Karaj | collected 2018-10
CCATGATCTATTATACGAGAAACCGCGGTATGCAGCCCGTGGAGCAGGTCCTGCTCATGGGTGATGCCGTCTATTACAAGGGCGTCAGGGAACTGCTGGAAGCACAGCTGACTGTTCCCGTCACCTCTCTCACACAGCTCAGGGGTGTTTCCATTCCGCGCGCGGCCGCCGTCAGAGAGCAGGCCATGCGTTATCTGGACAACTACGGCGCGGTCATCGCACCGGTCGGTTTCCTCTCTCAGGAGCTGTCCAAGGCCAGAGAGGAGCGCAGCGGGAAAAAGGTGTACCGCGCGATCCTCACCGCCGCGGCGATCGGCAGCGCGGCACTGATCTCCGTGCCGACGATCCAGTATTTCACCATGAAGAAGGAAGTGGAAAAACTGGAGAAATCCGTTTCCGCACTGAAGGATGCGGACGCGCTGCTCGCCTCCTATGAGGAAGCAAAACTCCGCGGCGATGATGTGCGTAATGTGAAAGGACTCACCGCCTCGCATAATGACGGCCTCTCCGTGTTCATCCGGGATCTGGAGGAAGCGCGGCCTAAGGGGCTTGCAATTGAGAATTTCACGATCGATGAGGGAGAGATCTCCATGACGGTGCTTGCGACCGGCAAGGACGTCATAGCCGCTTTCTTAAGGGCGCTGGAAGGGATCGAGAATATCTCCGAGGTGGAAGCCAGCGCATTGACCAGTTATTATGAAGGCAATTCCGAAACGGTGGCCTGCTCGGTTTCCTGCATGCTGACCAATCGTGAGAAACGGGATTACGAGATGACGGGCACAGAGGAGGCAGGACAATGAAGCATATTTCAAGGGTCCGTCTGCTGCTTGCGATCGCTGCGTCTCTCGCCATGCTCCTGTTCTCCGGACTGGTCGCGGGAGGCAGGATCCGGGAATCCGTCCAGAAGCTCACCGAGAAGAAAACGGAGCTGGAGAACGAGTATGAACGCCGCAGGAAGATCGAAGACTCCCGTGCGGATTACGAGAACCAGACCGTGATCTTTGACGCCGACTATGAGGCGATGACGGCTCTCTACCCCACCAGGATCACACAGAACAACCAGATCCTGTTCCTCAAGGGGATCGAGGACGAATTCGGGATCCGGATCGCATCGGCCAGCTACACGGAGCCGGAGGTGCTCTACCGCTTCCATTATCTCACTGCAGGCAACCGGGAGAGTTATTCCCTGGTGCGCAGCACGATCCAGTTTCCGATGCAGCTCTCCTATGAGGAATGGAAACGGTTCATTGCCTATATCGAGGAGACCAACGGCTGTGTCGTGATCGAGTCGGTGAGTGCCGATTATGATTCCGCGGAATCCATGGTGGATGCCAATGTGACGATCAGCCAGTATGCCGTGACCGGCGATGACCGGGAGGGGACGGAGATGACTACGGAGGTCGAGACCGGCGGCGACAATATCTTTTACTCCGGCATCGATCTCAGGATCGGGGAGGCGGCTTCCGCCACCCTGCAGGATTATTATCCGTCGGGCAGCGGTTACGGGACCAATACCGCACAGGATTCATACAGCGGCGCAGGCAACGTGACATTCGGCGGCGGGGAGACCGTTTACGTCGGAGATACGGAACCCGGTACGGACGATCAATACGCCGGAGATACGGAGCAGGAGAACACGCAGGACGGGACCTACGCGCAGGAGCAGACGGAGAACTATGCGGGCGGCACGGCGGACAACGGCACTTCTTCGGGCATACGCAACAGTCTCCGGTAAGGAGCGGCCGCGCAGGGACAGAAACACGGCCGGCTTTTCCATGGTGGAACTGCTGGTTTCCGTTGCCCTCATGAGCGTGATGACGGCGATCCTGCTGCAGTCTTTCATCGTGGCCAGACGCCTGAATGCCAGGGTGTCCACGGAGCAGAAGATACAGACTTTTGCACAGACCACCATGGAGAGCATGAAAGCGGCTCCGTTCACGGAGGAACTGCTGAGCGGCAATGTGGGACGCAACGGCACGTATATGCTGGATGACATCGCCTGGCGCATCGAGCAGGACGGCAGCCGCGTGGCCCTCATCTATAATGATGTCGGAAACGGCCGCGGCCCGGTCGTGAGTTTCGGCAAGCAATACGGTGTGCGGGTCGAGATCGATCCCACCCCCTACAGTGACAAAGGACGCGTCATCGCCGCCAAGGGGAGCGCTCTTGTCACTTCGTATAACAGATGGCAGACGGCACCCGTGAACGGGGTGATCCCGGAGAGAGGGACACTGGTGCGGATGGATGTGGTCGTCTACCGGATCGAGAGCCGGAAGGCAACGAACGGCCCGGAACAGTTAAGGCTCACCACGGCGCGTCTGATCGGAGGCGGTCTGTGAGGGCCTTTTTTCAAAAATGCCGGAAACGGCTGAGAAGCCGTGCCGGTCAGACTTTTGTGCTGGTGATGACAGTCACGGCCATGGGAACGGTGCTCGGGTTTATGGCCATGAGTGCTGCTCTCATGAGCATGCGCGTACGCGCGGCGAACCGTCTGGCGGACAAGACATTTTACCGCCTGGAGATGGCGGAGGAAGAGATCCGTGCCGGCCTGTCCCGGGATATGATGGAAGTCGCCGCCGGTGCCTCGCAGGGCAGGGACTGGCGTGTTATGCTGCTGGACAGCCGCATGGGGATCCATGACGTCAATGTGCTCCTGCCGGAGAATGCGGCGAAGATGGCGAGCAGACGGGAGGCGGCCGGCAAAAGTGCCGGTGAGTATCTGGCGGAACTTTCCGCGACGATCCCTGTCGCCGGGCATGCCAGAACGGTGCAGGACAGGACGGAGGAGATCACCGTGACCGTGGGCGATATCGAGCTGGGAACGGCGGGCGAACTGCTCCTGAAAGATGTGGAGATGACACTGATCAATTACGAGCGGGATTCCCAGGCGCAGATCATATGCGATCTCGCGCTGCGGATCCCGGACCAGGGACGGATCCCTCTGAATGAGGTGGTGCGTGTTGGCAACTGGCGCAGGATCGGATAAGAAGGCGGCGCGGGGAGAGGCGGGCTTTTCCCTGATCGAGCTGCTCGTGGTGATCTCCGTTATCATGACGATGACGGGTATCACCGTTATGGGAATGGGTTCCTACCGTGCCAAGATCACGGAACGGCGCACGAGAGAGATCGCGGATGAACTGCTGCTTGCGCAGAATTCGCAGCAGATCAGACCCGGCATTTTCCGTGCCCGCCTGATGCAGGAAGGCCATGACTGGGTCATCGCGGTGGAGCGCACGATGGATACGGAGCAGAAAAAAGATCCTGCCTGGTCCGAGTTTGACAGAAAGTCCCTGGGAAGCTCCAATTCCCTGCGGATCATGGCGGCAAACGGGAAGCTTCTGCAGAGTGACAGCACCGGTACCTATCACGAGTGGCGGTTTGACCGTGAGACCGGTGCCTGCACCGGCGGCGCAGGCGAGATCCTGCTGGAAGGTTCGGGCAAGACCTACAGGCTGACGGTCTTTCCGGTCACGGGCAGAACGCAGATCCAGACGGTGTACGAATGAGGAAGGGCAGCAGACAACAGAGGGGCGGTGTACGGCGTTCCGTCCGCGGCATGACGCTCATCGAGCTGATCGTCGGGCTGGCGATCTCATCCGTGGTCTCCCTGATGGCGGCGCAGTTTTTCTCCGTGGTGGTGCGGCTGCACAGGACGAGTACGGAGATCTCCTCCATTCAGAAGGATGCCCAGACCATCACGGCACAGCTCACACGCTCCATCATGAGCGCGGCGGAGATCTGTTATACGGATAACGGGCGGGAGTGCCTGCTCATGACGGGCAGAGAGGAACAGGGAGATACCTCCCCGGTCTTCCGCGGAGAAGTCTTTTACTACGACCGCGACAGCGGGAACTTTTATGCCGATACGGGGTTCACGGCGGTCAATCCGGGTCAGAACCTTTTCAATTCCCTGCGGATCCGGACGGAGATGGGACGTATCGCCACACCGGAATACCTGGTGAGCAACAAGGTGCAGGATCTGCACCTGTCCCTGTCCAGACCGCTGTCGGAGTTTGACAGCCTCGGAGGAGACGCCTACGGGGTGCGGAGAGATTTCTATATCGAAGCCGACCTGTCCATGCAGTACAGGGAGAGCCGCAGTTACGAATACAACCTGCGCGCGGTGCCGCGCGGGATGCCGGAGCAGATCACCTGGGATGCCCGATAGGCTGAGAGGAGCTTACAATTGAGACGCATGAAGATCGATGACAACTGGAAACTGTCGCTGGTGCGGGACAATCCCTGGCTGCCCCCCGGGCAGACGATCAGGACGGATCTGCCGGCCACGGTATACGGCACCCTGCTCGGGGCGGGACGGATCCCGGATCCCTTCGCCGGCGAGAATGAACTGCAGCTGCTGCCTGTCATGGGGAATGATTTCGTGTTTGAGACTTCCTTCTCCCTGGACAGGGAGATGCTGTCCTCGGATGCCCTCACGATCGTTTTTTACGGGGTGGATACGCTCGGGGAGATCTGGCTCAACGGGATCGAACTGGGACAGACGAACAATATGCACCGGACATGGTGCTATGATATCACTGCGATGGCTTCGGAGGAGAACAGACTCCGCGTGATCCTGCGTTCTCCCACACGCTATATCGAGGAGGCCAACCGCAGGGTTTATGCCGGCGGAGTGCCCGAGGCGATGGACGGCTATCCCCATCTGCGCAAGGCGCACTGCATGTTCGGATGGGATTGGGGCGCGCGTCTGCCCGACGCGGGGGTCTTCCGGTCCGTCGAAGTCATTGCCCACAGAAAAGCAGACCTGAACCAGGTGCGTTTCTATCAGGAGCATGTCAAGACCGGGCGCGGGATCCGCGGCTATATCATCCCGGAAGTGCGTCTCCATGTGACGACCGAGGTCAATGTGTATGAGACCGGAGAGCCCGTGACACTCGGCGATGCGGAGGAACTCTATGAGCAGAAGCTCCGGATCGAAGTCACGGCGGAATCCCCGGACGGCGCGGTCTATCATGTGACGGAAGGCCGCCGCGGCAGGATCCTGGACGACGACACCTCCACGGGCATCAGACAGATGATCCGGATCCCGGATCCGAAACTCTGGTGGCCGAACGGATACGGCGCGCAGCCGCTCTACACGGTGCGTGTGCGCCTCATTGACGATACCACCGGGGAGGAACTGGATGTCCTCGAGCGCCGGATCGGTCTCAGGATCATGACCGTCAACCGGGATCCCGTGGCGGACGGCGGCAGAAATTTCGCGTTTAAGGTCAACGGACTCCAGATCTTTGCCAGAGGCGCCAATTATATCCCGGAGGACAATCTGCTCTCCAGAGTGACGGCTGCGCGTTCCCGCGCGCTTCTGGAGCAGGCGGTATGGGCAAATTACAACATGATCCGTGTCTGGGGAGGCGGCTATTATCCGGAAGACAGCTTCTACGATACCTGTGACGAACTGGGGCTCATCGTGTGGCAGGATCTGATGTTTGCCTGCGCCAGCTATGAACTGGATGAGGAATTCGAAGAGACGATCCTTGCGGAGGTGCAGGATAATGTGCGCAGGCTCCGCCATCACGCCTGCCTCGGGATCTGGAGCGGCAACAACGAGGTGGAGAGCCAGGTCATCGACAACGCCTGGCGCCCCTCAAAGAAACAGCGTTCCGACTATATCAAGATCTTTGAATATCTGTTCCCGAAGCTGCTCGCAAAGGAGGATCCGGACACCTTTTACTGGCCCAGTTCCCCTTCCTCCGGCGGCAATTTTGACGATCCGAACGCGGAGGATGTCGGGGATGCGCATTATTGGGAGGTGTGGCACTACAACGTGCCCTTTACCGAATACAGGAAACACAGATTCCGTTTCCTGTCGGAATTCGGTTTTCAGTCCTTCCCCTGTCTGCGGACGATCCGCTCCTTTGCGGAGGAGGAGGACCTCAATATCTTCTCGCGCGTGATGGAGATGCATCAGCGCAACACCGGGGCCAACGGCCGGCTGATGCTGTATCTTTCTTCCTATTATCTCTATCCGACGGATTTTGAGCAGCTCCTCTATGCCACGCAGATGCTGCAGGCGCAGGCGATCCGCTACGGCGTGGAGCATTTCCGCCGGATCCGCGGGACCTGCATGGGGACGCTGGTGTGGCAGTTCAATGATATTTCGCCCATGGCATCCTGGTCCGGGCTCGATCACTTCGGACGCCGCAAGGCCCTGCATTATGCCGAACGGCGGATGTTCGCACCGGTGCTGATCAGCTGCGAGGAACACGGTGAGGTGGATCAGAAGCCCTGGGCCAATACTCAGCCCCGGGAGATCCGGTTTACGGCGGCGCTTCATGTGGCGAATGAGACAGACGAAGTGCTGACGGGAGCAGTCCGCTGGGCACTGCGTGCGCCGGATTCCTCCATCCTCTCGCAGGGGGAGAAGGAGGTCAGGGTGCTGCCTTATGACGGCACATGGCTGGATGAGATCGATGCCGCACAGATCGCCGGGGACCGGTTCGATCCGCGGGATGTTCATCTGGAATACGCATTTGTTAAGGATGGGCAGGTCCTGTCCTCCGGGTCCGTGCTGTTCTGTGCGCCCAAGCATTACCGTTACCGCGATCCCGGACTCCGGGTCACAAGGGACGGGGATACGGTCATCGTGCAGTCCGATGCTTATGCGGGAGGGGTCTGTATCATGGACGGAGAAGAACCCGCCCTCTGCAGTGACAATTTCTTCGATATGGAAGCGGGGGAGGTCTATGTCCGGCTTGAACGGGAACCCGCGCAGGAACTCCGGGCGGTGAGTGTTTATGGGATCGGGCGCTGATCACAAACTCTCCGAGCGGCTCAAGGCGGTAGCCTCCATGGCCAGGATGGCCGTAGAGGAACTGCGCGCCGGCCGCGAAACGGAGCGGATCTCTGTCGCGGATATCGGCACCGACCACGCGTATCTGCCCATCTTCCTCCTGCAGGATCATCTGGTGGACTGTGTGATCGCGTCGGACGCCAAAGAGGGGCCGCTGTCACGTGCCAGGAAGCATGTCGAGGAAGCGGGTCTGACAGAAGGGATCGAACTCAGGATCTCGGACGGTTTTGAAGCCTATACACCGGGAGAAGTGCAGGTGGCTGTTCTCTCCGGTATGGGGGGACGGCTCATTCAGCAGATCCTCACGGCACATTCGCCGCAGCTGCTGGGGATCCGTCAGCTGATCCTGCAGCCCCAGTCGGAGGCCAAGGAACTGTGGCATTATCTCAAGGATACCGGCTGGCAGGTCATCGATGAACGGATGGTCTATGAGGATCAGAAATTCTATACGATGATGCGGGCTGTTCCGGCGGGGGGCAGCATCGTCCGGCAGACGGAGGATTTCGGTCAGTTTCTGTCGGCGGGCCGGGATGAGACATGGCATCTGTTCCTGGAGAAGGAAAAGGCGGCCAATCAGCAGCTCATCGAAAAGATCGAAGAGCAGAACGGACCGAAAAAGCGTCTGGAGGAACTGACGCACAGGCAGCAGAACATCGACGCGGCTCTGTCTGTTTTCCGGAATGACAGGAAAAGCGGAGGAGAATGATGCAGCTGACGGAACTCATGGCACAACTGGAGGAACTTGCGCCGGCGCGTTTCGCGATGGAGTATGACAATGTGGGTCTGCTCTGCGGCAGAAAAGAGCGCGAGGTCCGCCGGGTGTTCATTGCCCTGGATGCGACGGATGAAGCGGTGGATGAAGCGATCCGCGCCGGAGCCGATCTGCTGCTGACCCATCACCCGCTGATCTTTCACGGGATCAAACGGGTGACGGAGGACGATGTGATCGGCCGCAGGCTGGTACGCCTCATTGAGAATGATATCAGTTATTTCGCCATGCATACGAATTTTGATGTCATGGGCATGGCGGATGCCGCTGCGGATGAACTGGATCTGACGGACAGACAGGTGCTGGAAGTGACCTGGGAGGATGAACTCTCAACCGAAGGGATCGGCAGGATCGGCGGTCTGCCCCGGGAGATGTCCCTCAGACAGTGTGCGGAATACGTCAAGAGTGTTTTCGGGATCGATGCACTCCGGATCTTCGGCGATCCGGAGAAGCCCGTGCGCAAGGCTGCCGTATGTCCCGGCTCCGGTCGCAGTGTCATCGGCGAAGCGCTGGAAAAGCAGGCGGATGTGCTGATCACGGGGGACATCGATCATCATACCGGGATCGACGCGGTCGCTGCCGGACTTACGATCATCGACGCCGGTCATTACGGCCTTGAGAAACTCTTCATCCCCTATATGCAGGCGGTGTTTTTGAGACAGATGCCCTCTCTGGAGGTGATCTGCGCCACGGACCGGGCACCGTTTCTGACGGTGTGACGCATGTCTTTTACTTCCGCGGTTTTTGCCCTGTTCCTGCCTGCGGCTTTTATCCTCTATTGGGGATTGCCGGAGCGATTCTCCGCATGGGCACTGCTTTTCCTGAATGTCATCTTCTACGCGTTTGCCGGACCGGTCTATCTGATCTTTCTGGTATATGAGACGCTGCTGTCCTATGCGGCCGGGCGTCGCATCGCCGGGGAAACGGAGGGGAAACGGTCCGCATGCGGTCTGTTTATTGCGGCGCTTCTCGCGCCGCTGGTCATCTATAAGGCATTGGGGTTCATGGACAGGGGGATCCTCATTCCCGTCGGACTGTCCTTCTACACGTTCCAGGCGGTGGGGTATCTGGCCGACATCCGCAGCGGACGCTTCGGCGGATCCGCCTCTCTGCGGGAACATGCGCTGTTCATGACTTTTTTCCCGCAGCTGCTCGCAGGGCCGATCCCGCGCGGGGGGAAACTCGCGGGGCAGTTTGCCGCGCGCGCGCCGTTTTCGTATGATCTTGCTGTCGCCGGTCTGCGCAGGTTCCTGTGGGGGCTCTTCAAGAAGCTGACCGTGGCCGATCTGCTCGCCGCGCTGATCGCGGGGGTGTTTGCGCACCCGGAGAATTACCGCGGTTTTATCCTCGTTCTGGCCGCGGTCTTTTTCTCCTTTCAGATCTACTGCGATTTTTCCGCTTATTCCGACATGGCGATCGGCACCGCGGCGCTTTTTGGCATCCGGCTGGAGGAGAACTTCAGAAGGCCGTATCTGGCAGATTCGGTGCGGGATTTCTGGTCCAGATGGCATATCTCCCTCTCCGAATGGTTCCGCGACCGCGTCTATATCCCGCTCGGCGGAAACCGTCGGGGACGGGCGAGGAGCGACTGCAATCTCCTCGTCACCATGCTGGTGAGCGGCCTGTGGCATGGCTCCGGTCCGACCTTTCTCCTGTGGGGACTGCTCCATGGCCTGCTCCAGTTGATCGAACGGCACCTGCCGCAGCGGGGGAAGCAGCCGGAGAACCGTACGATTCACGGCTTCCTGAAAGGCATCCGTGTCATTTTTGTGTTCTGCCTGGTGACGGCGGCCTGGATCTTCTTCCGGGCGGATTCCGTGTCGGGGGCGCTGGCGTTTTTCCGGTACGGCTTTACCGGCATCACGCATCCCGTGTCCTATCTCAGGGACGGGATCGGCGCCTATCAGGAGAAAAAGACCACGCTGGTTTTGCTCGCGGTGGTCATCGGCACCGATCTTGCATCGGAATACGGGAAACCGGTCGAATGGTTCCGGAAACTTCCTGCGGGCGTGCGGATGGCGGCAACTGTCGCTTTCCTGCTGTTCTTCTGGTTCATGCTGCCGGATGTGCGGACCTCGCAGTTTTTGTACTTTTCCTTCTGAATGTCGGGAGAGCGGATGAAACGGTTTATCGGAAAATGTCTGTTATATACGGCGGTATCGGTGCTCACGGTGCTCGTCCTGAGTGCTGTTCTGTTCCTGTGCATCGCGCCGCAGTACTCGAAGGGTTATAACGCCTCGATCATCGATAAGATGGCGCGGCTGCGCAGTCTGGAGAGCCCGAAGATCGTGCTCGTCGGGGATTCCAATCTGGCCTACGGAATGGATTCCGCCGTATTGGAGGAAAGATTCGGGATGCCGGTCGTGAATCTGGGACTGCACGGCGGCCTGGGAAATGAATTTCATGAGCGGATGGTCCGCGGAGAGATCGGAGAAGGGGATGTGATCATCATCTCGCATACAAGCTTCGGCGACCCGGGCGGGGTGAGCGAACCGCTCCTGACCTGGATCACGGTGGAGGATCATTTTGACCTGTGGCCGGTCATCCCGGAACAGGGGCGTCTGAGAATGCTGAAGACGCTCCCGAAATACGCCGTCCGGTGCGCGGGCCTGGCGATCACGGGCAAGGGGAATCTCGCCACGAATGATACCTACCGGCGTGATGCCTTCAATGAATACGGCGATGTGGCGGCCTACCGTCCGGACGGGATCCATGAGAAATCCGGGGCGCCGCATACCGGTCTGCCCGGTGTCAGTGAGATCTGTGCCGGCAGACTGAACCGTCTGTATGAGGAGTGCCTGCGGAACAAAGCGTCCTGTTACATCACGGTCTATCCCGTGATGGATGACGGACAGGCGCCGTCGCCGGAAGCTTTTGATGAGGTCATGGCCGGACTGGAGGAATTGACCGACTGCCCGGTCATCTCCCGGTTTGCGGACTATTATTTCCCGCCGGAGTATTTCTTCAATACCGCTTATCATATGACCACGGACGGCGCACATGCCCGTGCGCTGCAGCTGGCGGACGATCTGGAGGCTGCGGGTGTGAGAGCACGCTGACCGGGCGGCACGCGGCGGTATTTTCCGCTTTACATTCCCCGTTTTATGTGCTATGTTAAGAGAGCCGCTCTGCGGTCGGAAGACGGCGGAGGGTGTACACATTGATTACCCGTGCATCGGAGAGGGACACTCCAACCCCTGCGCTGCATCGGGCGCATGGACGGATGCAAGGCACCGTCAGGAAAGGAGAAACACATGATCACCAAGGAGAAGAAGGCAGAGATCATCAGCAAGTTTGCCCGCGGGGACAAGGACACAGGATCCCCGGAGGTGCAGATCGCGATCCTCACGGAGCGCATCCGCGAGCTCAACGAGCACCTGTCCGTCAACCAGAAGGACCATCATTCCAGGAGAGGTCTGCTCAAGATGGTCGGTCAGCGCCGCAGGCTTCTGTCTTATCTGCAGAACAAGGACATCGAGCGCTATCGTAAGCTGATCGCGGAATTAGGTCTCCGCAAATAATTCACGTACACAACGGCCCGTGCCATGACGCGCGGGCCGCTTGAAGATGCAGACGAAGAAGAGAAGAAGGGAAAAGGAAGAGAAAAATGGAAAAAGTATTTACAATGGAACTGGCGGGACGCACGCTCAAGGTCACGACCGGCAAGGTCGGCAAGCAGGCCAACGGCTGCGCATTCATGCAGTACGGAGACACGACGGTGATGTGCACCGCAACCGCCTCCGAGAAGCCCCGTGACGGGATCGATTTCTTCCCGTTGTCGGTGGAGTATGAGGAGAAGTTCTATGCGGCGGGTAAATTCCCGGGCGGCTTCAACAAGAGGGAAGGCAAGCCCTCCGAGAATGCCATCCTGACGAGCCGCGTCATCGACCGCCCCATGCGGCCGCTGTTCCCCAAGGATTACCGCAATGACGTGACGATCGACGATATCGTCATGTCCGTGGACCCGACCTGCCGCCCCGAGCTCGTGGCGATGATCGGTTCCTCCATCGCGGTGTCCATTTCGGATATCCCCTTTGCCGGCCCCTGCGCGATGACGCAGATCGGCATGGAGGACGGTGAACTGATCATCAATCCCACGCAGGAGCAGTGGGACAAGGGGCAGATGCGTCTGACGGTCGCATCCGTCGGTCAGAAGGTCATCATGATCGAGGCCGGCTGCAATGAGATCCCCGAGGATAAGATGATCGAGGCGATCTACAAAGCACACGCGGTGAACCTCGAGATCATCAGCTTCATCAACGGCATCGTCGCCGAGATCGGCAAACCCAAGCACGCTTACACGAGCTGCGCGGTTCCCGAGGAACTTTTCGCGGCGATCAAGGAGGTCGTGCCTCCGGAAGAGATGGAGAATGCGGTCTTCACGGATGAAAAGCAGGTCCGTGAGGAGAATATCCGCAACATCACCGCGAGACTGGAAGAGAAATTCGCGGGCAACGAGGAATGGCTCGCGATCCTCGGCGAGGCGATCTACCAGTACGAGAAGAAGACCGTGCGCAAGATGATCCTCAAGGACAGAAAGCGCCCGGACGGCCGTGACATCAAGCAGATCCGGCCGCTGTCCGCCGAAGTGGACATCATCCCGAGAGTACACGGCAGCGCCATGTTTACCAGAGGCCAGACACAGATCTGCGACGTGATCACGCTGGCGCCTCTTTCCGAGCAGCAGCGCGTGGACGGGCTCGATGCATTTGCCCCCAACAAGCGCTACATCCATCAGTATAATTTCCCGTCCTACTCTGTCGGTGAGACCAGGGTTTCCAGAGGTCCCGGCCGCCGCGAGATCGGACACGGTGCTCTGGCGGAGCGTGCGCTCCTGCCGGTCCTGCCTTCCGAGGAAGAGTTCCCTTACGCGATCCGTGCGGTCTCCGAGACCTTTGAGTCCAACGGATCCACCTCCATGGCTTCCACCTGTGCCTCCTGCATGAGCCTGATGGCCGCCGGTGTTCCCATCAAGAAGATGGTCGCGGGCATCAGCTGCGGACTGGTCACCGGTGATACGGATGACGATTTCGTCGTCCTGACCGACATCCAGGGGCTTGAGGACTTCTTCGGCGACATGGACTTCAAGGTCACCGGTACCAAGGACGGTATCACGGCGATCCAGATGGACATCAAGATCCACGGTCTGACCGAAGCGATCGTGCGCCAGGCGATCAGCCAGTGCCGCGAGGCCCGCTTCTTCATCATGGATGAGTGCATGTCCAAGGCGATCGACAAGCCGCGTGAGCAGGTCAGCAAGTACGCGCCCAAGATCGTGTCCATCAACATCGATCCCGAGAAGATCGGTGATGTCGTCGGCCAGCGCGGCAAGACGATCAATGAGATCATCGCCCGTACCGGGACCAAGATTGACATCGATGACGACGGCCGCGTATCTGTCTGCGGCGAGGATGCCGACGGGATCCAGAGCGCGATCAACATGGTCAATACCATTGTCATGGAGTTTGAGAAGGGCCAGGTCCTCAAGGGCAAGGTTGTTTCCATCAAGGAATTCGGCGCTTTCGTCGAGTTTGCCCCCGGCAAGGAAGGCATGGTGCACATCTCCAAGATCGCGGACCGCAGGATCGACCGCGTCGAGGATGTGCTGTCCCTCGGTGACGAGGTGACCGTTGTCTGCCTCGGCAAGGACCGCATGGGCCGCATCAGCTTCTCCATGAAGGACGTCGCCCAGCACTGACACGGCAGTTCACGGAAGCCGCAGAGGAGTCACTGTACTCCTCTGCGGTTTTTATATCGGCGGAAAAGAAGAGGAACGTTCCAATTCAGTAACAGGTGTTATTTATTATGCAGACAGATCAGACAGTTTTCAAAGAGATCGAAAGACGCCGCACGTTTGCGATCATCTCGCACCCCGATGCCGGTAAGACCACGCTCACGGAGAAATTCCTGCTATACGGCGGCGCCATCAATACGGCGGGCAGCGTCAAGGGCAAGGCCACGGCGAAGCATGCGGTCTCCGACTGGATGGAGATCGAGAAGCAGCGCGGGATCTCCGTCACCAGCTCCGCCCTGCAGTTTGAATATGACGGCTACTGTGTCAATATCCTGGATACGCCGGGGCATGAGGATTTCTCGGAGGACACCTACCGGACCCTCATGGCGGCGGACTGCGCGGTGATGGTCATCGACGGGGCCAAGGGTGTGGAGCAGCAGACCCGCAAGCTTTTTAGGGTCTGTACGCTTCGCCATATCCCGATCTTTACCTTTATCAACAAGATGGACCGGGATGCGCTGGATACCTTTGCGCTGCTGGAGGATATCGAGAACAACCTCGGCATCGCAACCTGCCCGGTGAACTGGCCGATCGGTTCCGGCAAGGCTTTTCGCGGGATCTATGACAGGGAAGCGGCGGAAGTGATCATCTATGAGGGGACGGAAAAGGGAACCAAGGAGGGGGAAGAGATCCACATCCCGTTCGGGGAACTCGCGGATCATCCGGACAGAGTGGACGGCGCGGCGTTGGAGAAATTGACCGAAGAGGTCGACCTTCTGGACGGCGCAGGCGCGCCCTTCGACCTGGAGGAGGTGCGGGCCGGGATGCTGACACCGGTGTTCTTCGGCTCCGCGCTGCAGAACTTCGGTGTGGAGATCTTCCTCAAAGCCTTCCTCACCATGGCGACACCGCCGGTAGGCAGGAAGAGCGGCGAGGAGATCATTGACCCCGCAGGTCAGCCTTTTTCCGCCTTTGTTTTCAAGATCCAGGCCAATATGAACAAGGCGCACAGGGACCGGGTCGCCTTTATGCGCATCTGCAGCGGACATTTCGAGGCGGATAAGGAAGTGAAGCACATCCAGAGCGGACGGACCCTCAGGCTTTCCCAGCCGCAGCAGCTCATGGCGGATGAACGCAAGGTCCTGACCGAGGCTTATGCCGGCGACATCATGGGCGTCTTTGATCCGGGGATCTTCTCGATCGGGGATACGGTCTGTGCACCCGGCGCGTCCTTCTGCTATGAGGGGATCCCGACCTTTGCGCCGGAGCATTTCGCGCGCGTGCGGCAGGTGGATACCATGAAACGCAAACAGTTCGTCAAGGGTGTCACGCAGATCGCGCAGGAGGGCGCCATCCAGATCTTCCAGGAATTCCAGTCAGGTATGGAGGAGATCATCGTCGGCGTCGTCGGCATCCTGCAGTTTGACGTGCTGAAATTCCGGCTGGAGAGCGAGTACGGGGTGGAGATCCGTCTGGATATGCTGCCGTACGAACATATCCGCTGGGTGGAGAGCTGCCCGGTGCCGTTAGAGGATCTCATCGGCACCTCCGATATGAAAAAAGTCAAGGACATGAAGGACAGGCCGCTGCTTCTTTTCGCTCATGAGTGGAGCGTGCAGATGACCGTGGAGAGGAACGAAGGCCTTGAACTCTCGGAATTCCGGAAAAACTGAAACGCGCGTCTTTGTCCTCCTGCTGACAACGGCCTTGCTGCTTTCCGGCTGTGCCGTGGACCGTCTCAAGGATCTGGAGGTGGTCCATGATCTGATGCAGCTGGATCAGGAGGATGCCGCCACCGCGAGTACGGCGGTCTATCCCTCGAGTCTCCTGCCTGCGGCGGTATCGGGTGGCGGCCGGCAGGACGCGGAGGATGCGGCGGAGATCCCCTCCTTTGCCGAAAAGATCACGGAGGAGGAGGTTGAATCCGTGCCGGAGGTCATGGAGATCGCCGGCAACAAGCGCTCCAAAGAAGAGATCGCCGCGGAGGACGAGGCCGCCAGACAGGCACTCGGTCTCGATGAATACGGGATTGAATCGCTGCTTCGCCAGAATGAGGGCCTGTACTATTTTTCCCATCTCGACACACAGCAAAAACGCGTCTATGCGGAGATCTACCGGATCATCACCGCGCGCGGGGAGAAGATCAGGGTCTCCACGCTCACGGAGGAGGATGTGGACCGGGCTTTCCAGTATGTGATGGCGGATCACCCGGAGATCTACTACGCGGACGGCTATACACTCACCCGGTATACACTGGACAACGAACTGTTCAAGATCGGATTTACCGCCCGTTATCTCTATGACGACGCGGAGCAGTCCCGCAGACAGGCGCGGCTGGATGATGCGATCGAAACGGCGCTCGCGGGTGCGCCCGTGACCGGCGACCAGTATGATACCGCCAAATATGTCTACGATTATGTCATCAGCCATACGGATTACGAGATCGGTGTGCCGGACAACCAGAATATCTGCTCGGTGTTCTTAAACGGTGCATCCGTCTGCCAGGGGTATTCCAAGGCGGCGCAGATCCTTCTGAACCGGCTGGGGGTGGAGGCCACGCTGATCACCGGTACCGTTTCCGCGGGCGACAGGGAAGGCGAGCGCCACGCCTGGAATCTGGTCAGGGTGAACGGCTATGATTATTTCATGGATGTCACCTGGGGCGATTCCTCCTTTCAGCAGGCGGCGAGCGAGGAGACGCTGGATCAGCGCATCAATTATGACTATCTGCTCGATACCACACGCGATCTGATCGATACCCATGCGATCAGCAATCTGGTGGACGTGCCCTCCTGCACCCATATGGAGGATAATTACTATGTCCGTGACGGTGCCTACTTCACCGGGACGGATGAAGCGCAGCTGGCGGAGCTCTTTGACAGGGCCTATGCGGAGGGGCGCGGATATGTCAGCATCAAGTGCGCGGATGAGAGCGCTTATGCGGCGATGCAGCAATACATGATCACGGACAGAAAGCTCTTTGATTATCTGCGGGATTCCGGCGAATCCGCTTCTTATTCCGCTTCCCCGAGGCAGCACAAACTGACCTTTTTATTGTAAAACCCATCGGTCTGTGCTATACTTACAAGGATTTGCGGCATTGTGCCGCGGTGTTTTCCGGGAGGAAACCATGGAGATGCAGAAGGAAAAAAAGAACAACACCGGACGCGGACGGATCGGCTCGGTGAAGATCGCCGATGACGTGGTGGCGATGATCGCGGCACTGGCAGCGCTTGAGGTGGACGGGGTATCCGCCATGGCGGGCGGTATCGGGAGCGAGGCCGTGGGACGCGTCTCCAGATCGCGTCTGTCCCGCTGTGTCAGGGTGGCCGTCAGCCAGTCCCATGCCCGTGTGGATATGTCGGTGATGCTGGAATACGGTGTCAATATCCCCGCCACCTGCGGTAAAGTCCAGAAGCGGGTCAAGACCGCGATCGAGAATATGACCGGTCTCAGGGTTCCCACCGTCAATGTGCGGATCGCGCAGATCACGATGCCCGGAGAGCAGGAAGCGGGACAATGAACAGAAGTGCCTTGCGGGAACAGGTCTTCCTCCTGCTCTTCCGTGTGGAATTTAACGATCCGGAGGAGATGGCGAGACAGGAAGAACTGTTCTTTACGGACAGCGACAAGCCGGTGAGCGGAGCGGATGCGGACAGGATCCTCGCCAAATATCACGGCGTCGTGGAGCATCTGTCCGAGATCGACAGTGCCGTCAATGAGCGGATCACCGGATGGGATACGGACCGTATGGGCAAGGTGGATCTGACTATCATCCGCCTGGCGGTATACGAGATCCTCTACGATGAGGATATTCCCGTGGGAGTGGCGATCAACGAGGCAGTGGAACTGGCCAAGCGGTACGGACAGGATGAATCCTCCTCCTTTGTGAACGGAGTACTGGCGAAGTTTACATGAGCGTCTATTCGGTCGCACAGATCAATTCCTATATCCAACGCATGCTCTGCGAGGATTTCCTCTTACAGAAACTGACAGTGCGCGGCGAAGTGAGCGGCTGCAAATACCACACATCCGGGCATGTCTATTTCACCCTCAAGGATGAGAGCGGCGTGCTCTCCTGCATGATGTTCGCCGGGAATGCGGCGAAGCTCGCGAAGAAGTTCCGGGACGGGGATCAGGTCCTCGTGACAGGCCAGATCCGGGTCTACGAGAAGGCCGGCAAATACCAGCTCTACGCGGAGACCGTGAAGCAGGACGGACAGGGCGCGCTGTTTGAACGATACGAAGCGCTGAAGAAACGTCTCGAGGAATCGGGGATGTTTGACGCATCCTATAAGCGTCCGATCCCGAAATACATCCGCACACTGGGTGTGGTGACGGCACCGACCGGCGCCGCGGTGCGGGACATCATCAATATCGCTCACCGGCGCAATCCCGGGGTGGAGATCATCCTGTATCCGGCCATTGTCCAGGGAGATCATGCGGCGGACTCGATCGTCCGGGGGATACAGACACTTACGGCACACGGCGTGGACTGCATGATCGTCGGCCGCGGCGGAGGTTCCATTGAGGATCTTTGGGCCTTTAACGAGGAAGCGGTGGCGGATGCGATCTTTGCGTGTCCGATCCCGGTGATCTCCGCGGTCGGTCATGAGACGGATTTTACGATCGCGGATTTCGTGGCGGATCTGAGGGCGCCGACGCCCAGCGCGGCTGCCGAACTGGCGGTATTTGAGCTGGCGCGGTTCGAGGAGGATCTGGCGGACCTGGAGGTGCTCCTCTCTGAGCGGATGAATGACAGGATCGCCGGTCTCAGGGAGGCGCTGATCCACAGGCGGCAGGCCCTGCGAATGGGGTCTCCTGCGGGAAAGATCCGTGAGAAGCGCATGCGGCTGACGGGGTACAGTGACCGGCTCCGGCACAGGATGGAGACCCGGGTCGGGACCGCGAAACAGGAACTGGCGCAGAATGGCCCCGAGTACCTGCAGGCCATGATGGAGCGTCTGCTGAAGCGCGACAGAAGTCATCTGGAGACTGCGATCGCACGTATGTCGGGTATCTCTCCGTTAAACCGGTTAAAGAGCGGATATGCCTATGTCACGGATGAAGACGGTCATAATGTGCACAGTGTGAACGGTATTTCCCCGGGTGTGTCGCTTATGATCCGGGTGGAGGACGGCAGCATCCGGACGAGTGTCACCGGAACCGACCGCGCATAAAGGCGGGACAGCACCGGAAACAGGGAGGAAGATATGGCAGGCAAAAAGCAGGAACAGGAAAACACCGAACAGGAACTCTCCATAGAAGAGACCTTTGCGGAGATCGAGAAACGGATCCGGATCCTCGAGCAGGAGGATGCCGGGCTGGAGGTCGCTTTTGAGGCTTACAAAGAGGGCATGGACCTCGTCCGCCGCTGCGATGCCTCCATCAGCCGCATCGAAAAGAGAGTGCAGCAGATCGCGGAGGACGGGAGTCTCTCGGATCTCGACGGGGAATAAAGAGGAGCGCGCGATGACCAGAGAAGAAGTGGCGGCCGGATTAAAAGACCGGGCGAGGATCGCTGAGGAGATCATCAGGCATTATCTCCCTGCTGAGGAAGGATATAACAGTACCGTCACGGAGGCCATGAACTACAGCGTCCTGGCGGGCGGCAAAAGACTGCGCCCCATCCTCATGCGGGAGGCATTTCTCCTGCATACGGCGGACGGCGAGGAGATCCTGCACCCCTTTATGGCTGCGATCGAATTCATCCACACGTATTCCCTGGTGCATGACGATCTGCCGGCCATGGACAATGATGATTACCGCCGGGGTAAGCCCACAACGCACAAGCAGTACGGTGCGGGCATGGCGACGCTTGCCGGCGACGGCCTGCTCAATCTTGCGTTTGAGACCGCGTTCCGCTCCTTTGACGCATGCGGCCCGGACGGGGACCGAGGTGCCGTTATCCGGGCACTTAAGATCCTGGCGGATAAGGCGGGCATCAACGGTATGGTGGGCGGCCAGTGTGCCGACCTCAGGGCGGAAGAGGAGAGCGGCGGCGCCAGAAGCAGAGAAGAACTATTCTACATCCACAAAAACAAGACGGCGGCCATGATCGAGAGCGCTCTGATGATCGGAGCAACGCTGGCCGGCGCCTCTGAAGCGGATGTCAGACGGATGGAGGAAGCCGGAGAGAAGATCGGCATCGCATTTCAGATCAGGGACGATCTCCTGGACGTGGAAGGGGACGCGGCGACCCTGGGCAAGGATGTGGGTTCCGATGCACGCAACGGCAAGCTCACCTATGTCACCATGTACGGCAATGCCCAGGCGCAGGAGGATGTGCGCCGCCTGTCGGATGAAGCCATGGCGCTCATCGGCGAAGAAGGAGAGGAACGCGCGCGGTTTCTGCGCGATCTGATCGACTGGATGATCACAAGGCAGCTGTAATGATCCTGGACAAGATACAAAAACCGAACGATATCAGGAAGATCCCCGAAGAGGAGTATCCTGCTCTCGCACAGGAGATCCGCGAACTGATCATCGAAAGCGTCAGCGCGCACGGCGGCCATCTCGGCTCCAATCTGGGAGCCGTAGAGCTGACCATGGCGCTGCATCTCATGCTGGATCTCCCCAAGGACAAGATCATCTGGGATGTCGGTCATCAGTGCTATACCCACAAGATCCTCACGGGGCGCAGACAGGGGTTTGAGAATCTCCGCGGCCTCGGCGGGATGAGCGGTTTCCCGAGGCGGTCCGAGAGCCCCTGCGATGTCTATGACACCGGGCATTCCTCCACCTCGCTGTCCGCCGGGATCGGCATGGTGAAAGCCCGGGAGCTGGCGGGAGAGAAGTATACCGTGGTCTCCGTCATCGGCGACGGCTCGATGACCGGCGGGCTGGCCTATGAGGCCCTGAACAATGCCGCCAAGCTCGAGAGTAATTTCATCATCGTGTTAAATGACAACAACATGTCGATCTCCGAGAATATCGGCGGCATGTCAAAATACCTCAACAATGTCCGCACCGCGGAGAAGTACCTGAATCTCCGCGATGATGTCTATAACTCCATCAAGGATAAGATGCCCCGCGCGGTGGACGGGATCCGCGGTGCCAAAAACGCGCTGAAGCAGCTTTTCGTCCCGGGACCGGGCATGGTCTTCGAGAATCTCGGCATCACCTATCTGGGGCCTGTGGACGGCCACGACATCAAGGCCATGCGAAAGGTGCTGGGTGAGGCGCGCAAGGTGAAAAAAGCGGTCATTGTCCATGTCCATACGCAGAAGGGCAAAGGCTATGAGCCGGCGATCCGGCATCCGGCACGTTTTCACGGTCCGTCCCCCTTTGAGATCGAAACGGGTCTGCCCAGGAAACAGAAGCAGTCTGCGGATTACACCGATGTCTTTTCGACCGTGATGTGCAAGCTCGGACGCCGCGAGGAACGCGTGGTGGCGATCACGGCGGCCATGGCGGACGGTACGGGACTCAAGCGGTTCCGCAATCTCTATCCGGAGCGCTTTTTTGATGTCGGGATCGCGGAGGGGCATGCGGTCACCTTTGCCGCAGGTCTGGCAGCGGGCGGATTTCAGCCGGTCGTGGCGGTCTATTCCTCGTTTTTACAGCGGGCTTATGACGAGATCATGCAGGATGTCTGTCTGCAGAACCTGCCCGTCATCTTCGCGATCGACCGTGCGGGGATCGTGGGACGCGACGGAGAAACGCACCAGGGGATCTTTGATCTGTCCTATCTCTCGCAGATGCCCGGACTGACCGTGATGGCGCCCAAGAACAAATGGGAGCTTTCCGATATGATGAAATTTGCGCTCACCCTGCATGCGCCGGTGGCGATCCGGTATCCGCGCGGCACGGCCTATGCGGGGCTGCAGAAGAACAGGGAACCCATCCGCTACGGCAAGGCGGAGATGATCCGGGAGGAAAAGGACATCTGTCTCTTTGCGCTGGGCAGTATGGTGGAGACGGCGGAGCAGGTCTACGGGATCCTGCATGATAAGGGCTACCATGTGACCCTCGTCAATGCGCGGTTCATGAAGCCCCTCGATGTGGAGATGATGTCCCATCTCGCGATGACCCATCATCTGTTTGTGACCATGGAGGAGAATATCGCGGCCGGCGGTTTCGGCGAGCGGGTCCGGGCGGAGCTCTACGATATGGCGCCCGGGGTCAAGGTGATGACTGTGGCGATCGAGGACCGGTTTGTCCCGCACGGGGATCCGGAGGATCTGAAGAGACTCTTAAAGATCGATGCCGTTTCCGTGGCGGACCG
>JAEEGL013667363.1_pt1 | contig 21541 bp, 21 predicted proteins | sample 9134231 | NCBI WGS metagenome assembly JAEEGL01 (sample SAMN16246548, study PRJNA631951) | gut metagenome | biome: gut microbiome; feature: rumen; material: fiber-attached | host: Bos | place: Iran: Karaj | collected 2018-10
GGCTTCTTGGAAGCTTTTTTAGCTTTCTCTACCACCTCAGCCTCTTCTACTGGAGCCTTCTTGTCTGCGTGTTTTGTTTTGTCAGCCACCCTCTTCTGATTCTCGGCCCTCTTCTCTTTCATCGTTCTAGTATATCACGCGACTTATTTCTTCAAAAAGCGCTTGAGAAATCCTTTCTTATCATAATTAGTTTTTTCGGTCTTGAAACGGCGAATCTGACCCATCAACTTAGCTTCGAGGATATCAACACCAGCAAAAACGTTGGAGGATTCTTCCTTAGCGTTGAGGACTTTGCCGCCTGGAATATCTAATGTAGCGGAGATCTCATATTTGTTGCCGTGGTCGCGGTTTACCTGAGTAACAACTACCTTGGCACCGACATCTTTGCGGTTCTGGCGTGGAAGATAGCGATCGAGCTTGCCGATGCGCTTGTGGACGTACTTCTGGAAGCTCTCTTCGACCTTGTAGTTAGAGCCACTAATGTCAATATTTTCAATCATGTTATAGGATCTCCTTTCCATCCATATATTTACGCAAAACTTCCGGCACACGAATCGTCATGTCCTCGTTTTGGTAATTCTCGATAATTGCAATCATAATGCGACCCAGTGCAAAGGCGGTAGCATCATTCGTGTGAACGAGCTCAACCTCGCCATCCTCGCGGCGCACGCGAGTATTGAGGCGGCGCGACTGGTAGTCGGTCATATAATCTGCAGTATGAGTTTCGCGATACTTATTTTGGCCTGGGAGCCAAACTTCCATGCCGATACCACGAGCGTCAGGCTTGCCGATATCGAAAGTACATTTGCGAATCACGCGGTATGGAAGTCGAAGTTGTTCAATGAGCCAGCGCTGAATAGCGACGAATAATTCGTGTTCTTTACGGCTGGTTTCTTTCGTAGAGAAGCTCTCCATTTCAAGCTTATCGAACTGGTGCATACGGATGATGCCTTCCATGTCCTTGCCGTAGGTGCCGGCCTCTTGACGGAAGGAAGTAGCATAACCCAGATAGCGAGCTGGGAGTTCAGTTTCTTGGAAAATTTCGTTAGCGTGCATGGAGCCTAAAACGTGCTCGGCGCTGCCCTGAAGCCAGAGCTCTTCACCGTCGATCTTGTAGCGATCCTCGCGTGGCTCGAGGCGATCCATAGCATCATACATCTCAGTGCGGAGCATGAGTGGTGGCAAAACAAGCGTAAATGACTTAGTCGAAAGACCAGTAAGCTTATTCTTCTTAACAATCTCGGCGATCACGCTCTCGTCAGAGAGGCTATTCATGACGAAGTTTACGATAGCCATCTGGAGCTTGACCATATCACCCTTGATATAGGCAAAACGAGCGCCAGTAACCTTAGCGGCGCGCTCCTTATCAATCCAGCCACGAGCTTGGCCGATTTCGTAGTGATTCTTTGGCTCAAAATCGAACTTGGTTGGCTCACCAATAACTTCGGCAACTTCGTTCTCGTCCTCAGAGAGGCCGACTGGAACATCGTCTTCTGGGACGTTTGGAATTAACTTTAATTTGGCCAGATAGGTTGGCTCAACTTCGGACAACTTAGATTCGAGTTCAGAAAGCTCACTCTTGAGCTCTTTGCCGCGGGAAATCAGTTTCTGATCCGGCTTACCGTTTTTCATCTGCGCAGAGATTTGATTGCGTTCTTGGCGCAAGCTGTCAATTTTCTGCGATAGACTCTTGCGCTCGTCATCCAGCTTTAGCACTTCGTCAAGGTCAATCTCATAGGCCTTGTTACGAATTGCATCCTCAACCTTTTGGCGATTCGCACGGATATAGTTAATATCTAACATAGTAATTTCATTTTAACATCAAACCACCGCTGTGACTAGCGGTGGTTTAGGGATTTGACAGACTAAGCAAGGATTGGCTTCTAGGCGCAAGCATAAGCGATGTTGCGTGCGACGGCTTGCTCTTCGAGGCGAGCTTGGCGGACGGCATCGTCGATGCTGGAGTTTACAGAGTGTTTGACGCGAGCTTCCTCTTCGGCCTTCTTGCCGTCGTTCCAGCGGTCAAGCGTACCAACGAGGTAACCAGTAATGCGGCGGAGGCGTTCAAACTTATTGCCAAAGTATTGATCATGCCTATCAAGATAAGTCTTAGCGGTATCCATATCACTGCTCTTAGCAATTAGGGCAGCACCAGTCTCGACAAGACGGCTAACATGGAGATTCTCGTAGTTCTCTAGGTCTTTAAGGGCGGCTTCGATGTCTTTGCGAGAAACCTTGGCGTAGCGGTTAAGTGATTTCTCAAAGCGAGCAAGCTCAAACTTCTCTGCATCGTTGGCATCAAAATAAATGATATTTTTCATAGTCTATTTCCTTTGTTTAATTAGTTTTTCTGATAAACGTTAGCGATTTAATTTAATTATAAGCACTATATATAGCGTAGTCAATAATTAAATTACGCTATATCTAGCGATGTTGTAAATATTACAATATGCCCCCTGTCGGCTAGCTGCCTATATTGATTTTTTAAACGAAATGTGCTATAATTAATTATGTGTCGCCCCCCTGTATATGGGGTGCATGTTGTTTTGGCTCGGTTTAAGTAAAAAATCTTAAACCTATCTCATGGAGGTGAGAACATGTCTACAACCTATAATGAGTACTGCTTCGATATCGGCAAAGCCTTGAAGGAGCGCGGACGATTAGAGGCGCAGCTGGCGCAGCTACAGAAGGACAAAATCAAGTGGCTTAAAGCCGCCTTGCTCACAAGGTGGTTCACCGAAGGCTACTATGATAAGTGGGCTAGCTACTTCAGGATCAAGGCAAGCATCTGTCGCCTGAAGAAGGAAATCGCCAGCAATAAGCGCAAGATTGTGGCTTTGGAGAGTCGCCTTGCCGCCTTCGGCGTCCCCGCGTCAACCGAATCAGGGGAGGAAGATGATTGCGTCGACGTCGACGCCGAAGTAGTGCCGGACGACGATCCGAATGTAACATATTATCAGAATGACGGCTTGAATGCCGGCACCGAAGACGCAGATTGAAGCGACACACATCAACCACCCGGGCCCCGCGCCCGGGTTTTTCATATCCAATTCATGCTACAATATGCTTATGGATAAAAAGTTGAGAGATTATATTGATTACATCGAAAAAGCCTCCGACGAGCCGTCCGAGGAGCTAATTGAATACCACAAGGTCATGACTCAACAATTCCAGCATGAGCGTTTTATTCATTTAATCGTGACAATGTTTTTCGCGCTATTTTTGCTGATTTTCTTTGCCCTGTTTATTTGTTTGTCGATCTTCTTACCACAAGGCTATGCGGCAGACTATCTTCTAATTGGGATTGGCCTAATTACGGCTATCTTCTTCGTAGTGACATTCTTCTACGTGCGTCATTATTATCAGCTCGAAAATGGCACACAAAAACTTGAAGAGCTTACTAAGAAGCTCTTCAAGCGTTAAATCTTTTTAGCTTTTCTATTCGCTATAGATTTCTTTACCATCCATATTGTAATACTTGTATGAATCGCCCTTGTGGATGATGAAGTATTTATCGTGGGAGGTATTTACGTCGTCCTCTTCAATATCTTCGGCAATCTTGTTGAAGTCTTTATCGAAGAATGCGTACTTAATTTCTACATCATAAGTGCCGTAGGAGTAGCTATTTTTCTCCTTGTCTTCGTCATCATCGTCGTCTGCATTCTCGCCAATTTTGACCGTCATGCCGAGATATACGTTCTTCTGACCAGAGTAGGCGATGTATTTAGTATCGTTAAGAACCTCTTTACCAGTAGCGTCAATTATCATACCCTTAACGTCTTTGAAAGGATCCTTAGTACGGCTGAGGTAATACGCGGAAGTACTTACATAGCCAGTTGAAACCGAATAGTGATCGTCATTAAGAATACTAATGCTATAGACTGGGCCATAGATTTTGCTTCCATCGGCGCCATAGAGGAAGTAGCCCTTCTCGTCATCATCGACATCATCGCTATACGAATTGCCAATAATCATCTGGCCATTCGAATTAATACGGGAAACCGTATAATAATCATCTCCCGAGAAGACTTCGGTACTGTCAGCTTTTACGACAAAAGTCTTATATTTTCGATCTTCATAGGTGCGAACAACATAATAATGCTCACGACCTTTGGTGTCAGACATTGAGGAAATCGTAGAAACCTTCGAGTAGGTCTTCTTTACTTCACCATCAACATAAATAGCGGCAGCTTTATCCTTACTGTTATATACGGCAAAGTGCGTTGTATCGATATAGGTAGCGCGCTCATCGTCGAGATTGCTATTGTATGGATACTTCATCAAGCTACCGTCATTGCCGATCGGGAAGCGTTTGCCTTTATCGTCAGCGTTGCAGATTACAAGTTCACCACTCGTGGATGCGCCTTTGCTACAAACACTGCTCACATCAACGAGCTTATCGCCGACAAGATACATAGCTTCTCTATCGTCATCAAATAAGGTAGTCTCCTCATCTAAGATCGATTGATAGAAGTAGATACGATTGAAGTCGAATACGTGGCCAATAGTATAAAGATCACTTGGAGCGTTATCTTTAGCGACATAGATTTCCTTCAGATTGTTCATATCGTAAAGCACAAAGCCATTCGAATAGGATAGCAAGGCAACCTGCTCATACGCTTCGCCGTGTTCTTTTGCGGCAGAGCTCAAAACTGGCGTCTTGTCGCTCTCAAAACTCATCACATGCTTACCGCGAGCGTCATAGAGATCATACTCTTTCTCTTCTTGAGGCACTAAGACGTATGGGATATCATCGTCATTGATGAAAGCAGAGGAAACGAACGGCTTATCACTCTCTGCAATCTTGCGATTGCTACCGGTAACAAGTACGTAGCCTGCACCTTCATCGATATCAACGGAAACGCCATAGATACCAGCGCCAATGACCATGATTTCATTTTCGTATTCATCGAAATTAATCGACATTTGGCCATTTTCTTTGATGATACCGGTTTTGCCATCTTTCTTGACCCAAGCCATACCATCTACAATGTCGCCCACTTCGTCAAAGACATCATCGGAAGCGCGTTGACCGTCGGCATTAATAAGAACGTACTTTTTGTCTTTATTCTGGATAAAGAAAGCCTTTGACTCGAAAATCGGACCGCTGGCAAAACCGCCGCCAAGCAGATTAACGATGAGAATAACCACGCCGACGATAGCCAATATGCCCACTATAATACCAATAATTAAACCTATGCGCTTTTTGCCGCCCTTAGCTTTCGGCTGAGGAGTAGAGCCCTCACTAGATGCCGTAGTGGCAGTGCTATCCTGCGCCGTGACTGGTTGCGGTTCCGAGGTAGCCGTTGCTGGCTCCGGAGCACTCATTACTGGTGTCGGCTCTGGAGTAGCTGTTGCCGGCGTCGGTTCTGGAGTAGCGACCGGTTGTGGGGCAGCTGGGGCCGGATTCGGCGCGACCGGAGCTGGATCCGGCGTTGGAACCGGATTCGGCGCTGGATTAATATTTGGTTGATTTGGATCCATTCTTCCTTTCTCCTTTATTTATTCGTACGTATAGAACTTTTCACCCTTAAGCGTAAATAGCTCGGTTATCGACGCGCCAGAGACTGAGTAGTAATTCTGGTGCATCTCAACCTTGCCGGAAACATTCGTAATTAATTCAAATTTGTCGTTTAAAATATCTGTTTCTCCATTTCCGCGCGTGCCTATATATAGATTATTATCCTCATTATATATGATTGAACTATAAACACTTTCGCTCAACATAAATTTACCAGTGCTAGGGTCAATAAGATTAACTGTTTTGTCGCTATTCTTCTTATAGAGATAATAGTTATTATATCTAGTTAAATCGTAAGTCGAGATTCCAGGAGCGAGCGCTTTATAGTCTTTTGAGTAAATACCTTTTGTTGTCAAGCGGTTATTAAGCTCGTCTAGCGGTTCAAAGCTATGCTCGGTTGATTGCTGAAGGATTTCACCAGTTGGAGAATAAAGATAATATGTATATTTATAATTTTCGTCGACCGAACTAAGCGCATAAGAGTTGCCATCGATAATTGTTGGACTACTGCGACTCTTTACGCGTTTAGCTATTGCTCCATTAACATAAAATTCAACATTATAGCCACTAAAAGCTTTATCGTATACATAGGTCAACATATGGTCAGCATCGACTATGAGTACAGCCATACCAGTACTCTTCGTGTACGGGCGATTAACTAATTCGAAGGAGTCATTCATGATCATAAAGCCATCGCGATATGCTGCATTATAATTGGCGGTTCCGTCCGTATAAAATGCGCAAGAGCCTTGTATGCGAACACCATCGCTAGGCAAACTCCCGTATTCGCGAAGGGATAAGTATTGTTTAATGGCAATTTCTTTGAATTTTCCCTTGTACAAGACGCCATAATTACGCGCTTCATTCGTAGAGCGTAGGAGCAAGCATTTATAATCTCGCGAATGTGCGCTAACTGTATACTCTTTCTTAGTCTTCTGATCGACGATAGGGTCTAAACTATTATCCGCGAAGATAAGAACGCGGCTTTTGCTAATGATGTTGAAATTAGCACTATCTGGGTCGTGACTATACTTAGGCTGATCGCTCAATCCGTATTCAAACTTCTTATCACCAGTTCTTGCGTCGACGACGTAATACTTATCGTTCGATTTAGCGATAACAACATTGCCGTTGTCATAGTATTCAACCTTATCCATAACGTCAGCAATCGTCTCGCCGCTACCTTTAATTAATCGATGCAAACCATCGTCGTTCGTTACTTCATAGATTGAACCTATTTTTTTAATCGAGCCGTATTTGCCAAATTCTACGCTCATCGCGCCACCGGCCGAGACGATGCCAGATTTCACACCCTCAGAGTCAGACACGAGAGCATAGCCATCCGAGAATTCTGTCGCAGACGAGAAGATAAAGTCGGTTAGCTGTTTGCCGTCGGCGTTGAATATGGCGAATTTAGATTCTTCGTCGGATTTCTCGCGAATTATAGCCGACTTAACTGTATTATCAAGCGAAATACGAGAGCTTTTTGTTACAATTGGCACTACGACGAATATTGCGACCAACGCTAGCGCAGCAATAGCTAGCACACTGCCGCCAACAATCGCGAGCATTTTAATATTAAGCGGCTTTTTAGTTTTAGCCTTCTTGTCCTCTACTTTTATCGCTCCAGCCACTGGAATATCATTAGCCGGCTCTGGCGGCACACGATAACCGTCGTCCTCCTTAGCTGGAATCGAGGCCGGCTCATCCTTCTTTGCCTCCGATTCGTGCTCGCCGGATTCAATCACATCCGAATCTGGAACGAGTGAGCCGTTATCTTCAAGTGGCTTAGGGTCTGCTGGTATAAGTGGATGCTCTTCCTCATTCGTAATAATCGAAGCCGTTGGCAAAGAGTCTTCACTCGGCGTCTCGCTTGTAGCTGGATCTGGAATTAAGTTTTTTGATTCTTCTTCCATTCTATACTCCGTATTCGTGGATTTTCTTTCCACTTAATGAATAATATTGGCGAGAGTCGCCCCTCTTTACTACGATATATGGATCAATATTCAAGATATAATCGCCACTAAGCTCAGCTGCAACTTTATATTCAGAATCCAAGAGGTCGTAGTTCTCTTCGCTTGCAATGCCAAAGAGAACGCCATTTTCTTCGCTAAATTCATAGCGCGTATATTTGTCGGCCGGGACCAATTCTTTACCGTTCTTATCGAGAAGCGCAGCTTTGCCTTTGTTCGATGTGCCAACCACGGCGCGGTAATAACCATTACGCATCGCGGAGATATAGTAATAATCTTTAGAGATTTTTTCGCCGCTCTTATTAACTAGATACTCTACTGGGTTGCCGTTGGAATATTCATACAGCACCGCATTCTCATTCATATCTAAACCATCAATGCTTGAGACGTTATCTTTTGAAAAGATTTCATTACCATTCTTATCATAAAGCGTAGCCTTAGCTGCGTTACTGCTGTAGTCGCGAATTGAGACATAGTCACCGTGAGTGGTAACGCTAAGATATTTGCCGGATATGGTTTTTACGGCTTTGCCGTCTTTATAAAAGCTAACTTTAGAGTTCGCCTTATCGACATTGATATATTCAGTATCGCTAAAGGCATGGTTAGCGATCGGATCTCTCGTATCAACTTCACCACTGCTTAGTATGAGTCGGGTGTTGTATTCAGGGTCTGTGCAGTATACCTGATCGCCGGCCACGGATTTACCATCTTTGTATAATTCGCCAAAATAGATACGGCGGCACTTTTCGCCATAATCAGTTATTTTGCCATCACGAAAAAGTGCATATCCGCTAAGGTTATTATCTTCGCTGGCAACAACTAGAATTACGCTATTGCCGCTATCCGAGATAGTTGATGCGTGGTACTTTTCACCGCTATCGTATTTGCCAACAAGTTTCAATTCCTTGTTATTCAATACGATTAAGCCACCCTTATAGCTAATTACGACAGTATCGGCAAGAAAGCTCGTTTCGACATCTTCAGTAGTATCAAAGTCCATGATTTTATTGCCCTTAATATCGTAAATCTCATTCTTGCCTTCGTCGTGGCGTACGATGGAAAAATAGCTCGAAGATACGGCTACAACTTCATCAGCCTCTTCAAGGTCGGAGATTTTCTTGCCAGTTGCAGTCATTAATACGCGACTGCCGTCATTGGCGCCTACATATAGGCCGCCATAACTAATAATCGTGTCATACTTGCCGAAGTCAACCGTCGTCTTACCCTTGGCGTTAATAATTCCCTCTTCATGGTCGCTAGTCGACACTGCACTATAACCGCCAACCATAACCGAGGCGGTAGCATATTCAAACTCCGTCAAACGATCGCCATTTTCACTAAACAGTGCGTATTTGCTCGAGGTATTTTCTGGGTCGCCATCTGGCAAGAAGAAGGCTTTCTCTTCTAAAATTTCAACATTAGCCGTAGCGCCGCTTATGAGGATTATTGCAGCCACAATAATACCTACAACGACGAGTGCGCCGACGATAATGCCAATAATCAAGCCTTTGCCCTTCTTTGGCGCAATCTCGCTTGGCATGCCTGCTGGCGGAGTAGCTTCTGGGGCGACCGCAACTGGTTCTATTGCTTGAGTAGTAGGCCCCTGCGTTACAATTGGCGCAGTGTCGGCAGGGCTAGGCCTAGTTTGAGCTGGTTCTTCTTCTAATACTGGCTGAGCTCCCATCATCGATTCGGCAGGTTGTTCCATTAGAGTAGCCCCCATCGGCTGTTCCATCGTCGCGGTGCCCATCATTGGCTCAGCAGGAGTAGCTTGGTTGATCGGAATTGCCGTATCGACTAGCATCGGTTGGGCGCTCGTCATCGGTTCGACAGCTTGCTCTATCGGGGCGACCCCCATTGGTTCCATAACTTGACCCATTGGAACGGCGCCCATCGGCTGAGGCTGAGCGACGGGATTCGCCGGCGCAACTGGTACTACTGGAGTAGTCGACAACGGCTGAGTCTCCATCGCTGGCTGGGTCGGTAGTGGCTGGTTCGGCGTCGGTTGAGCTCCCGTCATTGGCTGAACTGGCATTGGCTGAGCCGGCAATGGCTGAACCGGAACTGCTGGCTGAGTAGGCACGGTGGGATTCGTCGGAAGAGGTTGCATAGTAACCGGCTGCGCGGGGTTAGCATTGATTGGCGGAATGGCCGAAGCTTGCCCATACGGGGTCGCCGCCGGCATCATAGGGTCCGGGGCTGGCGGCATAGCAGGCGGTACGCCAGGAGTGGGACTCGCAAATGGCTGTTCGGGAGTCATATTTTTCCTTTGTATTAATACTTCTTATGTTTATTTTACCAAGTTTTAAGCTTTTTGGCGATAAATCAAAACGGTATTCTAGCGCTTTACTTCTGGGGTTTTATCTGATATAATTGGCTGTAATTATGAAAGAATCAATTCAACCTAAAGACTACCGTTTTGTAGTGTTCGCCGATGAGCAGGCAAAGTTCTCCTTTTTGACCCGCTCTACTGCAAAGTCGGAAGAAACCATCAAGTGGACGGATGGCAAAGAGTATCCACTCGTGAAGATGCAGATTTCTAGTGCTTCTCACCCATTCTTCACTGGCGAAGAGAAGATTATCGATACCGAAGGTCGCGTCGACCGCTTCAAGGCTCGTGCTAGGAAGGCTGCCGCTCTTAAGAGCCAGCTCGGCAACAAGGTCGCCAAGGCACAAAAAGAAGCTGCTAAGAAGGCCGAAAAAGCTGATAAATAATCGTCTTTCATGAACCCCTCTCAAGGGGTTCTTTTTTGTTCCGAATTATGTTAAAATAATAGATATTATGGCAAGAAAAGCTAAAAAGCCTGTTGCTAAAGCTAAGCTTAATCGCAACAACAATCACAAGCATAGCGAAAAGCGCAAGCATGTGAATTTGCGCGACGGTCGCTAGAAATATCTCCCAGGCGGGAGATATTTTTTGATGTAAAATAATAATAATAAATGCCTTAATCTTCAGTGAAGAATTCTCGCTGAACCGTTTCCGCCATTAAGCTTGGACGGACGATATTATCTACTTTATTTGCTTCGATGATTTTGCGCACATTGGCATTAGTTGGCGAAACGCCGGCTTTCTTCATTTTGCGACCAATTTCGCGACCTAGGCCCGACTCTTCTTCGGAAAATACGCAACCGCAATACTTCTGCATATACAAGCCAATACGGCGCGCTTCGTCTTGCCCTTCTTGCCAGCCTTCACGAAAGTCACGATAGACAAATTCAATGCCGTATTCTTCGGCGAGGCCAGTCATTAAATCGTCGATGTATTCATGCTTTTGATAAATGCTATATAGCAAAGTTGTCGAAACCGCATCAAAGCCATGCGTTTTGGCATATTCAAAGGCCGCGCGCAGACGCATCGGATAGCAATAATCTTCACAGCGAGTGGTTATTTTGTCGTAGACATTGCAGACGAATTCATCGAGGCCGTAAGCATCCTCTTCGCGAAGTCCAACGCCAACAACTTTTGCATACTCGCGCAAACAATCGCGACGCGCTTTATATTCGGCATAAGGATGGATGTTGGGATTGTACCAAAATAAAGTCGGCTCGATATCTTCAGAGCGAAGCTCTTTGATACAGTAAATACTACACGGCGCACAGCAGGTGTGAAGCAATAGTTTCATAGCAATATTATATAATATCGATATGAGACCAGTGAAAACGGAAGAAATAACAGGTAAAGAAAAACAAACGAAACCTGACGAGAATAAAATAAGGAAAGCAAAAGATAAGCTGATTGCTAGTATTCTTTTCCTCATTCTCATGCTAGTCGCATTGCTTCTTATAAAACTACCGCAAGCTAATTTATGCTTATCCAGCGACTGCGCCAGCGAAACCGGTCAGATTACTTGGCGTTCATTATTTGATACTGCGATGGAGATGGGACCAGTTGGTATTGTAACTTCACCATTACTAATTGTTTTCATTTTCATCATAACATTGCTCACGCATCCATTATTGGCGGTTCTATTTTTGGCCATCACTGTATCTATGCTAGTTTTACCAATAAAAGTTTTAGCAAAAGCAATATCTAATTATAAGGGAGTAAAAAATGGACTTCGAAACAGTAATTCGTAAGCGCGAATCGACCCGTCGTTTTAGTGACAAGAAACTTGAACGCGAAAAACTCGAAAAGATTCTAGAGGCCGGTCGCTTGGCGCCAACCGCCAAGAACTTGCAAGATTTTAAAATTTATATCGTGGAAAGCGAGTCGGCCATTAAGAAGCTCGATGAGGCGCACCCGTGCCGCTACGGCGCGCCAACTTCCCTAATTGTTTGTGCCGACAATCGCGAAAGTTTTACGACCGACGAAATTCATAAAAGCGGCGAAATTGACGCCTGCATCGTAGCGACGCACATGATGCTCGAAGCGACCAATCTTGATGTCGATAATATCTGGACTTGGGCTTGGGGCAATACGAAATTAGTGCAAGAATTTGCAATGCCAGAAGGCGTAGAGCCGATCTGCGTTTTGCCGCTTGGCTATCGATCTGAAGAAAACCACACTAGCCACTTACACAGCCAACGTAAAGATATCTCTGCCCTAATTGAATACGTCTAGATAGAATAGACAATAATGATTATTCGCAGCTTATATTGCTGACGGACTTCTCGATAGTTAGTTGGCAAACCTTTGTTTCGTCTGCGCTCACGATCTTAAAGTCATGTTTACCAAAATCGCGCCCATCGCCAGCAAAGTTAATCAAGTATACATATTCGCCAGTTTCCTCTTCGTTCTCGCCATAAACCGGGTCTTTTTCGATGCGAAGGCGGTCGCCGAACTCAGATTCGATTTTCCACTCTTTGTCCGCGTTTAGTCCATAATCTGCACCAGAAAAGCTCAATGAAAGCTTGAAGTCTTCCGGATTCGGCCTATTAGCAAACATTAAGATTAAAGATGCTACGATTGCAACAGTAAGCGAAATACCGCGCAGCTTCCAAGTATTGAGTACGCCAATTAGCAGCACTGCAATAATGACGATACAGACGATACCGCTCAAGAAATATTGCGGGAAATGCGAGAAAGCCGTGTTAAACTCGCCCGTCGCTTCAACAAATACTAAACCGACGGCAGCCGCCAAAACCAACGCCGACCAGATATCCTTGCGCGCAATTAGCCAATGTCCGATAAAGCCCATCGGTAGCGTGGCGATCGTCCAGCCAATCCAGTTTTGATAAAAGCCCATCAGTGACCAATCAGCTACGCCAACTAGAATTTGCGTCAGATAGATTAGCGGTTGTGATATGAGGAAAAAGACGAAGCATTTTAGCGCAGAATCAATGTTCGATTTGCTATTTGTAATAATAATCGTGCCAAATAACACCCACCAATAAAGGATAACGCCAATGCGCGTAAAAGAAGTATCCTTGAGCGCGGGGACGGTCATGAGCAGACCAACAATAACCCCAATTGCGATTGACGCGATAATCAGCTTCGGCCAAGTAAGATTTAGGCCGTAAAATAATTTCTCTAAAATATTTGGTTTCGACTCGACTGTCTGCTTTTTATTGGTCGAATCGGTTTTTTGCGTTTTTTGGATCTTCTCTGTCATGCCTATATTATATAATTTGGATATGGAAAATGTGAGTGCGGATATTCAAAAATATATCGAAACTGAAATCTTACCAAAATATGCCGACATTGGCGGGCACACTGACGAACATATTCAGCAGGTCATTACGCGTAGTTTGCGCTTCGCAAAACAGGCTGGCGATGTAAATATCGACATGGTTTATGTCATCGCCGCCTATCACGATTTGGGCCGACTCATTGATGACGAAACGCATAATTACGAATCAGCCAAAATGATGCGCGCGGATGAATTTTTAAAGGCGCGCTTCTCTTCTGAAGAGATTGAAACGATGGCTGAAGCCGTTGAAGATCATCGCGCTTCGCTCGGCCATGAACCGCGCAGTATTTACGGCAAAATCGTATCGTCAGCCGACCGCAACACGGACGTCAGTGTAATGCTTAGTCGTGCATACGACTACAATAGACATCTACATCCGGATTTTACGGAAGATGAAACTATCGAGGAAGTACGAATCGTTTTGCGCAAAAAATACTCGCCGGATGGTTATGCGGCGAGTACGATGTATTTTGATGATCCGAATTTTACTGGCGCTTTGAAGCGCGTGGAGGAAATCACGCGCGACTTTGAAGCTTTCGCGAAAATCATGCGCGAGCATAACGCTAAGCGCGGCAAATAATTATAGCGCTACGCCGTTGACGTACAGTTTGTGGCCATTAAGGTTAATATTACTATTAGTCGAATTGGCGTTCGTGAGCGATTTAACATAGGTATCGCCAGTTAGTGTAAGCGTACTGTTTTCGTCCAGGACGAGCGAAACCGTACCTGCGTTTGCGCTATTGATAGCTCCCTTAAACGACGAACCATTTTTTAGGTTCATGGTAAGGCTCGAAATCGAATCAACCACAATGCTGCCGGTAGCAGATTGATTAGTCATATTTAGCGTCACCGTGCCACCATTGCTGCCGGATTTGCCCCATGAGTCTTTCTGGATACGCAAGAAGTTGCCGGATGCGTCATTGTTGATAATCGTGTTATTTTCGAGGTTAATTTCGGCGGTCGTATTAGTAACATAAAAACTATCACCCTTGTTAGTGGTAATAGTAGAGTTCTTGGATGTAAATACCGCCTTGCCAGACGCCGCATCGCCACTCATTGACTGATAAAGGAAGATGTTTTTGTAAGTAGTCGATTGACCATTGAGTGTATTGTTTGTGTCGGTGAGATTTACATTTTCGAGCGTAACGCTATTTTTACCTTCAATTACTACGCCCTCAGACGCCGTGGCTTCAAGCGTGGCGTTTTTGACGGTAATGTCTGCTGTAGAATAGATGGCCGGAGAACCTTGGCCGGTAGTTTTATAGGTGCCCTTATTAACCGTCACGGTGCCGCCGCCGCGATCCGAGCGAATAGCCGCGCTGGACGTGCCGGAGGTATTAATTGTGAGATTTTCCGCGTTCATTACGCCTCCCCCAGTCGTCATGATGCCACCAGCGTTGTTTTTGCTAGTAGTGATAGTAGAGTCGGAAATATTAACCGTAGTGCCATCAGACGACGCGTTATTCGTCGTGGCCGATCCGCCGTAACTAAAGACACCGTTAGCACCGTTAGCGTCGGTAGTAATATTGGCATTTTTTATCGTCAGCGTGGCGCCACCTTTGGCGATAATAGCGGAGTTAGTGCCATAAAAGCTAGTATTATCGCCGCCATCCGAATCGCCGGTTTTGATTACGGTGATGTTTGATAAATTCGCCACGATATTGCCCGAGACAGAAATGGCATTTTCGTCCGCCGTAGACGAGCCGAATTCGCCGCCCGTAACATCCTCGTTACTAGTGATTTCTTTTGCAGACGCATATGAGGCGGACGAGCCACTACTGCCATTGCTTGCCGCTGGCGTGCCGCCATTGCTGATTGCATAATTCTTATTAACTGTATCGACAATTACGAACCACAGCGCGCCAAGAGTCACGGTTAGGATGGCGATAATGGCGATATATGTAGTAAGTTGTTTCTTCTCCATTACGACCTCCTCTCTTTCCTTTAGTTATTCTCGCTCTGCGAATTTTCTGTATTTTCAGAATTGTTGTTTTCGCCTGGGCGTTCTGGCGGAGTGCCACTTGGAGCGTTGCCCGAATTATCGCCGCTCGGCATTTCCGGTGGCGTGCCACCTTGCATTTGCTGCGACGAGCTAGTGTTGGAGGAGTTATTTGCGCCAAGCGTAGTCGTATAGACGCAGAAAGATGCGGTCGAAATAACAGCGCCAACCAGCACGCCAATCACAAACAAGATTATTCCTTTCTTAGTATTATCTTTCTTTTCCTTTTCCATTCTGATGCTCCTAATTAATCGTGATTTAATTATAAAAGCCGATGCTTGAAGAAAGCTTAAAAATGTGAGATAAAATTTAAGCTTTTTCATTGGCATGTCATATCTAAAAATGTCTTCGTATCTGATATATAATTACGAATATGAAGAATTCCCGCGAAAAGATTGTAATTAGAACTAGCATTATTAGTATTTTGGCAAATATCGTATTGGCCGGATTTAAAGCGGCGGTCGGGCTAATCTCGCATTCGATTGCAATCGTTTCGGACGCCGTGAATAACTTGAGCGATGCATTATCGAGCATTATTACAATTGTCGGTACAAAACTCGCCGGCAAAGCGCCAGACAAAAAGCATCCTTACGGCTATGGCCGCATTGAATATATTACTTCCCTGGTAGTTTCCGCCATCGTGCTATATGCAGGTATTACGGCCGGCATCGAATCGGTCAAAAAGATTTTCGCGCCAGAAGAAGTCGATTATAGCGTCACGACTTTGATTATTTTAGTGGCTGGCATTATCGTTAAATTCGCGCTCGGCTTGTACGTCAAGAAGAAAGGCCGTGACGTCAAATCCGATTCATTGGTCGCAAGCGGTTCTGACGCATTTAACGACGCAATTCTTTCAATTTCCGTGTTGGTATCGGCGATAGTTTACATGATTTTCCATATCAGCCTCGAAGCATATGTTGGCGTGCTGCTTTCGATTTTCATCATTAAAGCTGGCATTGAATTAATCAAAGAATCGGTCGACAACGTACTGGGCACGCGCGTTGAGAGCTCGCTCGCCAAGTCGATTAAACAAGAAATCTTGAAAGAAAAATCCATCCAGGGCGCATTCGATTTAGTGCTAAATGATTACGGTCCAGACAAATATCTCGGCTCCGTGCATATTGAAGTTCCCGATACGATGACCGTATCGGAAATTGATAAAATCTCGCGCGATATCACGAAGCGCATTCCAAAAAAGTTCGGCGTAATTCTACATACGATTGGTATTTATTCGGTCAACACGAAGGATAAGAATGTAATTAAAATCCGCAAAAACATCGAGAAAATCGTATTTAGCCATAAAGAAGTATTGCAGATGCACGGATTTTATTTGGATGAGAAAGACAAGTCGCTAAGCTTTGATATTATTATCGATTTTAAGGCCGAAGATCGCGCGAAAACTTACCAAGAAATTTACGACGCCGTAAATGCGAAATATCCAAAATATAGCCTAGCGATTACGCTCGACGTTGATGCGAGTGATTAAAAGTTTCGGCAACCTTTTAATCTATATTTGAAGTATTTCGATCTTCGTTACCGCTATTAATAAAGAAAATGGCCCCCGCAGCTACGGCGAGGAGTCCCACGGCAACCAAGATTATCGCTATAATCTTTTTGTTCATATATTTATGTTATAACTAATGCTTTTATTTTCTTTGCGAGACTATATCGCTAATTATAGACAGTCGCAAAAAAGAAATGGTAATTAAATAATTTCGGTATAATATAGAAAAGGAGTTTTTGATGCCAACAACGTATGAGGTAAATAACGTAAGCATTAGTACGTTACTAAGCTACGTAAAAGATAAAGTAATCGCTATTCCTGAAATTCAGCGTCCATTTGTATGGGATTCTACTAAAGTTCGCAACTTGATCGATTCCCTTTATCGCGGATACCCAGTAGGATATATAGTTACCTGGAAGGGGCCTGATATTAAATTGAAAGACGGCTCCCGTTCTGAAGGCAAACAGATATTAATTGACGGTCAGCAGCGTATTACCGCCCTGACGGCCGCTCTATTAGGAGAAGAAGTTCTTAATAATAATTATAAAAAAGTACGCATTAAGATTGCTTTCAATTTGCGTACCGAAGAATTTCAGACCTCAAACCCCGCAATCGAGAAGCAAGACGATTGGATTCCAGATATTTCTGTTTTTATGAAAGATGGAAACATGAATGTCTGGAAATTCATTAATGATTACTCGGAAAAATACGATTTAGACCAAAACATCGTAAATGAACGCATTAATAAACTCCAGCAGATTAAAAACATTTCTATAGGACGCATCGAGCTTGGCTCTATGTTAGACATTGATACTGTAACTGAAATTTTTATCCGCATTAATTCTGAGGGTGTCGTATTGTCGCAGGCGGACTTCGCGATGTCTAAAATTAGCGTAAATGAAAAATATGGAGGCAACGACATACGCAAGACGATCGATTACTTCTGCCACATTGCAAAAACTCCATCAGATTATGACAACATAAAAACTGGCGACATTGATTTTAGTTCAAAAGATATATTCCAAAGAATTTCTTGGATTAAAGATAAGGCGGAAGAAATATACCTCCCTAACTATACGGACGTCTTGAGGGTCGCTTTTACGTATAAGTTCCGTCGCGGAAAGTTGCAAGATTTGGTAAGTCTTCTTTCTGGTCGCGATTTCGAAACGCGCGAATATCGTGAGGAGATAATTGAAAATAGCTATAATTTGCTTCGCGAAGGCGTTGAAAGTTTTATTAATAAGTCTAACTTCGAACGCTATATTATGATTATTAAATCTACTGGGGCTATACGTGGAGATTTGATTCGTTCGCAAAATTTAATTAATTTCGGCTACATTCTCTATTTATTATTACGCGAAAAAGATGTTAAATCAGACGTCATAGAAAAACAGGTTCGTCGCTGGATAGTAATGTCAATTTTGACACAACGCTACACGTCTTCGCCGGAGTCTCAATTCGATTATGATATTAGACGTCTGAGTGTGGCCGAAGATATCAATCTACTCATCGATGAAGAAATATCACAGCAGCTAAACGACTCTTTCTGGTCAAGTATCTTAGTAACGCGCCTAGAGACCTCTGTAGCATCTTCGCCATATTGGAAGACGTTTATTATGTCACAAATTAAGATGGCCGATTGCGGATTTTTGTCTAGCGACTTTACCGTTAGATCATTAATTGAGAATCGCGGAGACGTTCATCATATTTTTCCAAAAGATTATCTCCAAAAGAATGGATATAATAATCGTGGTGAGTATAACCAAATTGCAAATTTCGCCATGCTCCAAACCGAGGTAAATATTCAAATTAGCAATCGTGCGCCAATAGACTACATGAAATCCGTGCTTGAGCAATGCAATGGTGGCGAGAATAAATATGGCGGAATTAACGACATAAATGAGCTTAAAGAAAATATGGCGGCAAACTGTATTCCGGATAATTTCCCGTCTATGGATGTAAATGATTATACGAATTTCCTTAAGGCAAGGCGCGTCTTAATGGCAAAGAAACTCAGGAAATATTTCGAGTCATTATAGAAGCTAACTCTTTGCGTTTAATAATCATTCACACTACTTTCTTTTACTAGGATTTTTTGCGAGAAAACGAAGAATAGCATATAATAGCCGACAATTTTATCGCACGGCATATAAAGAATAGAATGGCAGCAATAATATTTCAAAAATTCTTATTACAATTTTATATATTTTTTTAATTCTTTACGAAAATCGCGATCAGACAATTTACTTAATAATAAGTTTACTTCATCTGAAACAAGTATTTTGCCAAATCCTTTATAGCCAAATGTGCATTGCATTTACTGGCTCAAAAAAGACGGTGACTCATATAAGGATTATGAGGAAGATTTCGCGTATGATTTGGATGACTCATCGGCAATAGCTTAAAGGATATTCCTGAGATAGCGAGAAATAATAGATTAAGCTCTAACTCTCAACGAGCGACGAAGTAGCAAGCCGAAACCAGTCATTAATCCGATAATTACAAAGATAGCAAGTGTGACATTATCGCCGGTTTGCGGGTTGTCGATTGGTTTATCTGGGGCGGCCTTTAGATAGACTGGCTCCGTGTTGCTAAGATTTACTTCGCCATATATTTCGCCATCATCGGAGGAATAGCGCTGATCTGGACTGTCGACATACCAGTTATCGACAGCGGCAAGATCCATGTCGGAAGCAGGAATAATACGCACGGTACCAGGATTATCGGCATAAGCATCAGGCGTTTTTGCAATATATAAATCATCACCGCCCAGCACGGCTGAGTTGTTGAAGATTTTTGATATGCCGCTGATCGTTACTGTCGAATCAACTAGCTGAGAAATAGCGATGCCGCCGCCATAACCATTGGTTGTGTTGCCAGTAATCGAAGTATCTTCGATTGTGTATGCGTCGCCAGACTTAAAGGACGCAATAGATAAGCCACCGCCACTGCCTCTAGATGATGTGTTGTTATTAATTTCCGAACCACTGATCAGCGTCGTGTTGGTGATGTGTGTTTGTTCGTTTGCGCTCTATATACCACCAAAACCTTCGGCCGTATTGTGATTAACTTTTGTGTTAATGATATCAATATTCGCAATTGCATAAGCATAAATGCCGCCGATATATCTGCCTTCGTTTTCACTAATAGTACTGCCGCTAATCGTGAGATTGCCAGCATGCCCCGCATCGATTGCGCCGCCGATTGACGTGGCTAGGTTATTCTTGAATACAGAATTGGTTATTGTCACGCCTTTGGCGAAACCGATATGCACTGCGCCGCCGGAACCGGCCTTATTGTTAGTAAAAGTACTATCAACAATCTCAATATTGAATGAATCAGTATGACCTTCATCGCCAGAACCATATGTATACGTCGAAATCGCACCGCCAGTCGCTGCAGAGAAGTTACTATCAAACGTGTCCGATTCGATCAGCGCTTTATCGTATGTCGGATAATTTCCGGCGAAGCAGATGACGCCACCCAAGCTCTGAGCTGGTGCATGTGCACTGTTATTGCGGTAGATATTATTTCTAGAGACGAAAGTTAATCCCGTCACGCCATTTGCGCCAGAAATCTGCATTACGCCGCCATCGTTACCGTTGTGGCCGTATTCAAAGACATTATTTTCGATTAGCGCATTAGTGGCAGCAATTGAGGCAAAGCTTGAATTCTGCTGAGCGACTGTATTGCTAACGTAGGAGTTGGTAAACTTGAAATCTTGACCTTTAGTAATAAATAGGATACCGCCGGAGCCGCTGTTTTCTTCCGTACCGGTAAGGTTGTCGGTGAAAGTTGAATCGTCGATGATCACTTTCGAACCGGCGTTGCTATAAATAATGCCGCCCGACCTTTGGCTCATATTTTTATTAAAGACACTTTTTGATATGCCCAGATTGCCATTGTTGCTGACAATAGAGGCATTTACGGAAGACGCATTATGCTCAAAAGTCGAGTTAGTAATTTCTAGTGAGCCATTGTTCGTAAACAAGGAAGCAGTCGCAGGGACATCGCCGTTAAGATCAATTGGGAAACGATAATAATAGTTAGTGACGGAGTGCATCTCGTCTAATTTGACAACCCAATTCTTTGAGCCACCTTCGACCTTGAGATTGTCAATGCTCAGGCTCGAAGTTTTGGGAATTACAAACAAGCCGCCTTTATAGTCGGCGCCCCTAGTGATAATATGGTCGTTACCGTCAACCGATATTGTTCTATTGGCTGGCAAAGTAATTAGCTGAGTAAAGTCAAAATCCGAGATGATCGAGATTTCGTCTTCGCCGCCAGTAATTGCTTCGGCGATTTCAGCAGATGAACTTACTTCGGTGAGTGCGGAAACCGAATATTGACCGGCCGCAGTAATTAATGTTGCAAAAATAATTGCGGTAATTGATATTATGGCTCTCCTGTTCACATGTCGTCTCCCTTGAGGCATATAATGCTTGCGCTTAGTATAGCATATCTTTTAGCTATACAGAAAGTTTAAGCTGTGGCTGCGGCGAGGAATAGCTTATCCCTACGGTGTCAATTACAAGACTTTTATGATATAATATCTTTAAGTACGTATCAATATTATATCCTTAGCGCGGTACGGAAATTAGTTTTTATTCTCTAAATCTTGATGACTCATTAAAACTCCAAGGATTTTTATGAGTAAATCTTTTCACAGCTCGGAGCATGCGCATCATTCACATCACCATGCATATAAAACCGAGAAAAATATATTAATAGCATTTCTTCTAAATGCCGGCTTCTCGATATTTGAGTTCATATGTGGCATTATTACTGGAAGCATCGCTATCGCCTCCGATGCAGTCCATGATCTAGGGGATGCTTTAAGTATCGGCATTGCATATGGCCTGGAACGAAAAAGTAAGAAAGGACCAGACGCGAAGCATACTTACGGTTACGCAC
>JAEEGL014215175.1_pt1 | contig 21541 bp, 23 predicted proteins | sample 9134231 | NCBI WGS metagenome assembly JAEEGL01 (sample SAMN16246548, study PRJNA631951) | gut metagenome | biome: gut microbiome; feature: rumen; material: fiber-attached | host: Bos | place: Iran: Karaj | collected 2018-10
CAGGCTGAAAACAGGATAGAGAAGCAACAAAGTACAGACGATCATTGCTGTGCCAAACAGCCAGTTTTCCGAAGCGCGTTGAGATGGATCAACGATTATTAAGTACGTTATCACAAAGATGAGCCATAGGATGAAGACGGTAATCCATAACCATCCCGGTCTAAAGGACCCAAATCGGTTGTTCCAACGCTCTTTTATCATGATTTACATCTTCGGTTGCCGCTTTTTCGCTGTATACAAAGAGAAAAAGCGGTGAAAAAAAGAAACTCGATTGGGATACTGGGAAAGATCACTCAAGCCATATATCCCAATCGAAAGTTCTTTGGGTTTGCACCCTTTCTTTCAAGAAAGAGCGCGTGTTTTCAATACGTACCTATTACTTTACGATGTCGTCGTCGGTGAAGGGATCGCCGCACTCGGGGCAGAACTTGGGCGGATTGGCGGGATCGGCGGGCTCCCAGCCGCACTTGTCGCACTTGTAAAGAGGCGCGTCGGCGGGCTTCTTCTCGCCGCACTCCTGGCAGAACTTGCCCTTGTTCACAGTGCCGCACTTGGGACAGGTCCAGCCCTTGGGCTCCTCGGGCTTCTTTTCGCCGCATTCCGCGCAGAACTTGCCGGTGTTGCCGGTCTTGCCGCACTTGGGGCAGGTCCAGCCGGCAGGCGCCGCGGAGGCCGCAGGCTGGGTGGGAGGTTGATACATATGCAGGCCGCCGAAGCCGCCACCCTGGCCGCCGGTCAGATTGTTGGCCATGTTGCCGGCCATGTTCATGCCCATGAAGCCCATCATGGCGCCGTTCTCGTTGCCGGCCGCGTTTTGCATGGCCTGGCCCACCACCATGGTGCCGTAGGTGGCGGCAGCGGCGTTCTGGAGCTCCTTGATCTTCTTCTCGTCCTCGGGGTCGGCGCTGACGGAGCTGACGCCCACGGACACGATGGAGATGCCCCGAAGCTCGGCCCACTTGGGGGAGAGCACGGCGTTCATGGAATCGGCCAGCTCCGTGGTGTGGCCGGGCAGGGCGGAATAGCGGATGCCCATATCGGAGATCTTGGCGAAGGCAGGCTGCAGAGCGGTCAAAAATTCGCTCTTGAGCTGGCTGTCGATCCTATCCCGGGTATAGTCGCCGGAGACGTTGGCGGCCACGTTCTTATAGAACAGCATGGGGTCGGTCAGCTTGTAGGAGTACTCGCCGAAGCAGCGGATGCCGATCTCGGTGTCCAGGTTGATGTTGGGATAGTAGACCCTAAATCCCACGGGGTTGGCGGTGCCGTACTTGTTGCCGATGATCTCCTTGATGTTGAAGTAGTAGATCCGCTGATCCTTGGCGGTGTCGCCGCCCATGGTGAACCGCTTCTTCAGCACCTCCCAGGTCTTCTTCAGGTTCTCGCCCAAAGAGCCGTAAAAAATGGAGGGTTCGCTGGACTTGTCCCAGATGAACTCGCCGGGCTGAGCCGTGAACTCCACGATGCCGCCCTGGTCCACGATCATCATGCACTGTCCGTCGTTGACGGCGATGATGGACCCGTTGGAGATGATGTTGTCGCTGCCCTTGGTGTTGCTGCTCTTGCCGCTGACACGCTTGACGCCCTTGCGCATAAGCACATTCTCAGGCAGGGACTCGCAGTAGAAATACTCCCGCCACTGGTCGGCGAGGACCGTGGTCAACGTTGCGCCGAGTGCTTGAATGAGACCCATAGTTTTCTTTTGCTCCTTTTCTCTATGATGATGTTGTTATGATTGAACCGTCCGCTGGGCGATGCCCTTGACGGCGTAGATGGTCCAGTCGTGGTCCTGGAAGGTGATGACGGAGTCGCAGTAGGGGCACCTTGCGCTTTCGTTCACGGAAAGAGGTGCGCCGCAGTTGGGGCAATGGCGCTCTGTGACCGCTTCCTGCTTTTCGGTGATCGTGCCCGTGGGTCGGCTCAGATCCCACTCGTAGGTCATGAACTTCTCGGCGGTTTTGCTGCCGGAGACCACCGCGCCCGTATCCTCCGCCACGGTGTAATCCGTGATCCGGGTCTTGAGCTCCGCCACCAGGTGGTCGTCGCCACCCTCCTGGAAGTAGCCTCGCAGGTTCACATCCAGCACGGCGATCCGCTCCACCACGTTGATCTGTCGGGCTTGGATCAGGGCTTTGACCTGTCGGTCGAACTGCTGGTACAGGGCGTCGGTGAAGTAAGGCCGGAGGGACTCGATGTTCCTGGCGGTGCAGCCGTTCTGCATCTGGACGTAGACGTTGGAGAGCTTCTCCCGCAGGTCGGAAGCGGAGAAGTTGGGATCCAGGGATTCGTATTCACGCATGGGCGTGAGCTTGCTGTCCGGGGTCCGCTGGGCGCCTGCCGCGACGCCTGCGTGTGGCGCAGCGTGGGCGGATTGACCCCTGATCCTGCGCAGATACAGCAGGATGAAGACGAACAGGATCGCCCATACGATGAATCCGAAATAGCCGCCGCCGGAGGTGCCGTCCCCATCGCTGAATACACCGAAGGGGAAGAAGAAGACGCCGTTGTCGCTGTCGCTGCTGCTCCAGGTGGAACCGCCGCCCCAGTCGGAACCGCTGCTCCAGTCGGAACCGCCCCAGCTGGAACCGCCGGAATCACCGCCGCCGTAATCGCCGCCGCCGGAAAATCCGCCCAGATCCGCGCCGACTTTTCGGAACATCCGGGGCCCCAGAAGGCACACACACAGCACCAGCGCCAGGATCAGGAGGATAAGGCCGAACCGTTTCATGCAGGCTCCTTTCCGCCGGGCCCGCTTTGCCCGGCCAGAATCATATTTCGTCTTATATATAATAGCAGATTTCTCGCCGGATAGCAACCTTTTTTAGGGGACCTGCGGCTCGTCGGGCACGGCAAAGTAAAGGATGTCGGAGATGGGGCGGCCGCCGGCGGTGGGCTGGTTGTAGATGCGCCCCTGCCAGTAGATCTGGGCGGATTGGCCTCCATCCAGGTTATAGGCTTTGGTGCACCCCAGATCGTAGGCAAGCCGGGCCAGTTCCGGCAGCGTCAGGCCCATGGAGTACCGGTCGCTGCGCTGACGCCCGTCCACCAGCACCACGCAGTAGTGCCCCGGTTCATAGTAACCCAGCATGCAGCGGGGGTTAGGTTTGCTCGCGCTGCTGTAGTTACGGGGCATGTTGGTCCGGGGCTGGCCGTCCGCCGTGATCAGAGAGGGACCGAAGGTCCAACCCTGCCATGCGCCGGCGTCCAACAGGGCCTGGGGGTCCAGCTCTTCGGGGGCGTAGAAAGCCATGGTCCCGTCCCGGAACAGGACGCAGGATTCATAGACCGTGGACACCTTTGGCATACAGAGGACCCCGTTGCGGATGACCAGGGCGCTGCGGGAACCCCGGATGTTGTGGGCATAGTAGTCCCCGGAGGCGGCGAAGAGAGCGTTGTTTTTCTTGGCCATCTGCAGCACCGATCCGGCGTCGCGGCTGGCGAAGTTTTTCCCCGCCGGGGCCGTCTTAAGGAGGGTGATATCCTGGACGTAGATGTCGGCCACATAGTAGGTGACAAAGGTGGAGAAGGTGGTGTCATCGTAAACCTTGCTGAGGAAGATGGCCAGATCGGGGCTCTGATAGGAGGTTTCGGTGACGACCACGTCCTGGGTGAACGCATCGGGATATCGGCCGCCGCAGAGACCGTCGGGGGTGGGCGTGGGTGTGGCCGTAGGTTCGGGGGTGGGGACGGGCGTGGGGGTAGCCGTGGGTTTGGGAGAAGGTTCTTGGGTGGGCGTGGGCGCCTCCGTGGGCGGCAGAGTGAAAATAACGGGGGAGGGGCATGCCGTGGGGGGGACGGGCGTCGTGACATCCGTGGCGGGAGCTGGACTCACCTGCACCAGATTGGCGTCAGCGGGGGCTGATCCGCGGCAGCCCAAAAGAACCAGCGCGGCAAGAACAAGCAGCGCAGCCAAGCGAAGACGACGGCAATAAGGCATAGACACTATGGCCCTTTCTGGATAATATACCATGATTTTGTATGATATCACATATTTCGCCTGTTGTCACCTGGAAATGATTATACTGTCGCCGGGACGAAGATACGCTCACCTTTTAACGAATTGTTTACCTCAATGATCCGGCGGGTTTGCTATACTGATATGCAGATAAGTATCGTTTGCGTGAAAGGACACGTATGAACAAGAAAAAGATCATTTTGTTGAGCGTGATGCTGGGTTTGACGCTGGCGCTGCTGGGCGTATTGGTGATGACGGTCCTGGGCTTCGGCCAGGAGGACGGCTCTGCAGCTTCTCAGGGGCCGGCTGAGGCTGCGGCCACAGGAGACGCCGGCCGGATCACTGCGCCAACGGCCGACATGACCGATACGCCTGCAGCGCCCACGGTTGCTCCGACGGAGGATCCCCGGCTGCAGCTTTCCTCCGGACCGGTGGATCGTGACGTGACGGAACTGAAGCTGGACAGCGTCACCGCGGAGGATCTGGAGAGTATCCGCCAACTTTCCGCGCTGACCCTTCTGGACGGACGGGCCTGCGAAAACGGTGCGCTGCTCCACACATTCAGCGAGACGGTGGATTATACCGTCCTTTGGTCTGTAGCCCTGGGAGACGCTCGGGTGGACAGCGATACGGTGGATCTTGTCGTGCCGGCTTCGGTGATCACCGCAGAGGAGGTGACCACGGCCCTTCAGGATCTGCCGACGATTCAAACGGTGGACCTTCGGCAAAGCGGCCTCGACAACGACCAGTTGGCGGCCCTGCGAACAGCGCTGCCGGACATAAAGTATCTCTATTCCGTAACAGTCCAGGGCGTTCAGGACGACAAGGACACCAAGGTGCTTGAGCTGAATGCGGACTTGGACATGGATTGGACCCAGATCGCTCAGCAGATCGCTCTGCTGCCGGATCTTGAACAGATCGTGGTGAACGGCGCTTTGACCCCTGAGCAGGCGGCTTTCCTGCTGGAAGCAGCGGGCGGCGTGCCGGCGAGTTACAGCGTGTCCTTCCGGGAACGGACCATCTCCAGCGAGGATACGGAAGCGGATTTTTCCGATCTGCTGGGCTCCGATCTGAGCGCCATTCAGACGGTCCTCGCCGTGCTGCCCAACATCCGCAAGGTGAATTTGGATCCTCCGGGCGGCACCAGCCAGTGGACGCTGGAGGAAGCGGACCAGCTCCAGCAGTTCCGGGAGGGGCTGCTGGTGAACTACACCACCAAGGCCTTCGGCGTCACTTTCTCCCTGGCGGACGAAGTGGTGTCCTTCAACAAGAAGAATCTGAGGCGAAAGGTGGAGGAGCTGAAGCTCCTGCTGCCCTATCTTCGGAACGTGAAGCGGGTGGATATGGAGAAATGCGGCATCAAAGACGAAACCATGGCCGCCCTGCGGGACGAATTTCCACAGCCCAAGCTGGTTTGGCGGGTGAAGGTGGGAGCCTACTCCGTCCGTACCGACGCCTGGATGATCAAGTTCTCCGCCGCCGGGAGTAAGACCCTGCAGGACAAGGACGTGAAGAACCTGAAGTATTGTCGGGAGATGAAATATATCGATCTGGGCCACAATAAGATCCATCACATCAACAATATCGTGTCCTACATGCCCGATCTGGAAGTCTGTATCATGTACGATCCCCTGTCCAACATCAAGGGCATCGAGAACTGTCCCAAGCTGGAGTACTTCGAGTGTTTCTCCTGCAACATCAAGGACCTGTCGCCTTTGGCTGCCTGCACGGAATTGAAACATCTCAACGTGTGTTACAATAACATCACCGATATCACGCCCCTTTACGGCCTCACCAAGCTGGAACGGCTCTGGATCTCCCGAAACAACATCCCCAAGGATCAGCTGGAGACCTTCGCGGAGCTGGTCCCCAACTGCGAGGTGAACACCACCATCCACAATCCAACCGACGGAGGTTGGCGCAAGGATGCCAACGGGGCGTACGTGCCCCGCTACGCCCTGCTGCGGCAGCAGTTTCTGTACTACAAGAACACCACGGAGCTCCGCTCCTACGGCGACGGGTGGTGGGAGGATAAAACGGTCCATTCCTGGCCCCTGCCTACGCCTGCGCCCGAGGAGTGAGGCCGTCCCTTCTGGGACAGGATCATTTGGACCGATACGAAGAACATAGTCAAACAAAAAAAGCGCCTCTGGGGATGTATCCTGGAGAGGCGCTTTTAGCATAGGAACGGTCAAGAGGCTTTCCTGCCAAGCTTGTCAAAAACCATGGGGTAGATGGCCACGTCCACGAAGAGGATCACGGCGTAGCGCAGGGCCCGGACCAGGTACGCCAGGGTGGTGCCCCCGTGGAGGAAGGCGGAGGAGAAGGGAAGCTTTAAGAGAGCGTTGAGGGCAAAGTAGACGGCGCCGCCCCCCAGGACCCGCAGGATCATCTTCCACCAGCACTGGGTGTTCTTGAACTTCACGAACTTCTCTTCGAACAGGTCGCCCGCGAAGAAGCCCACCATCATGCCGTAACTGGTGTAGTAGTCGTTGGTCTTGCAGTAGAACCAGCCAGGCAAGGCCAGGATCAGCAGCACCAGGTAATACACCCATCGCTTTTGAAACTTTTTCTGGAAGAAGGGGACCAGCAGCACCGTGCAAAGGCCCAGGGCCCACCCAAAGAGCACATCCGTGGGGAAGTGGACGCCCACGCAGACCCGGCTCACGCCCACCAGCAAGGGAATGAGCGCGCCAACGGCCCAGGCCCATTTCTTTTTCAGAAAAACGGCCAGGGACGTGTAGTTGGCCACGGATCCGGAGGAGTGGCCGCTGGGAAAGGAGTATCCCTGGGCCGCCACGTCCATGATGTCGGCGCTGGGATCCACGGCCTTCAGACACTTGACCCCGTCGATGTCCATGTAGGGCCGACGGCGCAAAAACACGTTCTTTATCATGGGGTTGGCCACCATGGCCACGCAGGCGTTGCGGCCGATGAACTTGCCCAGTTCCTTCTTCCAGCTCCAGTAGCAGAAGCCCAGCACCAAAATGGTGACCAATTCTTCCCCGAACATGGAGAAGAAGCTGGCCAGCTGGACGCCGAAAGCGCCCATATGGCTCTGGAGCCAGATCATCAACGACGCCTCCCAGGCGAAAAAGAATGTGTTGTCCATTCGCTTACCTCATTTCCGTTTGCGGTATACCGATTTCCTCTTTCGATGCATCACCAAAATTACAGCCGCCGCCATCAGCGCCCCCAGGCCCCGGGCTATCCAGATCATAACGCTGCTCTGTTCCGTCGCCTCCGCTTCCGTGGGTCCGGCCGTGGCTTGGGTCTTTGGGGCATCGATCATGGAGCCCTGCGCTCGGTCGGTTAAGGTCGCCTGTACATATCCTTCTACGGCGACGGTATCACCGTCGTCCTCAGGGCCGTCCCCACGGGCGGTGTCTGCGGGCAGCAGGCAGAGGGCCAAGATCAGGACGATCAGACCCGTCAGAAATCGTTTTACGTTCATAGGGTTACCTCGCTTTTCGTCGTTTGGTCGATGCTATAAGCTGATAATACTTCAAAAGATACGGGTTTGCAAGGACTTTGCGCCGGGGGAAAGGGATCTTTACGCCCGCTTGCGCCTGATCCTCCGCCGTGGTATACTGACAAAAAAACAGGAGGAGCGACCATGGAAAAAAGGATTCTGCACACGGAAACGGCCTACGTGCTGGGCATGGCGGGGCTTAGTCTCAGCGTCGCCCTCATGACCCGGGCCGATTTCGGCGTGTCCATGGTGGTGGCCCCGGCCTATCTGCTGTTTTTGAAGCTGAACCCTCTTTTGCCCTTCTTCACCTTCGGCATGGCGGAGTACACCCTGCAGGCGGCGCTGCTGCTGTTCACGGTCCTGGCGGTCCGAAAATTTCGTCCCTACTTTCTCTTCTCCTTCGTCACCGCGGTGCTCTATGGGTTTTTGTTGGACGGGTGGATGCTTCTTGTGCAGCGCTTAGCGGCGGACACCTTCCTCTGGAGGGCCCTGTGGTATGTCCTGGGCCTCGGCCTGGGGGCGGTCAGCATCGCCTGTTTCTTTCAGACCTACATCGCCCCGGAGGTCTATGAGCTTCTGGTGAAGGAGCTGGCCCAAAAGCTTTGCAAGCCCACCCATCGGGTGAAGACGGTCTACGACTGTGTGAGCTGCGTTGCGGCGGTGCTGATGTCCTTCGCTTTTTTCGGCTGGGGCCGGTTCGAGGGCGTAAAGCTGGGCACGGTGATCTGCGCCCTGTTGAACGGGTTTTTGATCGGCAAGAGTACGGCGTTCATGGACCGGCATTTCGAATATAGGGACGCTCTGCCCTGGCGAAGGTTTTTTTCTTGAACTCAGGCGCGCAGGTTGATATACTGATAAAAGAACGATAAGGAGGCAAAATCATGGGCTTTTTGAGGAGACTGTTCGGCTTCGGCGCGACCGTGGCCGGGACCGTGGCCGTCGTGAAGGTGACGGAGAAGGTGAAGGAGAACAACCCCAACGGCGTTCAGGACGTGAACGGGGACGGCAAGGTGGACTACAAGGACTATGTTATCGAGACCAAGAAGGCCGCCAAGGAGACCTATGCCGCCTTCAAGGAAAAGGTGCCCGGCGTCATGGCCGAGGCCAAGGAGAAGGGCAGCGAGCTATACGAGGACGCTAAGAATACGGTGAAGGAGACCTTCAAAGGGAAGTGACCTTCTTCCCTCGCTCTGAAACAGCTCCCCCTTTGGCATCGCCAAACAGGGGAGTTTTTGGTTTGGGGCAAAAAATGGCACCACAGATGAACCTTTCTCCTCGGCGCTTCGTCTATTAGGGTGAAAACACACGGAAAGGAGGCCCGCGGCATGGATGCTTTTGAAACGCTGCTGGAAGCAAACCGGCTGTCTGTGGAGCGGTGGGTAAAGTATCGCGTCAGCGGCCCGGACGCCGAGGACATCCTGCAGGAAACATACCTGGCCGCCTACCAAGGATTCCCCCGGCTGCATGATCCGACCGCCTTTCGGCCCTGGCTCATCAGCATCGCGCGGAACAAATGGCGGGACTGGTACAGAAAGCAGGCCCGTCGATTGGAGACGCCCATGGAAACGCTGCCCGACGCAGCGGCGGAGGAAGATCCCGACACAGCCGTGGAGGAGACGTTGTCACGCCTTGGGGGCAGGGACGAGCGGATGCTGCGGCTGTTCTACCTGGAGCAGCTCTCCCAAAAGCAGATCGCCCGACAGCTCAGCATCCCCGAGGGAACGGTGAAAAGCCGACTCAGCGCCGCCCGGGATCGGTTCCGCGCCGCCTACCCCCATCCGCCGAAAGGAGAGAAAACCATGAAAAAACTGCCGCTAATTCTGCCGCCCTATAGGGTCCTCTGGAAAAACGAGCCTCCCTTCCCCGTGGTGTGGGAGGAGATGATGGGCTGGGGTATCGTGCCTCGGCTGGGCGAGACGCTGGTGTGGGGCATGTATGATCTGCCCGGCCGCAAGCTGGACGTTGCCTATGACATGGCCGTCACGGGCAGAGCCAAGGTCCACGGTCTGGAGGGCGTGGCCTTCACGGCGAGGGTCATGGAGCCTGCGCCGGAGCTGACAAAAGGCGATCTGATGCTGGAGCCTGTGGTGAACTCAGGGGCCGTCCAGGAGACGTGGACCTTCGTGGGCCAGCTGGAGGATGGATACACGCGCTTTTTGTCCGCCGAGCGGGAGGAGAACGGGGTAAAGACCCTGACCACCTTCCTGGACGGGGAGGAGTTCATGGCCAACTGGGGCTGCGGCGAGGATAATCGGGGCAATGGTATCCATCCCATGGCCCGAGGGCTGATCCTTCGGGACGGCGATTCCTACACGGTGAAGCGGGAAGGCGCGCTGGATGTGGTGGGCCGCTGTCGGCTCACCCTGTACGGCAAGGAGCATGACTGCATCGCCGTCATGGACCTGAGCGGTTCCGGGGAAGGGGTGGCGTCCCTGCAGTTTTTGAACCGGGAAGGCCGGACCCTGCTCTGGCAGCGGTACAACCGGGACGACTGGGCCCTGGACCGCTACGGCAAACGCTGGTCCGAGCTGCTGCCCGAGAACGATCGCATCACCGTCAACGGCGCCCTCTTCGTCCATTGGTACGACTGCCTCTATGTGCGGTAAAGCCCTCGTTCACAGACGGCGGACCACCCACTGAACCGACAAAAAACGCCCCAAAAAGGGCGCTTTTTTATATGTGGGGGACAAGGCTCAAACAAATCCCAGATACCAGACGACCTCACCCAGGACGAAATGGGGGATGCACAGCCCCCAGATGCTGTTCTGCTTGCGATACAGGATGCCGAAGATGGACAGCAGCGCTGTGGCGGCCAGCATATACATGAAGCCGCGATGGATGTGCAGCGCGCCGAACAGCAGGGAGGACACGATGATGGCCGCGGCTTCGCTGTACTTTCCCACGAAGATGCGCCTCAGATTCTCATGGATGACGCCGCGGGAAAGGAATTCCTGCAATACGGCCGTCAAGGGATAAGTGAAATCGGACCAGTTCATGCGGCTCCAATCCCAGAAGGGGGCGCCGGCGGGGAAAAAGCCCGGAGATACCCGCAGGAGGATGAGCTTTATTCCAAACAGCATCGCCGTGAAAACCGCCGTCAGCAGACAGTCCACCTTGATCGCCTTGTCGATGCCCTTGATCTTCAAGCCCATCTCCTCAAAGGAGAAGTGGGTGTAGTGGCGAATATAGAAGAACATGATCAGGGAAATGACGTGGATGAACTGGGTCATGATCTCCTGAGAGACCTTCTGCCCGGTCTGCTGCCACAGGGCAACCACGTATATCCAGATCGAAACGGCGGTCATGGTGCCGATGAACACCGCCGAACTTTCCCGACGCTTGCGGCGCAGGATGTCGATCTCGGTGATGTCGTCGAAGTGGATGGCATAGCTCCGTTCCAGGGCATCCTCCTCGTCCTGCAGGCAGATGCAGCTGGTGTTGAGCCGCACAAGGCTGCCGTCCTCCCGGCGGAACAGGATGTCGCCCCGCTGGGAGGCGTTCTTTTCCGCCGTGGCCTTCACCAGGAATTCCAACAGGGCGTCGTTCTCCTTGCCGAACACGTCCCGATACCGTTTCCCCACGGCGTTCTCCGTCAGCCCCAGGATCAGGGAGGCCGAAGGGTTGATATAACGGATAACGCCGCCCCGGTCAAAGGTGATGATCCCTTCGTCAAAGTCCCTCAGGACCCGCGTATCCAGCGCCTCCTGCATCTGCTCGGCGTCGATGGTCTGCTGTACGATTTCCTCGCTGACAGCCTCCTCCGGCGCGTCCTGGTCGGTGGTCTCCACCTCCATGTCGCTGTTCAAAAGCGAATCGGCCACCTTCTCGTCCAGCATATCCTGCAGCTCGTCCTCCTGCAGACTGCGCACCAGGGTCTCCTGATCGGCTTTGACTTCCTGCGCCACCGGCATCTCCGGGTTCTCTTTCTGGATCTCCATGCTGATTTCCTCTTTTTTGCTGTGTATATTTTATTGTACTCGATATCCGCGCACAATGCAACACAAATGCGTTGTGGGGTCTTTTGGTTGACAAACACAGGAAATACGGTATAATCATATACAATATACCATCAGAAACAAGCGAAAGGGGGCCCCTATGGACAGGATCGATACAGCATTGCTGGAGTTATTGGAGGAGGACGCCCGGCGGACGCCGGAGCAGGCGGGGGTGCTGCTGGGGATTACCGCGGCAGAGGTCAAAGCCCGGATCGAGGGGCTGGAGGCGTCCGGAGTCATTCGCGGGTATACGGTCCTCATCGACCGGGATCATCTGGAGGAGGAGACCATCAGCGCCCTCATCGAAGTGAAGGTCCAGCCGGAGCGGAATCGGGGCTTCGACGCCATCGCCGAGCAGCTCTATCTGTTTGACGAGGTGAAGGCCTGCTACCTCATGTCCGGGGCTTACGATCTCATGCTCATCGTGGAGGGCAAGAACATCCGCTCCGTGTCCCGGTTCGTGTCCGAGCGACTCTCGATCCTGGACAACGTCCAGAGCTGCGCCACTCACTTCATCCTGAAGCGCTACAAGACCGACGGCGTCATCTTTGAGAAGCAGCCCGGCGATAAGCGCATGGTGGTGAGCCTATGAACATCGACGCCCTGATCTCCCAAAAGGCAAAGGCCATCCAGCCCTCGCCCATTCGCCGGTTCTTCGACCTGGCCAACGCCATGGAGGGGACCGTGTCCTTGGGCATCGGCGAGCCGGACTTCGTGACCCCCTGGCACATCCGGGACGCAGCCATGGCGTCTCTGCGGGCCGGGGAGACCGCTTACACCCCCAACGCGGGCACGCCCCAGCTCCGCCAGGCGGTGGCGGACTATCTCTACGCCCGGTTCGGCCTCGAATACGACCCCAAGACCGAGATATTTATCACCGTGGGCGCGTCGGAGGCCATCGACCTGGCCATGCGGGTGCTGGTGGATCCGGGCGACGAGGTGCTGATCCCGGACCCCAGCTACATCTCCTACAGCCCCGGCGCCCTGCTGGCCGGAGGGAGGAGCGTGCTCTTGCCCACCTACGCCGAGGACGGGTTTGCCCTGAGGGGAGACGTGCTCCAGGCGGCTCTGACGCCCCGGTCCAAGGCCCTGGTGCTCCCCTATCCCAACAATCCCACCGGCGGGATCATGAACCGGCAACAGCTGGAAGGGCTGGCGGCGGTCCTGGAAAAGACGGATCTGCCCGTGATCTCCGACGAGATCTATGGGGAGCTGACCTATTCCGGGGATCACGTGTCCATCGCCCAGATCCCGGGCATGAAGGAAAGGACCATCCTCATCTCCGGCTTCTCCAAGGCTTTCGCCATGACCGGCTGGCGGCTGGGGTTCGTGGCGGCGGACAGGCGATTCGTGTCCCAGATGCTGAAGGTCCACCAGTATGTGATCATGTGCGCCTCCACCATGAGCCAGGCGGCGGCCACCGAGGCCCTGAACGGCATGCTCCGAGGCGAATTCGACGACGTGGAGAAGATGCGTCGGGCCTACGATCAGCGGCGGCGGTACATCTACAATCGGCTGAACCGCATGGGGCTCCGCTGCTTCGAGCCTCAGGGCGCCTTCTACATCTTTCCCGACATCACCTCCACCGGCCTCACCTCCGAGCAGTTCGCGGAATCGCTCCTGCGGGAGGAGCGGGTGGCCGTGGTTCCCGGCAACGCTTTCGGCAACCGGGGCGAGGGGTTCGTTCGCTGCTCCTACGCGGCCAGCCTCAAGAATATTGAGGAAGCCATGGACCGAATGGAGCGGTTTGTGAAACGGCATGGGTAACCGTACGGCCCCATTCTAAAATAATTAGCCGGGTTCCCTGACGGAAAGCCGGCCTTTGATGAACGGTATTTGGGATAGGATGATCGCCGATCATCCTATCCCGTTTTTACAAAGCAATCATTTCAAAAGATATTCCATAAAGATCGGGATCCGCTGCTCCCAAAACGCCTCGCTGTGCTGGGCATCGGGGACCACCCGGGCGTCCACATGGGCGCCCATGCGGGTGAGCATCTTGGCGGTATCGAAGAGGCCCGTCAGGACGCCGATATGCTTCCCCGCTTCGCCGGTGCCCATGTCCATATAGATGCGGGTGGGGGAAAGCAGCGGAGCCACCGCCTGAAGCTCCTTCTCGTGGTGCCGGGTCGCCCACAGGCTGGGAGACAGGGCCGCCGCCCGGGAGAAGGTGCTGTTGTAGGCCACGGCGGCATAGATGGCCATGAGCCCGCCCATGGAGCTGCCCGCGATCAGCGTGTGCTCCCGGTCGGGCAAGGTGCGGTAGTCCCGGTCGATCCGGGGCTTCAATTCGTTGACGAACCAGTCCATGGTCAGCTGCCCCCGGGCTTCGAACATCAGCTTCCCCTTCCACCATATGTCGAAGGGCGTGTACTCGCTCATGCGGTTGTCGCCCTCGGGATTGCACTCCACCGCCACCAGGATCAGGGGGAGCTTGCTTTTCTCCAGATACTGCTTCATGCCCCAGCTCTTGCCGTAGGTGGCGTGGCTGTCGTAAAACACGTTGTGTCCGTCGAACATGTAAAGCACCGGTTAGCGCTCCTCGCTCTGTTCGTACCCCTTGGGCGTGTAGATATACAGCCGCCGGGGCTTCTTGGTGGGCAGGGTGGGTATCTGGATCTTTTCCACGCGGATCATGGGCTTTGTCCTCACTTCCGTTGTCATTATACAGTATTGTACTCCCTTTGCGACGGCCCTGCAAGAGGCATGAAAAAGGCTCCCCGCAGGAAGCCTGAATGCTTATGGGATGACGCGGATGATCTCAAAATCCACGTCGCCGCTGCCCTCATGTTCAGTGGTCTCCACGGCAATGCGACCGTCGTCCAGGAAATAGGCGTCCGAATCCTCGCCCACGATCATGCCCCGTATACCCGTCCCTGGATCGAAATAGGTGCCTTTACCTATCCGATAGCTGTCGGCAAGACTGTGGTCGATGGGCTTCGAGCCGCCCCACTGAAGGACCGCGCCGTCCGCACCATAGAGCACGTAGGCGTCCGGATAATACACATTGTACTCGTAGGGAGAGCTGAAATCCAGCTCAGAGTGGATCATCAGCGTCTGCCCGTCCTTTACGAGCCGGGTGAACCAGCCCGCCAGGGCCGGATACTGTGCCTCCATGTCTTTGGTTTCCGTCCAGCCGTCCCGAATGAGGGCCAGGATTACCGAATCCAGGCTCTTGCCCGGGATATACGCAAGATCCCATTCTCCGTATCGCTGACGGCCCAAGGCAAACTCATCAATGCCCGTCAGCTGCAGGAGGTCGAAGACGGGGGAAAGGTCCAGGCACACCAGTTCATACCTCGTCCGATCATACTGATCCTCGTCCACCCGGGGCCGCTCTCCAAAGAAGAGCAGCGCCGGCGCTTCTCCGCTTTCATCCACCAGGGCAAAACCGTTTTTGTTTCCAAGCAGCGCGCAGGGCCATGCCCTGCCGTCCGGCAGGGTGAGGGCACCGGTCATTGCGCCATCCTCGCCCACGGTGATGCTAAGGTTCGCGTGGTGGTGCTCTCCCATGTCGAAGTAGCAGAACCACGCCGTGCCCGGCTCCAGGGGCCCGGAAAAAAAGTTGAAGTCGGGATATCGATACGGGGTATGCTTCTCCTTCGTCAGCACCGCGCCATTCAGCCCGTCGAAGGCAAGGACCCCCAGGGGATCTTCCGCAACCGCCAGCTTCACCGTGTCGCCTTCCGCCATGATCTTCACCGTTCCGGCGGGCAGGATGGCGGCGGGCTCCGTGTCGAAGGGCGTGCGGTACATATCCATTTTCAGAAGAAAACCGTCGCCGCCGGCCTCCAACGCAAACATCTCATTAGCGGTGGACAGATACGCTGCGCCGTCCTCATAGATCATGAGGCGGACGCCGGCGTCGTCTGACCACATGGTGTTTTTCTGATCATTCAAGGACAGGGGCTTCGTAGCCTCTTTCGTAAGGGCGCTCCCCTCCTGCACCAGCGTCACGGACACGGGGAGCCGTTGGGGTTCGGCAACGGAGATGTTATTCTTCGCTTGGATCGCAACCAGGCCGCACAGCAGCGCGGACAGGAATAACGATATCAGCTTCGTCATGGCTCATTCCTCCTTTTTCCATAGCATACCATAGAGTTGCGTCATACCTGCAACATGGATGTTAACAATGGGCCTTATTCCAAGGTATCTTCCTGATAATTCAGCAGAAATCGGGCGCTTTTCTTTTCGTAGAGTCGGGCGGCCAGGGCATCAGCGACGGGGATGAGAATGCGCTCGTGCTCGCACTGGACCGGAGCCACGGTGTGCATGTCCCCGGTGAGGCTGAAGTTCAAACAGGCGCAGTGGTGGCGGCAGCGACCCTCGATGGCGCAGCCCTGGCAGTCGGGCTCCGGCGTCAGGGAAGCTTGGTATATGGCTCGCTGCTTCTGCCCGTCGATGCCGGTGGACACGTGGCCCATGCGGTACTCCGGCAAGTACAGGAACTGGTTGCAGGGGTAGATGGACCCATCCTCCGCTACGGAGGGCTGGCGCATGCCCAGCAGGCATTCAAGGCAGGGCTTGTCGTTGAGATACGAGGAGATCTTCACCAGGAAGGGCAGAAACAGCAACGGCCGCCTGTTGTCGAACCGGGCCTCCATTAGGTCCGCCACGGCTTCGTATTGGGCTTTGAGCACGGCCAGGGAAGCGTCGTCCCAGCCCGCGTCGGGCCGGTAGTCGATGACGGAGTTGATGCGGGCGAACCCCCTGGCGTAGAGCCATTTCACCGACTCGGCCATGCCGCCCACGGTGTCACGCGTCACGGTCTGCAGAGCCACGGCGTTGGGCTGGTAGCGAAGGAGCAGGTCCACGATGGGCTCCAGCTTCGCCCGGGTGGGCCGTCCGTCCCGGGTGAGCCGCTGCTCGTCCTGCAGCAGGCCGTCGTGGCTCAAAGCGATCTGCAAATCGTGGTCGTTGGCAAACTTCAGAAAATCCTCGTCCAGGAGGGTGCCGTTGGTGGTCATCTTGAACCGGACGCCCACGCCCCGCTTTTCCGCCTCGGCCTGGGCGTAGCGGCAAATCTTTTCCGCCAGGTCCCGCTCCAGCAGGGGCTCGCCGCCGAAGAGGGAGAAGCCGTTGGTTTTGTGCCCATAGGAAAAGACCAGGTCCACCGCCTGTTTGGCTGTGTCCCAGGTCATGCGGTTCCTGCAATGGGTCTCGTAGCAGTAGCGGCAGCGGAGGTTGCAATCCGCCGTGAGATGAAGGGTCAGGTTCATAGGCTCAGGCTTCGGGGGTGGGCTCCGGCTCCTCGATATACGGTTCGCCGGGCAGGCACAGCTCCTCTTCCGTGGGTTCGGGAACGATCACGTCCCCGTCCAGGATCAGCTCCTCCTCCCCAGGGTCAGGGATGGCCACTTCGCCCTCGGTGACCAACGGTTCCTCGGGAGGCTCCGTCACGGCGATCTTGCCCAGGAGGACCGGCTCCTCCGTGGGCTCGTCGATGGCCACATCCCCGTCCAGCACCAGCTCCTCCGGGGTGGGTTCCACCATGGGCACCAGGCCCTCGGTCTGGGGGTCGTTGGGGATCGGTGCCCGACAGCCTGTGACGCCGCCTATGGCCACCAGGGCAGCCGCCGTCAGGGCTGCGCTTGCGATCTTTCGGGGGTATTTCGGCTGATAGCCAACGAGTTTTTTTCGTATCATGGGTCGTCTCCTTTTGGTCCGTTTGTCTATAACACCGGGCAACGTTTCGTCAGGTTGCAAAGGGTTCCGCTTTTTTCAGACTCCGCCAGTACGCCCACCGCAAGATAAGCAGGCTCGTCAGCATCATCAGGGCAATGAGTACGTAGGAGGATTTGTATTCTCCGGTGTGATCGGCGATGAGCCCCGGCACGGCGGAAAAGAGGATGCCGCCCAGGTTGTAGAAGATCTGCAGCCACTTGAGAAGCTTGGGATAGCCGGCCTTGTTCGACAGGTCCCCGGCCCAGAGGGGCGGGCCCACGTTATAGACCGAAGCGCCGAACCCCAAGCAGCAAACGGGCGCGAAGCACCAGAAGAGGCTGACACCGTTCATGAGCTGGACCGCGGCACAGCCCAGAACGAACAGAGCCATGAGTAAGGACGTGCACCGCTTGGGACCGAATCGGTCCGCCATGCCCCCGGACAGGAACTTGCTGCACACCAGCAGCATGCCTTGGAGGGACACCACCGTGGCCGCAGCCTTCACGCTGTAGCCGCAACTTTGCGTTAGGACCGACAGATGCCCCGAGAAGGCCTGGCCTGCGCCGCCCACCAGCATCATCATCAGAGCCAGCATCCACAGCACCAGCTTGGGGAGCGTTTCGGGCCCCTCCTTCTCCCGGATCCGGGCGTTGCCCGTGTCCCCTTCGCCATAGGGAGATAGGCCCCTTTGCGCGGGATCGTCCCGAAGGAGCAGAAAGACGCAAAATGCGCTCACGAGCATGAACCCGGCCTGCAGCCGGAAGGTGGCGTTGAGACCGTGCCGCAGCACCAGGGCCGAGACCAGGGGCGAAAAGACCATGGTCGCCACGCCGGAGCCTGCGGAGCTGATGCCCAAGGCCAGGCCTCGATGGGTGTGGAACCAGTTGGAAAGGAGAAGCGACACGGGATAGATGCACCCGAGACCGTAGGCGATGCCACCCAGAGCCGCGCCGATGTAATAGATGAAGGCGCTGCCGCCTGCGGCATAGGCCAGGGCGGAAATCACGCCGATCAGGGAAGCCAGCAGGACGCCCCGGCGAAGGCTGAGCCGACGGTAGTATAGCTCCACCAAGAAGGTCACGGCAAAGGAGAAGACGCAACGGACGGAGAGGATGGCGCTGCCCATGCTGTCGCTGAGACCCTCCGCCTCTATGAAGGGCAGATATACGGACAGGATATTGCTGCACAGGCCCATATTGCATACAAACAGCCACAGCCCGCACAGACAGACGATCCAAGCGTAATGGGGTTTTGCTTTAGCAGAGGTATTCATCGAAAGCACCGCCTTTTCTTGAAAGAAAAAAGCGACCTAAAGAACTATAGTTGGGAGCAATCCTGCAAAGGCAGGCGCAGAAGCATTGCGGCTGATCGAACAGGAGCCAAGGCCATTTGTTAGCCGTAAGTCATTGTATCATGGAAAGCACAGGAAATGAAGATTTATTTTATCCAGGACGGTAAAACGCATCCGCCGATTGATGATCCGTTGATCCCTGACTTGGTCATGGGCCTTCAGTCGGAAGAGGAGATCGACACCGGGACCAAACCTCGGCGGGAGAACTGTCTATAGAATACCGGAACGATGAGAAATGAGGCCCGGCAACGGATCACACAAAGAAAGGGCGAAGAAGCGGGGAAACGTTGCTTCTTCGCCCAGGCCCTCGGGAAAGCTTCTGACGATGAACCGAGGGCCTCTGTCATCGAAAACGGAGGCAGGGGAGATGCCTTCCGTTCCGACGGTTCCTCATCATTGCAACGTTCGCCATGATATCGCAGGATGAGGAATGCTGGTTCAGTTTGTCGTCCCGTCCCAGGGCCGATAGATGCAGTAGGCGGGGGACATCTCCCCCAGATACAGCCATACGTTTTCGCCCATGTCGATGTGTCGGTCGAAGTAGAGATCGGGGATGAACAGCTTGGCGCTGGATCGGCGGCCGCCCTTCAGGATAAGGCCCTCCTTCACCGGCGACTGTCGAAAGCGCTCGATGGCTTCATCCAGGTTGGGGATCAGCAAATCTGCCGCCAGCTGCGGCACGATCTGCTCCTCCGGCCCGTATACCACATTCTCCGGATCCTTCAAATAGCTCAGCGTCAGCATGTCCAATCTCCTCCGATGTTTTTTCAACAACAAACGCGCACCCAAAACGAGAGTGCGCGCAACCAAATCGAAGGACGGTATGGCGTAAGCGACTCCAGTTTCGGCAGAGCACTTCACGCACCGGGGGATGTATCTGACTTATCCGTTCTTCAACGGCTTCACAGTGACCGACTCGCGGAGCGTTTCACTCCATTCCAGAGCCCCAAGGTGCTTTTGTTGTCGTTTAGATTGTATACTGTGCCGTTGTTCCTGTCAAGGAAAACAGGGGCATGGCCTTCCTTACCCCCGATGAAGGGGCTCCTTGGCGATGCTAAGGGACAGATACCCGGCGTCGGGTCGGAGGTCATTGATTTATCATTTTTTTCCCACCAGCAGGGCGGAGCCGGAGAGGGCCATCCACTTTGCCTCAAATGGGGTTATAAACAGGCCCCGGGTCGTGTCGATGAGCTCCACCCGCTCGTAGCCCAGGCCGCGGAGCTTTTTAACAAAGGCCTGCATATCCCCGTATTTGGCTTTGGAAAAGATGTCGTGGAGGGCGAAGGTGCCGCCCTTCTTCAGCACCCGCAGGGTCTCCAGGAGGATCGCCTGCCGGTCCCGGCTGGGGATGTTGTGGTAGACGTAGTTGCTCATGACGGCGTCAAAGCTTTCGTCCGGGAAATCCAGGGCCAGGGCGTCGCCCTTGCGGAAGGAGGTGTTACTCACTCCCTCGGCCTGGGCGTTTGCTTGGCAGAGGGGCTTGTTGAAGGAGGCGTACTCCTTGCCCCAGCGGTCCACGCCCACGAAGTGGGCCTGGGGGTTGCGCTTGGCACAGGCGATGGTCAACGCCCCGCTGCCGCAGCCCACGTCCAATCCCACACCGCCTTCGGGCAGTTTTACGTGCTCCGTGATGCCCTCGATGACCTGGCGGGCCATCTGCCGCTTGCCGTTATACGAAAAAGCACGGTACAAAAGGGCCATCCATAGAGTGGCCAGCCCCACGAGGATGCCCAGGGCCAGGAACGATGCCGTCAACCCGGTCTTCAAGGCCCCGTTTTTCAGTAACCCCGTGTAGCCGAACAGGGCTGCCAAACCGAGGCAGACGATAGCGCCTGCCAGCGTGCCCAGGACCATGCCTTTGGGCATCCAATTCTTGTAATCCGGTCTCATACGAATATCCTCCCTCGTTACTTTTTGAATCGTACCAGTATCGTCTCGTCTGTCATTTCAGTAAGGCGGCCTGTTCTTTCATCGCCTTCTCAGCGAGCCTCATGCCGAGGAGCGCCACAGGGATCGTCAGGATCAGCATGACGATCAAAACCGGCACGTTCTGAATAACAGGTGCCATCTTATCTGCATAGCCAGCGGGCATTTCTTCCGCTGCCTCAGCCAGAGACTCTGCCGTATTTGTCCACCAGTGGGCGGAGTACGCATAAAATGAAAACGCAAGGGGAATAAAGCTCCTGCGCACGCCTTTTAGCGTATCATACCCATGCCGCTTTCTGACGAGCTCCGCAGCAAGGGCCAGAACGACCATGCCGACGACGAAGGTTAGGTTGCCCTCCCCTGCGAGCAGGCCGACGATCAATGTGAAACCGTTTAGAATGGCCGCCGCGCCGAAGCTCTGCAGATTGGCTGCCGTATACAGATAAACAAAGCCGAACAGGATCGGAGCAAGCGTGCCCACATATGCATAGCATGCCGGATGGACGAGGCCGCTGACCGAGGCAAGCGGGAACAAGGCGAGATAGGCGACCGCTGCTATTGCGATCCGAAAGACAGGCGCTTTTTTCATGGTATGTACCTCTCGTAAAGTATCTGTTTTTTGTATCACTAAATGCTCCAGCCGGCGCTGGCGCTTTGGAGCTGAGCCATACGCCGGAAAACGCCGTTCTCCTTGGCGAGGAGCTCTGCGGGGCTGCCCTCCTCCACCACCTGGCCCTCGGTCAGGACCACGATCTTGTCCGCCGCCTCCACGGTGCGCATGCGGTGGGCGATGACCAGCAACGTCTTCCCGGCCAGCAGGCGGGAGAGAGCCCCCTGGACCTTGGTTTCGTTCTCCACGTCCAGGGAGGCCGTGGCCTCGTCCAGCAGCACGATAGGCGCGTTCTTCAGCAGGGCCCGGGCGATGGAGATGCGCTGGCGCTCGCCGCCGGAGAGCTTCGTTCCGTTCTCGCCGATGGGCGTATCATAACCCTGGGGGAGCTTCTCCACAAACTCGTCGCAGTTGGCCGCCGCGGCCGCCGCTCGGACCTCCGCATCCGTGGCCCCGTGCTTGCCCAGGCGGATGTTCTCCATGACCGTATCATCGAAGAGCACCACGTCTTGGAACACCATCGAGTAATCGCCGAGCAAAACCTCGGGATCGATCTCCGAGATGTCGA
>JAEEGL014320970.1_pt1 | contig 21541 bp, 18 predicted proteins | sample 9134231 | NCBI WGS metagenome assembly JAEEGL01 (sample SAMN16246548, study PRJNA631951) | gut metagenome | biome: gut microbiome; feature: rumen; material: fiber-attached | host: Bos | place: Iran: Karaj | collected 2018-10
AATCGGGCGATTAGCTCAGGCGGTAGAGCACTTGACTTTTAATCAAGTTGTCGCGGGTTCGAGTCCCGCATCGCTCACGGAAAAGGCCTCCCAAACGGGAGGCCTTTTCCGTGAGCGATGCGGGACAGAAACCGCGAGTGAGCGGTAAGTGACGGCCTGCATTTCGAGCCTTCAGGCAAAGAAATGCAGTTGCCGGAACTTATGCAGCGAGCGAAGCGAGTCGCTGTGAGAGTCCCGCATGAATTAAAAAGGCCTCCCAAACGGGCAATGTCATTAACTTAATGACATTGCCTCCATAGGGGGGCTGTCAGCGAAGCTGACTGGGGAGGGTTACTGCATCAGCAGCATCAAGACCGGCGTAACGACGAAGGTTACGATACTGGTCCAGGCAACGCCCTGCGAAGCAAACATTTCATCGTCCTGATCACCGTAGCGGGATGCGATCACGACCGCAATCGTCACGGACGGCATGGACGCCAGAATCAGGTTGACCTTCAGCCCGAGACCCTCTGCCCCGAACAGCAGGCAGAACGCGAACGCAAGGAGCGGCGCGAGCAGGAAACGGAAGAGCATAACGCCGACCGTTCCGCGATTTAAGCGCAGCGCCTTGAAGCCGATGCTGTAGATCACAAAGCCGGAAATGATCATGGCCAGCGGTGTCACGGCTCCGCTCATGTATTTCAGATAGCTCATGATCGGTGACGGCAGCTGGATATTCAGCAGCAGAAGCGTGATACTGACCAGGATCGCGATCACGACGGGCATTTTGAGCATGTCAAGCAGCGTTTTCCCGAGATTCACCTTTTCGCCGCCCATCGCGGTCCGGGCAATCCCCATCGAAACGATGTAGAGCATCGAATTGCTGACGATATAGTACAGCATCACATAAGGCGTGGAGGCGTCCCCCAGCAGCTCGTTGCACATGGGCAGGCCGATAAAAATCGCGTTGGAAGTCGCGGTCAGCAGAATAAACAGACCGGTCTGCTTCTTTTCCAGCCGCAGCAGCCTGGCAAGAAGGAAGCTGAGCGGATAGCTCACGGCCATGGTCGCCAGCGGGACCAGCAGATAGACACCGGAGGCCAGCAGCATCTCCCGGTTCAGGTTGTGCAGCAGACCGTACATGCTGTTGCAGGGGATAAAGAAAGAGATCAGCAGCTTGCTGATGAAATCCTTATGGACCTTCTTCATCCAGCCTAACTGCCCGAGGATAAAGCCGGTGGCGGTTAGCAGCAGAATGACGAAAACCGAACTGACGGAATTAAAAAAAGTTTCCCACATAACAAAGCCTCCCTGCGTTTACAGCTGATTGACCAGCGATTTGAAATGCCGGCCTCGGGCCTCGAATTCGGGATACAGGTCGAAGCTGGCGGAAGCGGGAGAGAGGGAGACAATGTCGTCCGGCACCGCCAGTTCGTGCGCCAGCGTTACCGCTTCTTCCATCGAGGCGGCGTGGTAGATCTCCGGCTCGCCTTCCCGGTAATCCGCGGCCTTTTTCACGGCTTCTTCGATCTTCGGACCGGTGGCGCCCATGAGGATCAGTTTGGAAACCGTGGACGGGATCTTGTCGCCCAGCGGTTCGTAAGGGATGTGCTTATCGTAGCCGCCGGCGATCAGGATGATCTTGCGGTCAAACAGCGAGAGCGCGCCGTTCACCGTTCGGGTCGGCGTCGTGCCGATGGAATCGTTGTACCAGCTCACCCCGTCCAGGACGCGGACCAGCTCGTTGCGGTGCTCGACACCCTTGAACTCCCGCGCCACTTCGCGAATGTTCTCCACGGAAACATCGCCCCAGACCGCCGTGATCGCGGCCAGGAAGTTTTCCACATTGTGCCAGCCGGGGATGCGGATCTCCCGGATGTCCAGGACTTTCTGCCCGTCATCCTTCGTGATCCAGTTGCCGTCCAGCCAGAAACCGTGCTCGCTGCGCTCCCGGCGGCTGAAGAAGAGCGTACCGCCGACCGAAACGTCCGCAAAGCTGCGGGTCAGCTCGTTGTCGAGGTTCAGCACCGCGCGGGAAAATGCATTCTGATGGAGCAGGATATTCAGCTTGGCATTCACGTATTCCTCCATAGAGGCGTGCATGTCCAGGTGATTCGGAGTGATATTGGTGATGACGCCGACGTCAGGGCTCTGCCGCATGGAGATCAGCTGGAAGCTGGAAAGCTCCACGACCGCCGCGTCGTCCGGAGAAATGGTCTCAATGCCCTGCAGCAGCGGATGACCGATATTCCCGCCCAGATGCACGGTCTTTCCGGCTTTTTCCAGCATGGCGGCGATCAGACTCGTGGTCGTGGTCTTGCCGTCGCTGCCGGTGACCGCGTAGATCCTGCAGGGGCAGAGATCGAAAAATACCTCGGTTTCGCTGGTGACCGCGCAGCCCTTTTTGCGGGCGGCCACGAGCTCGGGTGTATAGTATTTCATACCGGGCGTGCGGAAAATGACGTCGCCGGACAGATCCTTCAGATAATCATCGCCCAGACGCAGCTCCACGCCCTGCGCGGCCAGATCCTTCGCGGTCTCGCCCAGTGCTTCGGCGCTGCGGCGGTCGCAGGCCACCACATGGGCCCCGTATTTCAGAAAAAGCGGGATCAGCGGGATATGGTTCCGCGCGATGCCGCAGAAAACGACAGTCTTTCCCTTCATGCCGGAAAAGAATCTTTGTATTGTATCTGTCATGAAAAATACCTCCCATCGGTTCGGTCTATATTTTAGCATCATTTTGCAAAAATCGGAAGAGCGAAGCGCAATTATATGAAATTGACGATAGCCGGCGGATTGGTTATAATATCGGCGAAAAGACACATTCCGGGAGGGCGCACGGCGCATGACAGTTGATGAGAAATACATGAAGAAGGCGATCCGTCAGGCCAGACGGGCGGCCGCACTCGGCGAGGTCCCGATCGGCTGCGTGATCGTGTATCAGGACCGGATCATTGCGCGCGGCTTCAATCAGCGTCTGAGAAAACACAGTACGCTGGCCCATGCGGAAATGATCGCGATAGACAAAGCCAGCCGCAAGCTCGGAGACTGGCGGCTGGAAGGCTGTACGGTCTATGTGACGCTGGAACCCTGTCAGATGTGCTCCGGTGCAATGGTACAGAGCCGGGTGGACCGGGTCGTGATCGGGGCAATGAACCCCAAGGCGGGCTGCGCGGGATCGCTCATGAACATTTTGCAGCAGCCGTTTTTCAATCACCAGGTGGAGATCACCCGGGGCGTGCTCGAAGAAGAGTGCAGCGAAATGCTGAAGGACTTCTTCTCACAGCTGCGGGTCAGGCTGAAGGAAGAGAAGAGCCTGAAAACAGAAGATAATCAAACAACACTCGGGCGCCGGTAAAAATGGCGTCCGTTGTCGTATATTCGGCCGGGTTGTGGCTCACACCACCCCGGCAGGGGATGAAGATCATACCGGCCGGGAAGCGCTCCGCGAAGCCCAGCGCGTCGTGTCCGGCGCCGCTGGCCATTGAATGATGGGAGATACCCAGGCGCCCGGCCGCTGCCGTCAGACCCTGCCGCACGGCAGGATTCATGCGGGCGGGTTTATCTTCCGACTGCACGCGCAGATCGATCGCAACGCCGCGCGTTTCGCTGATTTCGGCGGCGGCCCGGCGGATTGCGGTCTCCATGCGGTCAATGCTGTCCGTGTCGATGCCGCGGGTATCGATCCCCAGCTCGACCTGTCCGGGGATTACGTTCATGACGCCGGGGGAGACCTTCACGATCCCGACCGTGGCTACGCTTTTATGCCCCGCTTCGGCCCGGCCGGCCGCTTCCACGGCCAGAATCAGCTCGGCAGCCGCTGCCATCGCGTCCTTTCGCAGATCCATCGGCGTGGCACCGGAATGGTCCGCGAAGCCGTTGATCACAGCTCTGTAGCGGCGCGGCCCCGCGATCGCTTCCACGATGCCGACTTCTTTTCCGAGCGATTCCAGAACCTTTCCCTGTTCGATATGAAGCTCCAGATATTCACTGACGCAGTCGATCATGGGCGGATACAGGCTCAGCCCGCGCTCCGCGAAGACTTCGCGGAAGGTCTTCCCCTCTTTCCCGCGGAAATCCGCGATCGCTCCGCCGTCTATGGTGTGCGTGATCAGACCGCTGCCCACAGTGGAGCGGCCGAAGCCGGAGCTTTCCTCGCAGCGGAACGCGCCGACCCGGAGCGGGAGAGAAGAGCCGCTTTCCTTCAGCCATTTGAGGAGCACCATCCCGCTGACCACCCCGGCGACGCCGTCAAAGCGCCCGCCTTTAATCACGCTGTCCAGGTGGGATCCGACGAGCGGGCAGGCCGGCACGCAGAGAGCGGCATCGTTGCACAGGAAGGAATTGCCGACGGCATCGGTCGAATAACGGAACCCGCAGTTTTCGCCCCACTGCCGGAAGATCCCGTGCATCTCATCCTCAACGGGACCGTAGGCCAGCCGCGTCACGCCGCCCTCCGGCAGCGTACCGGGATCGTGGAAAAGGTCCATCAGTTCCTGAATATCCTGTTTGTTCATACCTGATCTCCTTTCGGCGGAATGGCTGCAAACCGACCGTAAACAGTCCGCAAAAAACGGCAAAAAACCTGAAAAAATCGCTTGACAAGCCAAACGGTATCGTGTATAGTGGCGTGTGCACGGTAAGTGCCATGCTGCTGTAGCTCAGTCGGTAGAGCGCATCCTTGGTAAGGATGAGGTCACCGGTTCAAATCCGGTCAGCAGCTTTTTAATTGTTTTTGACGGTATAACGTCATATTTGAAACATTTCTGATTGCCGGTTTAAGCCAACTGCAAAGCTGCTTTTTGCAAAATTCCGCACAAAAATCTGCACATTTCCTTAAAAAAGGCTAATTTACTTCCACGAAAAATGCCTTTTCATGTTGTACCAAAGCTATATAAAAAGATAACACGGCGAACAAGCGACTTGCAAGCCTGATTTTAGCTATCTAGCCTCTAAACGTGAAATTGGCTGATAATCAGCTCAAAAAAGATTTGCGGTCAAAAACTAATCGTCCGCCTCTAGTAATCAATTATCGACGGGACCGAAAAAGCATGATATAATAACAAAAATATAAACAGTGACAGACAAGATATGAACGGTAATCTATGAGATGCCGGAAAACAGCGATATGCCTTGCGTTGCAGAAACGACAGGTGAAAACCAGAAGGATCATTAAAAGAAAAAAGTTTTAGGTAAAATCATTTATTTGAAGCTGATAAAAAGTGTGTATTTCATGATGAATGAGGCAATAGAATGGAAAAGTAACTTGTTTAAGAAGGTAAAGATTATGAGTACGATTGAAATCAGAAAAATCAGCATTACCGATCTGAATACCGATGCCGTTGTTAATGCTGCCAATGAAGGCCTTTGGGCTGGTAATGGTGTATGTGGCGCCATCTTTGCAGCTGCGGGACATGATAAATTGCAGAAGGCTTGCGACGCGATCGGCCTTTGTGATACAGGTTCGGCGGTAATTACTCCCGGCTTTAACCTGAAAGCAAAATATATCATTCATGCGGTTGGCCCTCGTTGGAAAGATGGCAAGCATGGGGAGCAAGAGCAGCTATACGGTGCATATTATAAGTCACTTGAATTGGCGGCGGAAAACAATTGCCGCTCTATCGGATTTCCGTTGATATCGGCGGGGATTTTTGGGTATCCGCTGGAAGAGGCGTGGCAAGTGGCAATTAGAGCTTGCCGTAACTTTATTGCTGCTGGCAATCAGATTGACATAGTGTTTGCGATACTGAATGATAACATCATAAAAGTGGGACAGAAAGCGTTAGCGGCTGAAGACAGTCATCATTCAAAAATCGCAAAAAACGATTCAACGGGAGAGATTATCGGATTCCACTTACCTGACGAGCCTTACGGTTATTTTAGCAACTGGTTTCCTGCTGAGTTTACGTACGCAGGAGTGCGATATAACTGTGTCGAGCAATACATGATGGCTCAGAAGGTCCATTACGGTGGACGCTATGATCTTTATGAGAAGATCATGAAGTCACGAGATCCTCAAACAATCAAGAATTATGCGGGCAAAGAGTCTTTTCCGGAGTTTACTTCCATCAAAGATTTCTGGGACAGAAACTGTCGGTATATCGTAAAGCGTGGTGTCAAGGCAAAGTTTGCGCAGAATCCCGAATTGTTGCAAAAACTACTGGATACTCAGAATGCGCTTTTGGCAGAATGCGCCGGCCATGATCGAATCTGGGGAATCGGTATCAATCTTCATGATTCCTCATGGCACGATGTGTCCAACTGGCGCGGAAGCAATTATCTCGGCATTATTCTAATGGAAATCCGCGCGGAATTAAGAAACGAATTGCGGGAGAAGAACTCTGTAGAGTATACGGACTTTCGAGATGCTGAGCCTATTCCGGAATGGAAAATGACAGCGATGCAGCTTAAGCGGATTCCTCAGTACTATGCAGCGATTCATGCATATGCAGATCAGCTGCCGGTGGGGCATATAAGAGATAGTTTTTATAAGTGCTCATTTGAGGGTGTTGAGGAAATGATGCGCGAGAATATGGGCGGCGGTTTGCCCATTGCCGGTTTCTATGAGATGAAACAGGACATTTTTGAAATTGCTCAAAAGCTTTGGATAGAAGGTATTTGGCGTGAATCAAACTGAATGGGAGCACCTGTCTCCGGAAGAAAAGAAAAAGCAACTGTATCTTAAGCAGAAGGATCTTCTCGATACCTTTCTGGATCATCATGCGATTTCGCAGGCGCAATATAATAAAAGCTTGGGGGATCTGAAAGAGAAGATGGGAATCCCCGATTCTTGAAGAGACGTGACTCTTTAATCAAATAGGTGGCGGAACTAACAATATACGGCTTGAAACAGGAATAAGATGAAAAACAAAGGAGAGCACCATGTTTGAGACTTTGAAAGCGTACTGCGATTCCTTTCTGGATTACGGTCTGCCGGGCTTTGATATTATCGTATATCAGGGCGGCAGATGCGTGCTGCGGCATATGAACGGATACAGCGATTTTGCAAAGCAGATACCCATGAACGGGAAGGAACGCTACAATATCTATTCCTGCACCAAGGTCATTACCTGCACGGCGGCGCTCATGCTGTGGGAGAAGGGACTGTTTTCCCTGGACGATAAGCTCTCTGACTATATGCCGGAATTTGAACATATGAGCGTGCAGACGGAAGACGGCCTGAAGGAGGCGGAGAATCCCATCCTGATCCGGCATCTGTTCCAGATGACAGCGGGCTTCTCTTACAATACGGGCAGTCCCAACCTGAAGCAGTGCGGTATCGACACGAACGGCCGATTCCCCACGCGTGAGACGATGAAATATCTCGCGAAGGATCCGCTACTGTTTGAACCGGGAACGCGCTGGGAGTACAGCCTCTGCCACGATGTTCTGGCTGCGCTGGTAGAGGTGATCTCGGGCGAGAAATTTGAAGATTTCTGTCGCAAGTACATATTTGACCCGGCAGGGATGAGCCGCACGACGCTCATGCTCCCCGAAGAGGAGATCGATACCATCACGCCGCAGTATACTCTCCGGGACGGAAAGCCCGTGCGGATACGCCGGCATATCTGGAATTACAAACTGGGGAGTGAATACGCCAGCGGCGGCGCCGGCGGAATATCCACGGTGGAAGATTATATTCGCTTCATGGAATGCTTCCGGAAGGGCGAGTATATTAAGCAGGAAACCATTGAGATGATAAAGACAGACAAACTGACGGAAGAGCAGATGGCGCCTTACCGGGCAAAGTACGGCCAGAGCCACGATTACGGCCTCGGCATGCGCGTCCCCAGAGGCCAAAATCATTTCCGTGATTTCGGCTGGGGAGGCGCTGCCGGCGCATATCTGGCTTTCGATACCGAAAGAGAGATGACGCTGTATTTCGGGATGCATGTGTTGCCTCCGTCCGATATTCTCAAAGCGCTGCGCGGTCAGCTGTACCGTATCGCGGCCGCCGAGCTGTTCGATCCCGAAGATCTGACGGATATCCGGGATCGGCTGAAAAAGCTGCTCGGCTACGATCTGAAGATTATCGGACGGAGATAGGTGTTTTACCAGCTTTTCACCAGTTCATCCGGATCGGTCCAGGGACGGTTCTGTTTCAGAGCCGTCTCTTTTAATGTGAGTTTACCGCCCCAGCAGGTCATGCCTTTGCGCAGCAGAGGATCGTCCTTGATCGCCTGCTCAAAGCCCTTGTCGGCCAGCTTCAGCATGTAAGGCAGGGTCGCATTGGCCAGGGTCACGGACGCGGTCCGGGAAAAGGCGGAGGGGATATTGTCCACGCAGTAATGCAGGATGCCTTCCTCGTAATAGATCGGATCGTCGTGTGTCGTGGAGCGGCAGGTCTCGATCGCGCCGCCTTCGTCGCAGGCTACGTCGATCATCAGGGCGCCGGGCTTCATCAGATGCAGGTCTTCGCGGTAGACGATATGGTCCGTCCGCTCCTTGGGCCACTGGATCGCGTTCAGGAAAACATCGCTTTCTTTCAGGCATTTTTCCAGATTGAAGCGGTTGGAGATCAGGAACGAGACGTTGCCCGGCAGATACTTTTTGGCTTCCAGCATCGCGTTCATGTTGACGTCCAGGATACGGACCTCGTTGCCGAGCGCGGAGGCCAGCTCGGCCGCACCGAGCCCGACGTTTCCACAGCCGAGGATCGTAATGACCGGCTGCGGCGCACCGGCGACGTTGGCCAGCAGGATCCCGGGCCCGCCGTGAACGGACTGGGCATAGTAAAGCGCGGCCAGGAAGCCGCCCTTGCCTGCGAGCTCGCTCATGGGACGCAGAAGCGGGAAGCGGCCGTTCGCATCCGGCACATCCTCATAGGCTACGGCAGAAGCGCCGCTGTTTAAGAGCACTTCGGTTTCCTGCGGATGTCCGTTCGAATGGATGTAGGTCATCAGGATTTTTCCCGGCTCCATCCAGTGATACTCTTCCGGAAAGAGCTCCTTGACCTTATAGATCAGCTGAGACTTTCCCCAGACTGTATCGCGGTCCGCGATGACGGCTCCGGCTTCCCGGTATTCTTCATCCGTGTAGCCGCTGCCTTCGCCGGCGCCGGTCTCCACATAGACGGTATGTCCGTGCCGCACGATCTCCTTCACCGTGGCCGGTACGGCGGCCACACGGTATTCGTTTGCCTTGATTTCTTTCGGAACGCCGATGATCATTTTTCTACCTCACAAATATTTTTATTTCCCGAACGGGAAGGTCGATCCGCCTTTTGTTTCTTCCGGAACATCACCCGGGCTGTCCGCCCGGAACAGATCGCAGGAGAAGCCCTCCCAGCTTTGTAAGAGCCAGTCGAAGTCGCTTAAGTTTCCCTGATCCCTGTGATAGACCCAGTGGAAGATCATTTCACCCTTTTGGCAGCCGGCATAGCGTGTATCCGGCATGCTGTTGTATTCTTCTTCCGTGATCGCTTCTCTGTTGGGGCCGCGGAAGGATTCGGTCGAAGGCTTATCCATATAGTTCTGTACGTCTTTGGCGCACAGGAATTCGCTGTACAGCAGCCTGTCCCTGAGGCTCATGCTGCCGATGGAATAAATGTAAAGCTGCCAGCCGTCGCGCAGATAGTCTTCGTAGATCTGGAAGTACTGCCCGTCCTTATCCCGGTAGACCGGAACGGGGGTATCGGATATAATGTCCAGGCTGATTTCTTTATTGTCCGCCCTTGCGCACGCCACCAGGCCTGTAATATCATCGTTTACTTCATAGATGTACGAATAGGTGAAATGCCCGGTTCCGGCCGTATAGGAGACGGCGATCTCCAGCCGGTGGTTGTTGTCCATGTCGGAGATCCGGCAGGAATAGTAGTTGAGACTTGCCGGAATGTGCTCCATCCAGACAGATCTGTTTTTGGCGATCAGCTTCAGCTGCTGGGTTGCCCAGTCCAGATAGGCGGTCCGTGCCTCTTCCGTCCCTTTGGAAATGAAAGCCAGATCAACGGTGTCTTCGCCGGCAACAGTAGGAGAGGAGAAGGTCAGCTCCAGTGTTTTCTCAAGGGCTTCCGGTGCCAGCTCCGGCATGCCCTCAGGCAGCGGAAGCGGAACGGTGAGTTCGTAGGCCCCGTCAGGCGTTTCGTCGAAATAGCCGCAGGAATCCTCCCCGCAAAGGATCTCGATGTGCGCATCTTCCACCGGGATCTCCGTGCGGATTTCCCGGACCTCGCCTTTCACTTTCATATAGAGAGGGATAAGCTCTTCCTGCAGGCGGTCGGTATTCATGCCCTTGATCAGTTTGAACCGGGCGTTGTAATTCCCGATCAGTGCTGCTCCGTCTTCGGTCACTGCCGATGAGAAAAAGGCGGCTTCCTTAAGGATCCGCTGGCAGCGCTGCTCCAGAAAGCTCTTGTCGTAGTTCTTGTCCGTGATGGACTGCAGCCCCAGCTTCGTGGCGGTATAGCAGCTTTTTAAGTAAAAATATGCCAGGTTCATGGCTTCGGCTATCTGTTTGGCGGAAGCCGATGCCGGATTGAATCCTTTGATATATTTCAGGAAAACATCCCGGACTTCTTCCTCCAGGGGAAGGGCGATCGTACTGAGCTGGAAGCTCTTGGTGGCTTCCAGTCCCTTCATCCGGCCGGGGATCAGATAGGACGCCAGCTGGTATCCGAGAAAGTAAGGAAAATCGCCTGAAAGAGCGCTCATCGTCTGGGAAAACCAGTTTTCCCGGACATATTTTCCGAGCGAGTACTCCATGACTGTTTTGTCCAGTTCTCCGGACCATTTAAGGAGCTGCTCATAGGAGGCGTCGGTCATGTATTTATGAGAGTTGTTTATCTCATAGAGAAAATCTTTCAGTCCGTTCCCGGCAATTTTGTCCCGCTGTGTGTAGGAACAGACGTTGCAGACGATCCCCAAAAGGCCGGAGAGGAGGTTAAGGCCTGTTTCGCTGCCTTTTGAGAGCTTTTCCAGAAAGACCTTGTTCTCCGGCGACTCTAACTGCCCGATCAGCTGGGCAGCCTGCTTGACGCGGGGAAGATCGTACCCTTCTTTCAGCAGTCCAAAAAGGATATCGGAGGCGTTTTCGCCGATAAAATCGATGTATTTTTCGCCGCCCTTTATGGCAAGGGTCAGCACCTCCGAACTGATCGAGGAGGAAAGATCGATGCACGTGGCGGCTTCGTCATAACCGGCCATGACGAGCGATTCCGCCAGATCCTTGGTCAGTTTCTGCTCCCAGTCTTCTTTGGTGGAATCCCAGTCGCTCCACAGATCGGAAAGGGTCAGCGTTTTGGCCAGGATCTTCCAGGAGGTGGGATCGGCCCGAAACAGCCCGTCCAGATAGGTCACGGCCTTGGAACTTGTATTTGCAACGCCGCCTCCCGCATTGATATTGAAATCGAAACGCCAATCGTCGGCATGGACGTAAAGATCGGCCAGGGCGTCCATCGCGTCCCGGCGGGGCTTAAAGAGGGTGACTCGCTTCTGGCTGTCGATCTGCTGCACCGTCGGCATCAGATCGAAAACGATCGAAAGATCGACAAGGGGCACCCAGAACTCATCCTGATAGGAAAAAGGAGCGGCACCGAGCTCAATGCTGACGGAGAGGAAAGACTGGCCTTTTTTGTCCGGCTCTCCGAGCTCGAAGATCGCTGCGGTATCGTCGGGCAGGATGAAGAGCCTCCGGTTAAAAATGCTAAGGCAGTATCCGTTGCCTTTTTCCTCGGCAATGACGTCGCTGATCTCGCAGAAATCTTCCAGACGGGCGTAGACCTTGCTTTTGTGAACCAGCACCGGCAGGTAAACGTCCGTCATTTCAAGCGGCTCTTCTTCGGTGACCGGCTGTCCCATGTAGCTCTGGAAGGACAGCGGCAAAAGAGCATAATATCCGTCTTTCTCCGGGTCGTATCCTTTAAGGCTTTCTCTGAGCGGAATGTTAAGATCATCGGCCGCAGCCCGGACCGGGACGACGCCGAGGAGCATCGCGCAGACCAGAACTAAAGAGAGAATCTTCAGCAAAGCTTTCTTTTTCATGCCGGCACCTCCCTCAGTTTCCGCTGGGCGAGGATGATTCCTGCGCCGCCAGTTCGGAATAATAGGTCCGAAGATACTCAAGATAGGCGTTTCGGTAAAAGCTTAAGGCACCGCCGTAGAGAGCATCTAAAAGATCAAAATCCTCCGTATCCGCCGGATCGAAATCCGGCCCTTCCACGGTTACGCGCACTTCGGTCCGGCGATATTCAAACCGGCCGGCATCCAGCCGCTGCAGCAAGGCTGCCTCAAATGCTTCGGCATCGGGCAGATTTTCGCTCAGCAGTTCCGTAAAGAGTTTCTCAAGATCCGGAGCAGTAACCTTTACGGTGATCTCGGAAGGATAGGTAAGAGGCAGGACGTACTCGGTTTCTCTTAATGGGGCGAGACGGGCAAATAAGCTATTTTCGTCGGGCTCGGGTGCCGCAGAGGAAGAGGGCTCCACCCCGAATTTTTCCCTAAGGATCCGGTCGCGTTCCTCCGGACTTAAAACGTGGGCGACCTCTTCCGCCTCTTCCGTCGTTTCATCCGCGGAGGAAGCCGAAGAAGAAGCGGAAGAGGAGGACGGAGCCCCGGAAGGGTCCGCCGCAGAAGATTTCCTGGCCGAGGAGGTTTTTCCGCTTGCGTCTTCCGATCTGCCGCAGCCGGCAAGGCACAGAAAGAGCGCTGCCAGTAAAACAATCCCCGCAAAAACGATTCGTACAGATTTCATCTTTTTCACGATCCTAAATGTATTTAGCAGAAGCAGTTTACGATTCAGAAATGGTTATCCAGGCTTTCTGCATCAGCCGCTGGAATTCCAGTATATGAGCCGGCGGATGAAGCGCCTTTCTCCGCACAAAATAAATGGTCGTCTGATGCGGTGTGCCGGCGTAGCGGATGGGAAAGGCGTTGCAGTCGCCGTAAAGCTGCCGGATGGAGCGGAGCCGGGACTTGCGGCTGAAAAAGGCGCCCAGATGGCAGAGATACAGGGCGATCATCAGCTCGGTGTTGCTGCTTTCGATATAGACTTTTGGCCTGAAACCGGCTTTGTTAAAGCTCTCATCCTCCGTCTTCCGCAGCTTCATAGGCGGTTTGTGAAGAAGAAAGGGAAGATCCGCAAACTCGTGAAGGTCTGTCCCCTGAAGGGCCCGTGCTTTGACCGTTACGGAACGGTCCCCGAAATGCTTCTGCAGCAGTTCGTCCGAACAGATCAGATAAGTGCTGTCATCCAGCAGGAAGATAAACTCGAGCCTGTCGCTTAATTCCTGAATTTCCGAAGAGGACGGCGTCACGATGCCGACATCCAGGATCCCGTCGCAGATCTTCTTAAGCATGTCATCGGAGCTCGATTCGTCCAGGCTGATCTTCACGTTCGGCCACTTCCGCGTAAAGCCGGGCAGAACCAGCGGAAAGCATTCCTGGGCACGGTAGGCCGGGATCCCGATCCTGAGGATACCGGCATGCTTCTTGTTGATGTCGGAGAGCCGGTTGGTGATCTCCGCATTTTCCCTCATTATTTTCTTTGCGCCGTCAAGGAGTTCTTCACCGGCAAAGGTAAGATGCAGCCGGGGCTGACGTTCAAACAGCGTGACACCGTAATACTGCTCAAGCTTCTGGATCTGCGCGCTTAAAGCCTGCTGGGAAATATACAGGCGCTGTGCGGCGGTCGTCATATTCAGGTCCTGAGCCACTTCAATAAAGTATTCAAGACTTTTCAGATTCACGATATGCCCCCACGAACATTAATTGCCTGTATTTTATCAAAGTGAATTCCGGGCGTCAAGCCGGGGTACAACTTTTTCTTGTGGATGTCACAAAAAATGTCTTGGGTTTCTGTTGGACTGGTTAAAAGCATATATTTATAATGAAACTGACAGCAAAAAGTGGAGTAAATCAACATAATATAATTCAGGAGGATAATTATTCATGGGTATTACCAAGTACGGCAGAAGAATTTTCACTGAAATCGACCGCCCCGACCGCGAGCTTGTCGAGAGATTCCGCGGCATTCCTTCCAGCAATTTAAACGACATGATGAACCGCATGTTCAACATGTACGGCGACCTGCGCTGCTATCTGGATAACTGCACGATGGTCGGCACCGCGTTCACCATCCACGCCCCTGAAGGAGACAACATGCTCCTGCAGTATGCCATGGATCTGGCTAAGCCCGGCGACGTCATCGTTGTGGACGGCAGCGGCAGCATGAGCCGTTCGTTCTGCGGTGAGATCATGTTCAACTACATGAAGACCAAGGGTATCGCCGGTCTTGTCATTGACGGCTGCATCCGCGACGCGGACGCGATCAACGGCATCGGCCTGCCTGTTTACGCCAAGGGCGTCACCCCGCAGGGTCCCTGGAAATTCGGCCCCGGCGAGATCAACGTTCCCATTGCCTGCTGCGGTCAGGTCGTATTCCCCGGTGACATCATCGTAGGCGACCCGGACGGCATCGTCGTCATCCGTCCCGATATGGCGGAAGAAGTGCTTGAAGCCGTTGCGGATAAGTTCGCTTCCGAGCTCAAGACCTTAAACAACTATGCCAACGGCATCCTTCCCGACCGTGAAAAGCACGCTGCCATGTGGAACCAGAACGTCCTTAAGGCCGGCGAGCTCATCTTCGAAGAAACCTGGAAGTAAGACGGCAAGGTCAGTCACACGGAGGCCGGACAGATGATGGAACAGGGGATGATGCATGTGTGCTACGGCGCCCATCCCACGATCCTGGGACAGAAACTGAATCCCAACGCGCTGGATGAGACCGAGCGGCTCAAGGCTGAAAAGGCGCTATTTGACGCCGTGGACGAAGCTAAAGAGCTCGGCGCCAAAGGGATCGCCTATCTGGCCGGCAAGTGGGATCCGGAGCATCAGGAAGAGGCTTATGCGCAGCTTTTAAAAACGACGGACAGCCTCTGCCGCTATGCCGCTACAAAAGGCCTCATCGTGGAACTGGAAGTGTTCGACTACGACGTGGACAAAGCCGCTTTGATCGGCCCGGCCCCCATGGCGGCCCGCCTGGCGGCAGACGTTTTAAGGATCCATCAGACTTTCGGCCTGCTCGTGGACTTAAGCCATATTCCGATCACGCATGAAAAGCCGGAATTCACGATCCGGACGCTGAGACCCTACATCACGCATCTGCATATCGGCAATGCCGTCATGAAGGAAGGCTGCCCGGCCTACGGCGATAAGCATCCGCGCTTCGGCTTCCCGAACAGCGTCAACGATGTGGAATCCCTTTCAGACTTCCTTAAGATCCTGAAAGAAGAGGGGGTTCTTCCGGAAAGATGAGCCGCTCGTCCTTTCGTTCGAGGTTGCGCCCTTCGGAGAGGAAGATCCCGAGATCGTGCTGGCAAACTGCAAAAGAGCCTTAAACCGCGCCTGGGCCATGCTGTAAACCGCGCCGCAGAAGCTGCCGCCGCCATTACAAACTTTATAGAAGCAAACGGCCGACGAGCCGTAAAAAATAATCCAAAAAGGAGAAATGCTTATGTCACCCGCATTACTTGCACTGATCATCATTGCCGTGATGATCGCCTTCTTCATCTGGGAACCCTGGCCCATCGTGGTCACGGCCGTTGCCGCCTCCATCCTGTTCTGCTGGTCGGGCGTGATCCTGCCCGAAGGAAAAGGACTGATCACATTAAGTGACATCCTTGCAGGCTACAATTCGACCACGATTGCCCTGCTCTGCGGCATGATGGTCGTCGGTGCCTCCCTGTTCCACGCCGGCATCACCGAACGGATCGGTGAAAAGATGGTCAAGATCACCGGCAAGAACGAGAAGAACATCATTCTGGTCACCCTGATCGTTTCCTGCCTGTTAAGCTCCATCTGCAGCAACATCGGTGTTATGACCGCCATGGCCCCCCTGGTAACCGCTATGTGCCTGGCTGCCGGTTTCGGCCCGTCCCGCTCCTTAATGGCGCTGCTGTTCGGCTCCCAGTTCGGCGGCTTCGTGACCCTCGTCGGCGTCGGCTCCAATGCGACCGCCAATGAAGTCATGGCCCAGAACGGCCTGGACGGCTTCGGCTTCTTCAGCATCACCCCCTTCGGTATCGGCGTCTGCATCCTTGGCACCCTGTACTTCGTCCTGGTCGGCCGCAAGCTCCTTCCGGATACCGGTTATGTCCCGGAATTCGCGCAGACCGACAGAAAGTCTCTCGATAAGAGAAAAGCCATCATTTCCGTCACGACCCTGTTCGTCGTTTTGGTCATCATTGCCTGGAACCCGCTGCCCAAGCTGATCCCGATGTGGGTCGCTGCCATCATCGGCGCGCTGGTCATCGTCGCTACCAAGGTCATGACCTTAAAGGATGCCATCAAGGCCATTGACTGGAACTGCATGTTGCTCGTCGGTTCCCTGTCCGCGATCTCGCTGGGCGTTAAGAACAGCGGCCTCGGCTCGATCGTTGCCGACAAGATCCTGAACATCCTCGGCGAGAATCCCAGCCCGTTCCTCGTGACGACCGTTATCTTCTTTGCGGCTTCCCTGCTGACCCAGGTCATGTCCAACATCCCGACGATCATGCTGTTCATGCCGATCGCCATTGAGATCGCGAACAAGATCGGCGTGAACCCTTACCCGATCGCCATGACCATCACCCTGGCCGGCGCTGCCTCCTACGGCACTCCGTTCGCGGCTCCTCAGAACATGATCACCGTCGGCTGGACCAAGTACAAATTCCTTGACTTCATCAAGATCGGTATCCCGATGGTCCTGATTACTTATATCGCCGTTGTGGGTCTGATCCCGCTGTTCCTGCCGTATTAAGGTGGCGCCATGAGTGACCTTCTTAAAGGCGCTTACGACCTGCATGTGCATACCGGCCCCGATGTGGTCAAGCGGAAATGCTCGGATATCGAGCTCGTTGCCCGCATGCGGGCCGCCGGTATGGCGGGAGGCGCCATCAAAAGCCACTATCTGGATACCGCCGGCCGGGCCGGTGTGCTGAAAGAGCTGTATCCGGACCTTAACATTGTGGGCGGCATCACCTTGAACCGGGCCGTCGGCGGAAACAATCCCTGGGCGGTGGAACGCAGCGCACAGGCCGGCGGACGCTTCGCCTGGTTCGCTACGCTGGAGGCCCGCTTGTACCAGGTCTTCCACCACCGGAACGATCCCGTCATGCCGGACCTCAGCAGCTATATCACGGTTCTGGATGAGAACGATAAGCTGCTTCCGGAGGTCCTCGACATCCTGGACGTGGCAAAAAAATACAATCTGATCGTCGGAACCGGCCATTTAAGCGCCCATGAAGGCATGATCCTTGTAAGAGAAGGCCAGCGCCGGGGCATTCAGACGGTCCTGACGCATGCGGAGCTGCCCTCCAATCTGTATTCGATCGAGCAGCAGGTTGAGGCCGTAAAGCTGGGAGCCGTGATCGAGCACAGCTATATCACCCCCTACACCAACCGCGTCACGATGGAAGCACTGGCGGATATGATCCGCGCGACCGGATGCGAAAGAGTGTATCTGTCCACGGATCTCGGTCAGCCTCAGAACCCGTATTTCGATGACGGGCTTAACGCCTTTGCCATCGACCTTATGAAGCAGGGGTTCACGGAAACTGAGATCGAGCAGATGATCAAAACCAATCCGGCAAACCTGATCGCCGGGAACTAAGTCCGAAAGAAAAAGGAGAACTACTGTTATGCCCTGGAAAGTATTATTACCGCAGGAAATCATGGCCGAAGGCAGAAAGCTTCTGGAAGATGCGGGACACACCGTAATTGACGGCCGCGGCTTCGAGACGGAAGACGTTCTGGCCGATATGAAGGAATATCAGCCGGAGGCAATGATCGTCCGCATCACCCCCATTACCCGGGAAGTCATCGAGTCCAACCCGAATCTGAAGGTGATCGTCCGTCACGGCGCCGGTTTTGACGCGCTTGATGTCAAGGCCTGCCATGACAACGGCGTACAGGCTCTGTATGCCCCCGTCGCGAACTCCACCTCCGTGGCTGAGACCGCGATCCTGCTGATGCTGGAAATGAGCCGCAACGTCATCGAGCTTAGGAAGACCTTCGTTGATGATTACTACAAGGCCAAGTTAAAAATCCGCAAGAATACCTTGAGCGGCAAGACCCTGGGTATCGTCGGCTGCGGCAATATCGGTTCCCGCGTCGCGAAGCGCATGCTGGCGTTTGAGATGAACGTCCTGTGCTACGACCCGTACAAGCCTGCCAAGGATTTCCCGGACGGCGTCGAAGTCGTGCGTGATCTGGACCGTATCTTCAAGGAGAGCGACTACGTTTCCCTGCACGCGCCGAACACCCCGGTCACCCGCAACATGGTGAACAAGGAACGCCTGGCGATGATGAAGCCCACTGCTTTCCTGATCAACACCGCCCGCGGCGGCCTGGTCGTGGAAGAGGATCTGTATGAAGCCTGCAAGAACGGCGTGATCGCCGGCGCCGGCCTGGATGCGATCCGCAAGGAACCGGTGGATCCGGCCAACCCTCTGCTGACCCTGGAGAACGTGATCATCTATCCGCACATCGGCGGCAACACCACCGAAGCGGCGCACCGCGCCTCTTACTTCGCCGCGATGGGCGTTCAGGAAGTCTACGAAGGCAAGACTCCGACCTGGCCGATCAACGACGTGGACTATGCAACGGCCCCGACCTATACCGACACCAAGAAGCCGGATACGAAGCCGGCCGGCATGTTCGAGTATTGATCGGAAAAAGGATCAAAGAGTACTTAGCCTCATAAAAGGATGTTCGCAGAAAGCGGTTGCCCCTGCGCCGGGCAGCCGCTTTTTTTACGGGCTGATTGACATTGTTTCCTGCGAGGTGTATTTTGTTTTTGAATGAAGCATTCATAAGGAGAAAACCGATGCTGAAACAGGAATACGACAGAGTACACAAGTATGTTGAAGGACTGAAAGAAACGCTGACAGAAGATCTCAGGACACTTGCCCTCGTTCCCTCCGTTAAAGGGGAGCCCCTGCCCGGCGCTCCTTTCGGAAAAGAATGCGCCCGCGCCCTTGAGACGGCAAAAGCGGTTTTTGCCGCTCACGGCATTAAGGCCAGGATCTGGCCGGATTCGGGTTATCTTATTGCGGAAGTAGGAGAAGGAGAGCGCTGCTTCGGACTGGTCGCCCATTCCGACGTAGTGGGCGTGGATAACAACTGGACACTCTGCGAGCCTTTTGCCGCCGAGGTCCGGGACGGCTTCGTGATCGGCCGCGGCACCAGCGACAATAAGAGCGGTATCGTTTCTTCGCTCTATGCCGTTTTGGCGCTCAGGGATCTCGGGATCCCGTTTAAGAGCCGTATATGGCTGATCGTCGGTTCCTGCGAAGAGAACAACATGCACGACATGCGCCGCTTCGCCGAGGAACAGCCCCTGCCCGACGCATCGATCATTCCCGATATGATGTATCCTGTCGGGAGAGGCGAAAAGGGCGTTCTGCGTCTCTGGGCCGTTTCCAGGCAGAAACTTAAATCGGTCCTTGACTTTTACGGCGGCACGACGCCCAACGTGGTGCTCGGAAGGGCCAAGATGCGCTTTGCGTACAGCCCGGAACTGGAAGAGGCTTTTAAGGGTCTGGGAGATGCCATCAAGTGTGAGAGAGAAGATAACGAGCTCATGCTGACGGCCTTCGGATCGTCCAGGCACAGCGCCTGGCCCTACAATTCGGTCAATGCCGCGAAGCTTCTGACCGATGCGCTTGGAAGCTGTACTGTGCTTCCCGAGGAGGACCGGGATCTTTTCTTACGCTCTTCCGTGATGCTGGAAGGCTACTATGGGGAAGGACTTAAGATCGACGAATCCGATCCTGACTTCGGCAAGGTGACCTGCGGCAACGGCCTGGTAAGGATGAGGGACGGCCGGCTGGCCTTAAGTTTCGATATCCGCTTCGGCCCTGCCCTTAACGGAAAAGACCTTATAGGCAGGATCAGCTCGCGGCTTGACGAACTGGGATTCGATACCGAAATCACTTCCTGCATGGACGGATTCATTATTCCGGAAGACGATCCGGTCTTAAAGACGCTCCTTGCCTGTTATGGGGAAATCACCGGCACGGAATCGCCGAAACCGGTCCTGGCCAATGCCGGTACCTATGCGAGAGTCCTAAAGCGCGCGTACAGCACCGCTCCGTATTTAAGGTATCCCGATCCGTTTGATCTGCCTGCCGGACACGGACGCGCCCACCAGCCGGATGAATTCGTCACGATCGACGGCATCGTGGACGGCGCGGCCATGCTGGCGGCGATGCTGATCAGCCTGGACCGGATGGAAGGTTAAAAGGCCCACATGAAGAACGGCTGTGAAGATGAGCGATCAAACTCATTTTCACAGCCTTTTTTAACAGCCGGCTTTGGCGGCTCAGTCTTTCTTTTTATTGAACCCCGAGCCGTGCAGGGCGGCATAGAGGCTGTCGCGGAAGCAGTCCTGGTATTTTTCGGGGATCTGTTCCCACTCCTTAAACATGCGGGAAAAATGACGCTCATAAACCCCGCGCGAGTATTCTTCATACAGTTCTTTTCCCAAAGGAGACACGGTGAGGAGAACGTCCTTCCGGCTGCCGGGCATGTAAGTCTTCTCCAGAAGGCCCTTTGAGACCAGCTTCCCCGCGATCTTGGTGAAGTTGCTGCGGGTGATGCCGAGGCGCGAGGCGATGCAGGACATGTTCTGCTGTTTTTCCTCGTTCTCAAGGAGGTACTCCAGCACCTGGATCTGGGCATACGAATAAGAGACCCCCTGATAGGTCATCCGTTCGATCTTGTAGACCGCGCTGTAGATATTGCAATAGTGAATCAGGGCTTCTACCATTTCCCGGTATTCGCCCATCCATGTCAGCTGCACAGTCCTGTTCTCCCCTGAAAATTTTTATTTATTATAGCAGATTTCGTCAATGTTTTCAAGCATTTACGGCACAATATGTGTTCGGCAGATGTCCCGGAAGAGATAACGGCTCTTTTTCCACTCTCTGTTTCCGTCCTTATCGACGTAGGTGAGGCCGAAGCGGTAGGTGTGGCCGGAGAGCTCTTCATAGGAATCGGCATCGTTCCAGTAGAAATAGCCCGTCACATTGACGCCTGCCTTTATGGCACGGGTGATCATGCGCAGATGCTCGCGGATATATTCGCAGCGGTTGTCATCGTTCAGTTCCCGCGTTCTATCTCCGTCGTCCCGAACCCCAAGGCCGTTCTCCGTAATCATGATCTCGGTGTCCGGATAGTGCTCCTTCATGTACATCAGCAGATCGAAAAGGCCGGGATAGTAGGGGGAGTGGATAAAGGCGTCTGGCTGGGCGTAGAAATCCTCCACATTTGTGGATTTCAGGCGGCTGCTCGGATCCCAGAAGCTGTATCGTGCATAATAATAGTTGCAGCCGATGAAATCCATCGGTTCATAGGCTTCGGCAAGTTCAGAAATGTAGTTTGCCGGCATGGCCTCCCTGATCTCCGGGCAGTTGTCCAGAACAGCAGCCGGATAATGTCCGCTCAGGATGGGCTCGGCCCACCAGCCGAACTGTCTTCCCAGCCGGATCTCGGCAGCCAGTTCGTCCTCTGGCTTCAGAGAACCGGGATAAACCATGAGATAATGCGGCACGGCGCCGATCCTGCCGGGGAGGCAGAGACGGGGATAA
>JAEEGL014446045.1_pt1 | contig 21541 bp, 19 predicted proteins | sample 9134231 | NCBI WGS metagenome assembly JAEEGL01 (sample SAMN16246548, study PRJNA631951) | gut metagenome | biome: gut microbiome; feature: rumen; material: fiber-attached | host: Bos | place: Iran: Karaj | collected 2018-10
CTTTCTTTTTCCTATGATCCGTTTTGTCTGGAAGCCTTCTTTGTCTATTACGTTCTCTCGGAAGACATCTTCGTCAATTACCGTTTTCAGGCATACTATGACGAGATCGACAGTTACGCGGACTTTTCAGCCTGCCAGAAGCGGCACTACATCCGTCTGCTTCGCTTTTATGTGGAGTTTCTGATGGATCTGAGCAACTTTACCGCAGGCATCAAGGTGGAACGTCAGGTCATGCGCCTGTCTTTTCCGGCAGGTAGGGGCAACGTCAACCGCCTTTCCTTCATGTACGCCATGAAAGAGGAGGCCGACGATTTCTATCGCCTGTATCTGGATTATCCCTTCGATATCTATGACTATATCCTGCTGATCGTCACGTTGCTGAAACACGAAGACAGGATGAGAGCCAGGGAAGTCACACTGGATATGTTCAAAAACATCAGATATGCAACATATCTGGATCATCTCTGGGATCTGGATGAAAAGGATGAGAAACAGAAAGCTTTTTATTCAGCCATCGACGATCTGTACGAATACATCAGTTCGATCCCCGATTTCTTCACTTTCATCAATCTGGTGCGAGAAGGAAGTGGAGAAACGGCAGAAGTGCTATAATGGTCTTAATATGAATATCGACATTGAAAGACTGAAGGAAATCAAGGACGAACTTGATGCGATGAATGAATCGGACGTCCTGTTCATCGATGAAGACAGGAAGGCGAAATACGTGATCATGCCGGTCGAGCTTTATGATACGCTGGAGGATCTGCTGAACGTCCTCAATGCGCAGGCTCCCGCATCCGTCAGGATCGCAGCACCGGAAGAGATCGATCTCAGCTATGATGAATACGAGAGGATCAAGAAGCAGATCATGGAAGCCGTTGAAAAGACCTTCATGCCCAAGCCGGAGAAGCTGAACTGATGAAGGGCTTTTTTATTACGTTCGAAGGACCGGACGGTTCCGGCAAGACGACGGTCGCCACAGAAGTCTGCGCTCGGCTTAAAGAATTGGGCTATGATGTCATCCACACCCGTGAACCGGGCGGGATCGCAATCTCGGAAGACATCCGCAGTATCATCCTCGATCCGAAGAATACGATGATGGACGCCAAGACCGAGGCGCTTCTTTATGCTGCATCCAGGCGTCAGCACCTCGTAGAGAAAGTCTTCCCGGCAGTGAAGGAGGGGAAGATCGTCATCTGCGAGCGTTTCCTCGATTCTTCTCTGGCCTATCAGGGCTATGGAAGACAGCTGGGTTTTGACGAAGTGCTTTCGATCAACCTCTTTGCGATCGACAACACCTATCCCGATATGACGATCTACCTGGATGTCGATGAGGAAATCGGTCTGAGCCGCCTGGCCGACCGCAGCTTCAAGGACCGCCTGGACCAGGAATCCGTGGATTTCCACCACAGAGTTTCTGAGGGATATCGGGAAGTGCTTCGCCGCTTCAAGGACCGCATAACCGTGATCGATGCTTCAAAGACGAAGGAAGAAGTCATCGAAGCATCCATGAAAGAGATATTGAGACTGATAAATGATCAAGGAGCAGCTTAGGGATTCTGAACCGGTAGCGTATCAGAGTCTTCTGAATTCACTGAAAAACAGAAAAGTAGCGCACAGCTACTTATTTTCTGGTGAATACAATCCCTTGAAGATCGAAGCCGCCTATCTTCTGGCCCAGTCGATCGTCGAGGGAAAGGATGATTTTGCCTGCGAGACCTGCGATACCTGCAAGAGGATCAGAAACAACGGCTATTTCGATGTGATCTACGTCGACGGCTATGCGCAGACGATCAAAAAGGACGACATCGAAAACATCCTCGACGAGTTTTCCCGTACCTCTCTGGAATCGGCCGGTAAGAAAGTCTACATCCTGGCCAACATCAACAATGCGACCAACAAGGTCCTCAACATGATCCTGAAGTTCATGGAAGAGCCGGGCAACGAAAACACCTACGGCATCTTCATCAGCGATCACAAGGAAGACCTGCTTCCGACGGTCGTTTCCCGCTGTCAGGACATCCCGTTTCTGACCAGAGACTTCTCTTTCCTGATTGAGAAATATGAAGGCAATGGATTCGATCATATCGATGCCTATCTTCTGTCGCAGATCCTTCACCGCTACGATCCGTATCTCAGCCTGAACGATCCGATCTATCTGAACGCAAAGGAATACGTCTATAAGACCTTGGAATCTCTGAAAGACAGAAAGTATCTGCCGGTTCTATTCTCACGGGAATTCTATACAGCATTCAAGGAGCGCAATGACTTCAAGGCCTGCGCCGACATGTATCTGTCGATCATGATCCAGATGATCGAAGATGCGATCATCGATAAGAAGACAGGCGATTCTCAATACGATGCCTGTCTTGCGATCATCCTCGATCACAATCCTGCAAAACTGCTGGAGATCTTTACGGATGCGGCTGACAAGGCACAGCTCAATGCCGAGAGAAAACTGCTGTTTGACGCAATCTGTTATGAGATAATATCATATATCTGAAGGTGAAATATGGAAGAAAAAACGAGATATCTGTCAGTCCGTTTTGAAACGACGAACAAAACCTACACGTTCTCTACGACGGACGATACAATAAAGAACAATGACGCCGTGGTTGTTGAGACACAGCGCGGCATGGAATACGGCATGGTGGTCGCTGAACCGTTCGAGAAACCGAACGTGTCTTTCGAGATCAAACCGATCATCCGCAAGGCAAACGAAAGAGACAAGAGACAGTTCGAACGCAATAAAGCCGATTCGATCGAGGCGCGCAAGATCTGTCAGGAGGAATCGGACAACCTTGATCTGAAGATGAACGTCATTTCCGCGGAATATACGCTCGACCGCGCCAAGATCACATTTACGTATCTGGCCGACGACCGCGTCGATTTCCGTGAATTACTCAAGGTCCTGGCTTCGATCTTCCACTGCCGAATCGATCTCAGACAGGTCGGCACCAGGGACAAGGCGAAGATGGTCTCGGGCATCGGTGTCTGCGGAAGGGAACTCTGCTGTGCGAAGTTCATCAGCGAGTTCGACCGCATCTCCATCAATATGGCCAAGAATCAGCTGCTGGCTCTCAACATCCAGAAGCTTTCCGGACAGTGCGGAAACCTGATGTGCTGCCTGCGCTTCGAGGATGACGCCTACAAGGTACTGCGCAAGGATCTGCCCAAACTCAATTCGCAGGTCGAATACGAAGGCGAAAGGTTCCGCATCACCTCGATAAACGTGATTGCCAAGAACTGCAAGCTCGAGAATCCGGAACATGCGATCTTCATCGGTCTCGATGAACTCATCGCCAAAGGTAAGTACAACAAGCCGGTCAGAAAAGAAGAAAAAGGAGAAGAAAGTGTCGCCGAATGATCAGGCTACACTTTTTCTTGTAGCCACACCGATCGGGAATCTGAGCGAAGTGTCCGAGCGCTGTCTCGACGTTTTAAGAAACGTCAGCGTCATCGCCTGCGAAGATACGCGCAACTCGATCAAGCTGCTCAGCCATTTCGACATCCATACCAAACTGATCACCTATCACAATTTCAATGAAAAGGAATCGACCAGAGGCATCCTGTCTCTTTTGGAAAAGGGTGAAGATGTCGCGCTGATCTCCGATGCGGGTTACCCCCTGATCTCCGATCCGGGCTATCAGCTGGTCAACGAAGTGATCGATGCGGGCTATCGGATCGTTACGATCTCCGGCCCCAACGCCGCGCTCAATGCGCTGGTCGCTTCAGGATTGCCGACGGAGCATTACCTCTTCTTCGGTTTTCTCAACGCGAAAGCTTCAAAGGCGGAGAAGCAGCTCACTGAACTGAAGGACTTCCCTTATACGCTGATCTTCTACGAAGCGCCGCACCGCATTGAAAAGACAATGCGGATCGCCCTTGAAACACTGGGTGACCGCAAGGCCTGTCTGGCCAGGGAACTGACCAAGCTGCACGAGGAATACCACCGCGGCACGCTTTCAAAGCTGTGCGAACTGAAAGACCTCAAGGGCGAGATGGTCCTGATCGTCGAGGGATGCAAGGAAAAGGAAGTCCCTTCGACAGAAGAGCTTCTGGAAGAAACCGAAGAAGTGATTGAAAGAGGCTATCGCCTCAAGGAGGCCGTCAAAATGGTTGCCGAGAAGTACGATGTATCGAAAAACGATCTCTATCAGAATTATCTGAAGGAAAAGGAAGGCTGAAACATGGAAGCTGACAAATATCAGAAGCTGGCAATGACGACGCTCAACCCGGAAATCGAAAAGAAAGACGTCCTGGTCAATGCGGTCATGGGACTTTGCGCGGAGGCGGGAGAGGCGACCGATCTCGTCAAGAAGCACCTGTTTCAGGGACATGAACTGAAGAAAGAGGAGCTCGTCAAGGAACTCGGCGATGTCGCCTGGTATCTGGCGGAAGCTGCGACGGCACTTGATGTCGATCTCAGCGAGATCCTGGAAAAGAATATTGAAAAGCTGAAACAGCGTTTCCCTAAAGGCTTTGATGCAGAGCGGTCAATGTATCGCTATTTTGGTTCTGAAGACAGGGGTCTTTGCATAGAAAACCCTGACTATCCTGCCATCCATACGCCGCAGGATCTCTACGATACCTTGAGCGGCATCTGGTGCGATGAGACCTGTGCACCGCGCATGCGAAAGGATTGGAGTGAAAAGAACAGGACGCTCGGTCAGTGCTCGATCACGGCGTTTCTGGCGCAGGACATCTTCGGCGGCGAAGTCTATGGCGTACCGCTGGAAGACGGGAACTTCCACTGTTTCAATGTCGTGGATGGTCACACCTTTGATCTGACCAGCGAACAGTTTGAAAAGTCGCTCGATTATTCCTATGTCGTTAAACAGGCAAGAGAAGACCACTTCGCGAAAGAAGAGAAATACCAGCGCTATCTTCTTCTGAAAGAAAGGCTGGAAAAAACGAAATAAAAGCTCATCCCGGGATGAGCTTTATTTTTTTATGGTGCACCAGGTGAGACTTGAACTCGCATGGGATTTCCCACACGCCCCTCAAACGTGCGCGTCTACCTATTCCGCCACTGGTGCGTAACTCTATTATAGAATATTTTGTGCCGAAATAAAAATATTTTTGTAAAATGAAATTGGTATCACAAGGAGATTATAATAATGAGCTCATTTAAAGATTTGCGGATCGTTGATAACTTCTATCAGACGTCGGCCTTTTTCCCGATGCCGACATTGTGCATCAGCACGGTCAATCCCGATGGAAGTCTCAACATCGGCTCCTATTCACTTTGTTTCCCGTATTACATCGCCGGCAAGGGCAGATATGCGATGGTTCTGGAATGCAGGAATACATCCAATACCTGTCAGAACATCCTGAGGACCCACAAGTGCGCCCTGAACTTCATCACCGATGAAAAGAAGTTCTTCAAGGAGGCAGTCAGACTTGGCTTCCCCGGCCCGAGCGAGGAAAAGATGAAGGAACCGCTTTTATTTAAGATGGAAGACGGCCTTGCCGATCCAAGTGACAGGAACCGCCCGCAGGTCATTGCCGATGCCTATCAGGTCTTTGAATGCACCTGGGCCAGCCACCTGGAGAATGCGGATCGCTTCAAAGTCGAAGATATCGATGACGGCCATCCCGGCCCCTACAACGATTTTAACGGCATCACTTCCAAATACGGCGCGCACTTCATTCTCTACATAGACAAGATCCTGATGAAGGAGCGCTACTATGACGCGATCGTCAACGGCGTCGGCAAGAACGATTTCCCGAACGTTCCGGTCGACTACGGCTACCGTGATTCCACCAACTTCTGGTATACCCAGTTTCCGCGCTATCTGCAGAAGCCGATTGCTGAACCGATTCCTGCACCCAAGGAAGTCGATCTGGCTTCGATCCGCTATGCGGCCGACCGCTGCGATCCCGAGATCCGCTTCACGGATGACGCGTTAAAGAATTTCGTCAAGGTTCCGCGCCCCTTCTTAAAGACTGTACTAAACGGTTGTATCGCCTGGGCAAAGGAAAACGATGTCAAACTGATCACCGAGGAACACGTCAAGATTATCAACGACAAGCGCAAACAGGAAAAGCAGAAAAAATAGAACAGTTGAAAACCCGGAATCATCCGGGTTTTTTTAAATCATTGCGTATCAAGGCGTCCGATGACGCGCCCGAGGCATCTGACCCGCTCATCGAAAGGGATCGGGTCGAACTCTTCATTGACACAATAGAGGGTATCGACGCCCATCTTGCGGATCATATAGCTGTCTCCGATGCGGAAGACGCCCGTCTCGTCAAGATTGACGTTGGTTGCGTTCTCAATCAGGAGCTTGTCCTTTTTCCAATACTGCGGTTCCATTGATCTGTCCGGCATCGGCAGGATGAAGGATGCCCGGCGGTTGATCGGCGTGTCGAAGATCGGCAGTTCGATCACTTCTGAGGAATCGCTCTTTTCCAGTTTGGCAAAGTTCGCGTAGTAGCGGGCTGTGATCATCTTCCGGTTTCCAGATCCGTCGCCTTCCTTGACGCGCAGCAGCTCGGACTGCAGCGAATTGTCGACGACGCGGCGACCCTGATAATCCAGCTGCTGATAGTCGCTGATGAGGTCGTTTTCTTCTTTCTCCCGCAGATACCGCTTTCTGTCGATCAGGTCCTGGAACAGGTAATTCGCGTCGACATGAAGTGCCCTGAAGAAACGTCCCAGAAGGTCGGGACTCACATTCCGGAAGTCGTTTTCGTAGTTGCAGATTGCGGATCGGGAGACGCCGACGCGTTTTGCCAGCTGTTTCTGCGTCAGTCCCAGCTCGATCCTTCGTTGTCTGATTCTGTCTGATATAGCCATATGATTATTTACTTTCATAAAGAATCATATCATTGAAACGGCACCGGTAGACGCATGAAAAGCACATTCTGCAGATTGTTCCGAAATTCAGTTCACAGAACGTGATATCATTAAATCGGTGATACACGCAGTGTGGAAAATGGCCTCCTGCAGCACGATGATGTCAGATAAATGAAAAAACACAATGTGCCATGTATCGATCAATTCGGCTGAGATCGGACCGACTCCGGGAGCTATATTAGTTTCCGAATCCACTAATGACTCCCGTCCCGGGGCCGTCTGGTTTTATGCAAAACGGCATGTTTCCATGCCGTTTTTGTTTTGTTGTGTATTATGTTTTTTATTCTTTTATTGTGATTCTGCCTTCGACGTGTGAATCGATGTTGTTCATCGTCGTAAGCAGCTCTTCAAAGATGGAGAAGTCATCAGTGATGACCATGCGCGGACGCTTGTTGGCAATGACTTCTTCGACGGGGACATTGAAGAATTCCGTGAAGTTCTTGAAGTGGTAGTCCTGCAAGGCGATCCGCACGATGCGGTCGTCTTCGATCTCTTCCCCGTTGAGCGAGAATTCCTCCAGTTCGTGTGTCGAAGAGTTGTAGACGATCTTCATGCCTTTGGAGACCTGATAGAATTCACTGTGCGCGTCTTCGCCGAACGCCTCATCCCTGAGCATATAGCGGATCATCCGCCTGAACTGTTCGCCGGTGACTTCCAGCATGTAGACAGGTGCGTTGAAGGGGAGGCATTCCTTGAGTTCCTGATACTGGACGATCGGACCCAGTTCCTTGTAGCGGATCGATCCCGAGCCCATCAGCATCACTTCAAATGAGGAGTCGACCTGAAGCAGATCGGCAAACAGGTTGCCCAATTCCGTCTCCTGGTAGCGGCTGGGATGGGTGAGCTGGCGCTTGAAGTTGGTGATGATGCGGCTGTATTTGCGGTCCGTTCTGGTTTTGTAGGAATTGATGATTTCCTTGATGACCGGATCGGGTTCGCAGTTTCTGGAAGTGATCGGAATGCATTTCCAGTCATAGGAAGTCATCTTGTGTTCATCCGTATCGATTTCGATGTCGAAACGGCCGATCTGGTCGGTACCGACGCCGACCTGGACGATCGGTACACCGTTGACGACGCAAGGTTCTTCCAGAAGGGTGTGCGTGTGGCCGCCGATGATGAGGTCGACGCCCCAGTTGGGATCCAGGAGTTCTGCCAGTTTGCAGTCTTCTTCAAAACCGATGTGGGTCAAAAGGACGGTGAGGTCGATGCGCGTCGTCTTGTAGTTGTCGATGATGACGCCGACCTGTTTGGCCGCCTCCCAGACGTCGATGAAGGAGCCGATGATTTCCTCGCTTCTCGTCGACGCCAGCACCTCCTCGGTGATGATGCCGATGAACAGGACCTTCAGTCCGTTGACATCCAGGATAGTGTAGGGATTGAAGAGTCTGGTATGATTGGATTTGATGTACATGTTAGCATTGACGATCGGAAATTTGGCGCAGCGTTCAAGGAAAAGCAGGTGAGCCAGACCGTAGTCGACTTCGTGGTTGCCCAAGGTCACGACATCCGGTGCCAGAAAGTTCATGAGCTCGATCGTGGAGAAGCCCCTGTATTCGCTGTCGATGACCGATCCCCTGAACATATCGCCGGCGATCGCAAACAGGACGTTTTCTTCCTCGTTTCTGACTTTCTTTATGAAACCTGAAAGTAAGGACACGCCGCCTTCTCTGTAGCCATCTTTTGCTTCGGCTAAAAAATCTCCGTGCATGTCGTTGGAATGCAGGAGGACCAGCTTTTCTTTTGCCATATTGATCTCCTTTGCCAAATAAAAACCCTATATCCATATTATAAGGGATACAGGGTTTTTCTTTTTACATATTCAGAAGCTTGACCAGTTCGTTCCAGACCGACAGTGTCCACTTTTCGGCATCCTTCGCCAGGGCGGGGAAGTCGTAATCGGGATCGTCGATCTCCTCGCCATAGGAAGCCTTCACGAATTCGCAGGCCTGCGAGGCAAACCTGAAGACCTTCTCGGCTGTCTCTCCTTCCAGATCGGCAGTGTATTCTCTCAAGGCGATTGCCGCCTCGTAGATCACATCGGCGTTTTCTCTGTTGGAATCATTGACGCCGTCCAGGATGAGCTCGTAGTTGTTTAAGATCGTGTTCTTGAATTCTTCCAGATCCGTTTCGCCTAATGTGCTGCCATCGGGCAGGTTTTCGATGACCTCTTCCTCCATTGCCTGATAGGCTTCTTCAACGGCTGCCCAGCTTATTTTTTTGCGGATCTCGACTAAGTTCCAGTCTTCTGCGGTCCAGTTCTGAATCTCCTGGGCAATGGCAAGCAGCTCAGACTTTGCCGCATCGAATGAGGAATCCTTGTCGTAAGCCGCTTTGATCAGTTCCTGTGCCTTCGCGGCAAATTCGCTAAGGGATCTGCTCTGCAGGCTGTTGGAACGGGATGAGAGCTGCTCAAGCATGACGGCATCGCTGTACAGCGAGATGAGGCCTTCTTCATCATCGGCTTTGACGCCGCTTGACAGGCCTTCGATTTTCTCGGCAACCGTATTGAACAGGATGCTCAGCTGATCGGCTGAAAATGATTCATAAGTCGCCGCCTTCTCTATGATTGAAGAATAGATCTCCTCGTATTTTACCTGGGCATCCTGCCAGCCGATCGTTTTCTCGCCGCACCCTGCCAGCAGGACAGACAGAACAATTATCATCAGGACTTTTTTCATGACGGTCCTCCTTTTTAATATGTTTTCATTATACACAGATGGAATAAAAAGAATAAAAGTTCCCGTAGGAACTTCCATTTTTGAAGTGGTGCACCGAACAGGACTTGAACCTGCACGAGTCAACCTCATATGAACCTGAATCATACGCGTCTGCCAATTCCGCCATCGGTGCGTACTAATATTCTAACACAAAAATATTGAAACTCAAACTGATAATGATAAAATAATTAGGTATGGAATTCAGAAAGATTATAAATGTGGCAGTAATTGCCCATGTCGACGCCGGAAAATCAACACTTGTTGATGCTTTTCTTGCGCAGTCGCATGTCTTCTCCGATCACGAAGAGATCGTGGCGCAGGTCATGGATTCCAACGATCTGGAAAGAGAAAGAGGCATTACGATCTATTCCAAGAACTGTTCAATCAACTATAAGGACTACAAGATCAATATCGTCGACACGCCGGGACATGCGGATTTCTCCAGCGAAGTGGAGCGCATCATCAAGACGGTCGACACCGTCATTCTTCTGGTGGACTCCTCCGAAGGTCCGATGCCGCAGACCCGCTTTGTTTTGAAGAAATCGCTGGAGGCCGGACTGCGCCCGATCCTGTTGATCAACAAGATCGACAAGAAGGACGCCAGGATCAACGAGGTCATCGATGAAGTCTATGATCTCTTCCTTGATCTGAGCGCCAACGACGACCAGCTGGATTTCCCGATCCTCTACGGCATTGCCAGAAGCGGCATCGTCCGTTACAATCCTTCCGATTCCAACGACGACATCAATCCGCTGTTCGAAACGATCGTCTCCCACGTCGAACCCTATCCGGATCTCATGGACGAGCCCCTGCAGATGCAGGTCAGCGCTCTGGCCTATGACGACTACATCGGCAGGATCGGCGTTGGCAGAGTTTATGCGGGCGTCATCAGACAGAACACGATGATCTCCGTATGTAACAACAACGGCAAGAAGGAAAACCGCAAGATCGCGAATCTCTACAACTATCAGGGACTCAAGCGCACTCCGATCCTGGAGGCGCAGTGCGGCGACATCGTCATGATCAGCGGCATCGAAAACATCGAGATCGGCGATACGATCGGCCCGGAAGGCGTCTTTGAACCGCTTCCGCAGATCGATATCGAAGAGCCGACGCTGTCCATGAACTTCATGGTCAACACATCCCCGTTCCAGGGCAAGTCCGGCAAGTACGTCACCAGCCGCAATATAAAGGAGCGTCTGGAGAGGGAGCTTGAGACCAACGTCGGCTTGCGCGTCGAAAATACGGCGACCACCGACACGTTCAAAGTCTCCGGCAGAGGCGAACTGCATCTTTCGATCCTTCTGGAAAACATGAGACGAGAGGGCTACGAAGTGGCTGTCAGCCGTCCGGAAGTCATTTACAGGAAGATGGAAGGCAAACTCTACGAGCCGATTGAAGAAGTGATCTGCTCCGTACCCAACGAGTATTCCGGAACTGTCATCAACAAGTTGAACCTCAGAAAAGGCCAGATGATCGATATTCAGGACGAAGGTTCCTATACCAAGATCATCTATCATGTGCCGACCAGAGGTCTGCTCGGATACCGCAGCGAGTTCATCAACGACACCAAAGGTGAAGGTGTTCTGGTCCGCAAGTTCATCGAATACGAACCCTACGTCGGCGAGATCGCCCAGCGGACAAACGGCGCTCTGATCTCCATGGCGACCGGCAAGGCGATGACCTATGCGCTGTGGAACCTGCAGGAGAGAGGGCAGCTGTTCATCACGCCGCAGACGGATGTCTACGAAGGTATGATCATCGGCGTTTCCTCCAAGACGCAGGACATCGAAGTCAATCCGACCGTCAACAAGAAGATGACGGCGGTGCGTTCGACCGGCAACGACGAGGCGATGAAACTCGTTCCGGCAAGGATCTTCTCGCTTGAAGAAGCTCTGGAGTTCATCAACGACGACGAACTCGTCGAGATCACGCCCGATGCGATCAGGTTAAGGAAGCGATTCCTCACCAACCTCGACCGCCGCAGGCACATGCGCGAAGTCACCAAGGAAGCAAACAAACAGTAAAGGGCTTTATATCAGCCCTTTTTCTGTTGCGTAACTGAACAGAAAAAACAGATGTCGCGATAAAATAGATATAAAGAAGTCTTCAGAAGACGACACAGAGGAAAACAATATGAACTACGACACCCTGTATCAGCCTTATCCATCCAACCGTTACTGCGTGACCGCCGCCAACGGCATCGTAGCGAGCGGCTCCAATCTGGCGACTGCCGCCGGACTGGAGGTCATGCGTAAAGGCGGAAACGCCATCGATGCGGCTGTTGCGACAGCTGCCGCACTGACGGTCGTCGAACCGGTCTCCAACGGTCTTGGTTCCGATGCCTTTGCCCTGGTCTGGGTAAAGGACAGACTCCATGGTCTCAACGCATCCGGGTATTCGCCATATGAGATCACGCTTGAAGAGGTGCGAAGAAGATGCCCGGATGGGAATATGCCGCAGTATGGCTGGCTGCCGGTGATGGTTCCGGGCTGCGTCGATGCCTGGGGGAAGCTGGTCGGCCGCTTTGGAAAAATAAGTCTGAAAGAGGTGCTGGCACCGGCCATCCGCTACGCGAGGTACGGATATCCGATCTCGCCGATGCTGGGTAAACTCTGGGAAATGGAGACGGATGGTTTCAGAAAGCGCTTTGCCGGCAAGAAGGAACACGACGAACTGTTCAGAGTATTTACGAAAAACGGCGAACCTTTCCGTTTCGGCGAGATCGTGAAACTGCCGGATATCGCAAAGACGCTGGAGCTGATCGGCGAACAGGGAAGCGACGTCTTCTATAAGGGCGAGATCGCTGAAGCGATTGTGAAACAGTCGAAAAGGGACGGCGGCTTCTTTACGATGAGGGATTTTGAAGAATACGAATCTGTCTGGGTCGATCCGATCAGCGTGAATTACCGCGGCTACGATGTATGCGAGATCCCGCCCAACGGTCAGGGCATCGTCGCTCTGATGGCGCTCAACATTCTTAAGGAATTTGAATTTGAAGACCGCGACAGCGTTGAGACCCTCCATAAGCAGATCGAAGCGATCAAAATCGCCTTTGCCGATGCGAAGAAGTATGTCACGGATCCAAAACACATGAAGATCGATTATAACGAACTGCTCAGACCGCAGTTCGGAAAGAAGCGGGCAAGACTGATCGAAGACAAGGCGATCCTGCCTGAACCGTGCGATCTTTCTAAGAGCGGTACGGTCTACCTGTGTACAGCCGACAAGGAGGGCAACATGGTCTCCTACATCCAAAGCAACTACATGGGCTTTGGTTCCGGGATCGTCGTGGAAGGCTATGGTGTTGCCCTGCAGAACCGGGGAGCAGACTTTTCCCTGCATCCGGAAGATGCCAATGCCCTGGGCCCCCACAGACGTTCCTACCATACGATCATTCCGGGCTTTCTCATGAAAGATGGGAAAGCCGTCGGACCATTCGGCGTGATGGGCGGCTACATGCAGCCGCAGGGTCACGTGCAGGCACTCATGAACATGATCGACTTCAACCTCAATCCCCAGATGGCACTGGATAAACCGCGCTTTCAATGGATCGAAGGAAAGAAGATACTGCTTGAACCGTCGTTTGACGACGAGACTGTGAAACAGCTGATCGAGAAAGGTCACGATGCCGCAAAAGCGGCCAGCAGTGTCTCATTCGGAAGGGGTCAGATCATTCAACGGCTTGACAACGGCGTACTCGTCGCCGCAACAGAGTCGAGAACCGATTCAAATATTGCCTGTTATTAAAGACAGATCATCAGTATCTTTTATAAAAGTTCGAATATGATTGAAAATGATTGAAAAATGATTGAATTATGTGTAAGATATAATCATGAAATACGAACAGAGAAAAGACAAGATGCTGATGCTGCTGAAAGACAGCGAGATCGTCAATATGCAGACGCTGGTGGAAAACCTCGGCAGTTCGGAAGCGACGATCCGCAGGGATATCGTGCGCATGGAGAAGGAAGGGCTGATCAAACGCTACTGGGGCGGAATCAAAAGGATCGAAAACGCCGGTACGATGCGAAGCCGCAGCCTGCGCACTCTTTATGACGAAGAATCCGACGGCATCGGCCGCTTTGCCGTCAAGCAGATCGAGCCTGGAGACCTGATCTTTCTGGGATCGGGATCGACGACACTGTCGCTGGTCAAGTATCTGGATAAGAGCGACAAGATCACCGTTATCACCAACGGCATCCCGCAGCTGGAAGCCCTGCATGAAAAGGGGATTCAGGCGCTCCTGCTCTGCGGTTTCTATAAGGAATATTCTCATTCTCTGGTCGGTTCGGAAACTTCCGAGATGCTTGGAAGGTATCACTTTGACAAGGCGTTTTTCGGCGCCAACGGCGTGAGCGAGAACTATGACATCCTTTCCGCCGATTACTATGAAGACACTTTGAAGACGCTGGCGATCACAAACTCCGAGAAAGCCTTCTGCCTGGTCAAAAAAGACAAGTTCGACCGCAAAGCCTACTATCAGGTCGACCGCAAGCTGGCTGAAGAAGTATTCTTCGTGACAAATCAGCCGCCCAGGGATCCGGAAAAATGGCATTTCGAAGAAGATGCCTATTATGCAAAAGGCAAGGAATTAACAGATGATTGATATTCAATCATCTTTTTTAAAAATAATCAAAAAATAATCAAAAACTGAATGAAATTGATTGACATCATTTATTTCCATCTTCTATAGTTAAGACATATAAAGCATATATTTTCCGTCGCTGACGGAGGAAGGGGAAAAAATGAGCAATTTTATTAATCTACTGGTTAACAAGTTCCTGACAAACCCGACCATTCTGATCGGACTTCTTGTCCTGGTGGGCTATATCCTCAGAAGGGAATCTGTCGTTAAGACTGTTACCGGCACGGTATGCGCCATGGTCGGTCTGCAGCTGATCATCTTCGGCGGCGGTCAGTATTCCAACGTCTTCAAGCCGATCACCGATGCCATCTGCAATGCGACGGGCATCCAGGGCTACATCATGGATTCCTATGCCATGAAGGCCGCGAGCCAGGAAGCCTTAGGCGACCGCTTCGGCTGGATGGCTTACATCTACATCATCGGCTTTGCCGTCAACCTCCTGCTGGTTTTCTTCCAGAAGTGGACGAAGGCGAAGGGCGTCTTCCTGACAGGCAATGCCGCAACCGCTCATTCACAGGCGATGCTGTGGCTCATGATTGCCAACTTTGCGTTCGGCAACGTGGCTTCCGTCGTCATTTCCGGTATCATTCTGGGTATCTACTGGGCATATTCAACGACGCTTGCCGCACCGGTCATCGATGATATCACCGAAGGCGGCGGCTTCACGGTCGCCCATAACCAGCAGCTGGGTCTCTGGCTGACCGGTTTACTGGCTCCGAAACTTTCCGGCAAGAAAGACATCGACTGCGAAACCGTCGAACTTCCGGGCTGGCTTGCGATCTTCAACAACAACATCGCTTCGATTGCGATTCTGATGACGCTGTTTGTATGCCTGTTCACGTTCCCGACGATCGGCCTGGCCGGTATCAAGGAACTCGCCGGCAAGACGCATTGGGTCGTCTATCTTATCATGGTCGGCATTCAGTTCTCCATGTACATGGTCATCCTTCTTCAGGGTGTCAAGATGCTGTGCGCCGAAATCACCGAATCCTTCAAGGGTATTCAGGAAAAGGTCGTTCCGGATGCGATCCCGGGCATCGACGTTGCAGCGATCCTGCCGTTCTCTCCGAATGCAGCGACCTTAGGTTTCCTGTTCTGCACGCTGGGTACGGTCTTATCCATGGCTGTTCTGGCTATGACGCATTCTTCCGTCATGGTTCTGCCGGGCTTCACGCCGTTATTCTTCTCGGGCGGTCCGGTCGGCGTCGTCGCCAACAAGAAGGGCGGCCTCAAGGCTGTCATCATCTGCTGCATTCTCTGCGGCATCATCCAGACGTTCGGCACGGTATGGGCAATCTCGCAGATCGCTTATCCGAGCGCTGTTGGCTGGTCCGGCATGTTCGACCTGTCCACATTCTGGCCTGCACTCATCGCTTTGATGAGACTGGTTCTGAAGCCCTTCGGGCTGGTCTTATAAGATCGAAATATCATAGAATAAAGATGCGGGGACTTGCCATAAACAAGTCCCTGATTATTCTGAAAAGGAGGATAATATGGAAAACGGAAAAGTCAATATTCTCTTGGTCTGCGGCTTCGGCATGGGTACCAGCACAATGGCTGAACTCAACGTCAAGAAAGCTCTCGTTGACTATAATATTGAAGCAAACCTCAGACACACTTCTCTGGGTCAGATGAATGCCGACAGAGAGTGGGCGGACATCATTTTCATACTGAAGAACCTCTACAATCAGATCAAGGTCAATGAAGGCGAACACGTCATTCCGATCGTCAACATCATGAACGGAAAGGAAATGGCCAGACAGGCAAATGAGATTGTAGAAGAATTCTATCCCGAGGCGAAGAAATAGACATGAAGACGATCGTCGTTTTTTATGACACTTTGAACAGGAGATATCTGCCTTGTTACAACAAGGAGGCAACGACGATCACACCGAATTTCGATCGTCTCTCTTTGAAAAGCGTTCAGTTTGAAAACAGCTATGTCGGTTCGATGCCCTGCATCCCGGCGAGAAGAGAACTGCACACTGGGAGATACAATTTCCTGCACCGCGAATGGGGTCCTCTGGAACCCTTTGACGATTCCATGCCGGAGATCCTGAAAGAAAACGGCGTCTATACGCATCTGATTTCGGATCACCTTCATTACTGGGAGGATGGCGGCACCAATTACCACAGCAGATACAGCTCCTGGGAGATCGTCAGAGGTCAGGAAGGGGATCACTGGAAGGGCGAAGTTGCAGATCCTGCGATCCCGCCGGTCGTAAGAGTTCCCGCCAATCAGGAAGGCACGGCAATCGCCAGCGGCTGGCGCTATGACTGGGTCAACAGAGGATACATCAAGGAAGAAGCGGATTTCCCGCAGACGAAGGTCTTTGACCTGGGCTGCGAGTTCATTGAAAAGAATCACGACCAGGATAACTGGTTCCTGCATATTGAAACGTTTGATCCGCACGAGCCTTTCTATGTACCTCAGAAATACCTCGACATGTATCCGGAAGAGTACGACGGTCTTCATTTCGACTGGCCGAGAGGCGAAGTTGAAGAGAAGGACGATGAAATCGCGCATTGCCGCAGGCAGTATCAGGCCCTGGTCACGATGTGCGACTATTCCCTTGGCAGAGTGCTGGATCTGATGGACCGCTACGATCTGTGGAAAGATACGCTGCTGATCGTCGGCACCGACCACGGATTCCTTCTGGCCGAACACGATTTCTGGGGCAAGAACAAAATGCCTTATTACAACGAGATTGCGCACACGCCGCTGTTTATCTACGATCCGCGCTACAAAGTAGAGGGTGAAAAGAGAAATGCACTGGTCCAGATGATCGACTGGATGCCGACGATCCTCAACTACTACGGCGTAGAGATCCCGAAGGATGTCGAAGGAAAAATACTCGACGATGTTGTTAAGGACGATACGGTAATTCACGACAGTGTTCTTTACGGAACCTTCAGCGGCCAGGTCAACGTCACCGACGGCGAATATGCCTATATGCGCGCCGCACTTCCCGAATATAAGGATGAAGTCTACAACTACACCCTGATGCCGATGCATATGACGAAGAGATTCACCGTCAAGGAAATGAAGGATGCGCAGCTTGTCGGACCTTTCTCATTCACAAAGGGATGTCCGGTTCTCAAGATCAAAAGCCGGGACAAGTACGACGTGAACCGCTTCGGGACGGCGCTCTATGACCTGAAAAAGGATCCGGGTGAAGTCCATGCGATCGAAGATCCCGAGATCGAAGCGCGCATGGTCAAGGCGATGAAAAAGCTGATGAAAGAGAACGACTGTCCTGAAGAACAGTTCGTACGCTACGGCCTGAACGATCAGTCAAACGAATAAAATAAAAAGCCGTTACGCTTTGTTAAACGAAACGGCTTTTTCTTTGCATGCAGATAAGATTTATATGAGTCCAAATGCCTTCAGACTGTTGTAGATGCTGATGGCGATGATGACGAAGAGGAAGGCGATGAAGAGTTTCTGAACGTTCTCGGCAGAGATCTTTTTATTGATGCTTCTTCCGACGATGCCTCCGGCAATGCCGCTGAGAGACATCACGATGACCCAGATGGGCTCAAAATAAGGAACGCTCCTGGTGACGAAGGTCGTCAGCAGAGAGAAGATCTGCGATACGAGAATGATGTACAGGGATGACTTTGCGGCCTCTTTGGTACCCATTGAGAAGAAATAGGACAGAACCGCCAGATTGAACGGTCCGCCGCCGATGCCCATGAAGGAGCTCATAAAGCCCAATATCAGGCCGATGAGGACACAGACTGTCTTGGATTCGATTTTCTTTGTTTTGATCTGTCCTGATTTCAACGTGTAGATCAGGGTCAGAACGGTCGCAATACCAAGGCTTGCAGCCTGCACGCCGCCGACAAAAGACGGGTTGGCGGAATGGCTTTTGATGATGTTGAAGAGCTGCTTTCCGGCGATGCCGCCAATTGCAGCGCCCAGAGCCAGGGGTGTTCCGGTCTCAAGATCAATCTTTTCTTTTGCAACGAAGCTCCTGATGATGTTGTAACCTGACATGCATAGGACAGTCAGCCCTGAAAGGAAGGAGATGGTATCGGCTCCGGCAAATCCGATGGAGTCGAGAACCGGTTTGATGACGACACCGCCTCCGATGCCGCAGATCGCTCCGACGACCGATGCGAAAAATCCGACCAGAATCAGTATGACGACGATCATATTTACTTGTTCCTCCTCAACAGTTCATATAATTCAGGAACGATCTCTGAGAGTAGTTCCTGATAGGCACAGACATCATCTTTCAGGTAACAGATGTTCTGCCGCTGACAGCCGCCATGACAGATCTTCCGGAAACGGCAGGACATGCAGACCGGTTTTTCGCAATCCGATCCCGCCATCAGTTTTTTGACGCCGTCTGATCTTCTGAGTTCTTCGAAGGACGCATCTTTCAGATTGCCCATCCTGTATTCATCGAGACAGTAGAAATCGCAGGGGAAGACGTCACCGTTGGATTCGACGACCTGCTGGGGAGCGCATCTTCCCAGCATCCCGCATTGATAGGGATAATAGCCCTGCAACATGGCGATGATGTTCTCAAAGAGATTGACATTGATATACCTTCCTTTGAGGTATGACTTCTTCCATGACTTGAAGAAAGACTTGTAGAATGACGCATACAGTTCGGGCGTCAATGACATCCCGTCGTCCTCGATACCGAAGGCGGGAAGACAGGGGATGAGCTGAATGTATTCGAAGTTCTCGGAAAGATAGAATTCGAACAGCTGTCTTGGATGCTGCGCCAGGTCTCTGGTCACGACGGTCAGCACATTGAAGTCGACGTCATGCCTCCTCAATATTTCGATGCCTTCCATGACTTTCTCATAGACATTATCTATGGAAGGCCCGATGCGGAAGCGGTTCATGTTTTCTTCATAGCCGTCAAGGCTGACGCCAACGAGGAAACTGTTTTCCTTGAAGAATGCGGCGAACGCATCGTCGATCAGCGTGCTGTTGGTCTGGATGGAATAATGCGTTTCAATGTCAGGATGTTTCTTCATCTCTTCGACGAAATTTCTGAAGTAGCCGATGCCTGCAAGTGTCGGCTCACCACCTTGAAAGGAGATGTTGGCAACGCCGCTTCCATCGAGGTACTCGACGATCCTTTCGATCAGAATCTTCATCATCTCTTCATTCATCAGGCCATGGGATGGAACATCTCTGTTTTTGGATTCATCCATATAAAAACAGTATCTGCAGCGCAGATTGCATGAGGCGGATGAAGGCTTGATCATTAACGAGATCGTCTTTCTTTCACTCATCATCAAAATTATATCATTCTTTGATCTCTGACATTCTTTTAGGAGAGGTCGTCAGGAGGTGCGAATAGTGATTTTGCCTGATTTTTAAAGTAAAATGAAACTATGGAACTGCTGGTAACCCTGAGAAAACCGGAATCTATGGAACAGATCCTGTCTTATGCCGACGGCATCGTCACGGGCAGCCGTTTTACGACGGGTTATCATCTTGAACCCGAACAGATCGCGGAAGCCGTAAAGTATAGCCATTCGCTGGGCAAGAAGGCCTATATCGTCATGGACAACTTCATCAGCGAAGACGAGAAGATGCTGATGTATGATTATCTGGAGTTTATCGATTTCCTGGAAGTCGACGGACTCTATTTCCACGATCTGGGCATCTACAGCGCCGCACGCTCCTCGCATCTTTTCTCGAAGCTCATCTATGACGGAAAGACCGTCATGTGCAATTCCCTGGATGCGGGTTTTCTGCTGGACAAGGGAATTGATTCGATTATGATCTCGAGAGAGCTGACGCTTGAAGAAATAAAACAGATTCTTGAGAGGCACAGCGGCAGGATTGACATGCAGATATTCGGGCATCTGCGCCTGTCTTATTCGAAGAGGCGCTTCCTCTTTAACTATTTCCGTCAGATCGATCGGGAATACGACTATATCGGCAAAGAGAGCCTCTCGCTGATCGAAGAACAGAGAGAGTACCGGATGCCGATCGTGGAAGATGCAAACGGAACCTATATTTATACGGACTACATCTTTGAGATGTTCAATGAGATCTCTGATTTAAGACAGCATATCAGGCGCGGCGTCGTCGATACGCTTTTCATCGAAGATGAAAGCCTGATCTGTCAGGTACTGCGCGACTATCGCAGGATCAATGCGGAAAACCGCGAATTCATCAGAGACAGTTTCCTGCATAATTATCCCGGCAGCTATTCTTCCGGGTACCTGTACCAGAAGACCAATATCGCCAAGAATGAATAAGATCGAACTGCTTGCACCGGCGAAGGACCTGGAGAAGGCCAAGATCGCCATCATGTACGGAGCGGACGCCGTTTATGTGGGCGGGAAGTTTTATTCACTGCGTTCACGCGCTTCCAATTTCGAACTGGAAGATCTGAAAGAACTGTCACGCTTTGCCAAGACGTATGGCGCCAAGGTCTTCGTGACCGTCAACATCGTATTTCACGATTCCGATTATGCCGGAATCAGGGAGTATCTGCGCTACCTCGAGGAGATCGGCATCGACGCCGTCATCATCTCTTCCCTGGCACTGATCCCCATCGTGCGTGAAGTGGCGCCGCACATCGAGTGCCACATCTCGACGCAGTTATCCAGTCTCAATTCCTCGGCGGTGCGCACGCTCAAGGAGTTCGGCGCCGACCGCATCGTCCTGGCCAGAGAGGCCTCCATGCGGCAGATTGAGCAGATCGCCAGAAAGGTATCGGTGCCCCTCGAAGTCTTCATTCACGGCGGCATGTGTTCAAATTATTCAGGCCGCTGCGTCCTGTCCAACCGCATGACGCTCAGGGATGCCAACCGGGGCGGCTGCGCCCATTCATGCCGCTGGAAATATGAACTCTATGACGATGATGAGAGGATCTCGGATCCGGAGTGTCTTCTTTCTATGTCCTCCAAGGACCTCAGGGCTTCCGCCTATGTCGAAAGGATGATCGCCTCCAATATCGCCTCCCTCAAAATTGAAGGACGCATGAAATCCGAATACTACATCGGTCAGGTGGTCAAGACCTACCGCAGGATGATCGATGAGATCTACGAGAAGGGAAAGCTGACAGTCGATCGGCTTGCCTACTACGACAGCGAACTCTCCAAGGCGGAGAACCGTCCAAGCGACGACGGCTTCCTCTCCGGAGACTGTGATAACACCAAACATCTCTACGGCGTCAACGGCGCGGGCGTGACCCACGACTATGTGGCCTTTGTCCATGCTTTTGACAGGATCCGCAACATCGCCCTGATCGAAGTCAAGAACATCTTCGCCAGAGGCGACGAGCTTGAGGCTTTCGGTCCAAATGTCGACAATGTGCGCTTCAAGGCGGA
>JAEEGL011475203.1_pt1 | contig 21540 bp, 18 predicted proteins | sample 9134231 | NCBI WGS metagenome assembly JAEEGL01 (sample SAMN16246548, study PRJNA631951) | gut metagenome | biome: gut microbiome; feature: rumen; material: fiber-attached | host: Bos | place: Iran: Karaj | collected 2018-10
CCCATTTTGTGCGAAATATTACTCGTCCGGCACCACCTTGGGGAGATTTTTCGCAATGGAAGGCCATTTTCAGCCGATTTGTGCGAAATTCTTTCTAGTCTCAGGGGATTTTCGCACTGGAAGGTCGATTTCACCCATTTTATGCGAAATATAACTCGTCCGGCACCACCTTGGGGAGATTTTTCGCACTGGAAGGCCATTTTCAGCCGATTTGTGCGAAATTCTTTCCCGGCCAGCGGACTTTTCGCACTAAACCATGATTTTCAGGCATTTTGTGCGAAAATCAGACTCCTCTCCGGCTTTCCTCCGGGTTTTTTCGCACTGATCAGCCATTTTCAGCCGATTTATGCGAAAATCAGACTCCTCTCCGGCTTGTATATGCTATACTGTTCATGTTTATCAACCGATTGATGGCAAAAAAGTCGTACAGGGTTATACAGCCTGAACGGATAAAAAACTGATAAAGGAAGCCGAAGGACGCCCCGCAGTTTGACGATCTGACCTCGCTTGCGATCAGATACAAAGGAGCAGAATGATGGAATCAGTACAGGTCACTTGGGATAGCAAAGAACACACACTCAATATCGCGCTTTCGGGACGGCTGGACGCCGCATCGGGACCTGATGTTGAAAAGAAGGTCCTCTCATTTCTTGAAGGACGGGAAGACGCTTCCTGTACAGTGGACGTCGAAAAGCTCGGATATATAAGCAGCGCCGGCCTGCGAGTCCTGCTTGACATCAAGAAATACTGCGATGATATGAAGATCGTAAATGTTTCCCTCGATGTATACGACATACTGATGATGACCGGCCTGACCAAGTTCATCGATGTGGAGCGCCGCATCCGCAAGATGCGTGAGCCTTCTCCGGGAGACCTTATATACAGGGGAACAGACAGCAGGTTCTATCGTTCGACCAGCGATCTTGCGGTAAGAGTGTTCGATCCGGGCATCAGCCTCGCCGAGGTACAGAGATGTTTTCAGCTTTCCAAGACCGCCGTGTCTCACGGGATCCCGACTCCCATAGCCTTTGAGATCGTCTCCTGCGGTGAAGCCTACGGTATCCTGTGTGAGAGAACTGAGGGGAAAACGCTTGCCGATATCTGGGGAGAAGGACCGGATCTCATGCAGAATGAAGCAAAGAGGTTATCCGAGCTTGTAAATATGATGCACTCCACAGTGGTGGAAAAAACCGAGCTTCCCGACTTTGCCGGTAGAACGCTTGAAGAGCTGAAGAAAGATGCGGAACTGCCCGATGACAGGAAACAGTCTCTTATGCAGATAATAGGCAGGCTTCCTGCCGCGGATGATTTTCTTCTCGGTAATCTCAGACTGTCAAACGTGCTGGTGCAGGAAGACAGGCTTATGTTCATGGATCTTACAAGGTGCGGGCGGGGCAATCCGGTGCTTGACCTTCAGGCAGCCATTTCGGCCATGTTCGCGGACGGGCACGGAGCCTTCTGGAAACAGTTCTTCGCATGGTATACCCTGAAGATGGAGGAGGAAAAGAAAATACTCCTTGAGCGTCTGCTCGATCCCTCGATAAAACCCTGGTGGTAGATCAACCCTGCCTCAGCTCGTTCTCCCTGATCAGGTCAAATGGAACCTCCTCGACCTCTCCGTTTCCTTTTATCCTGTAAATGATATCCGCTCTCCGGAGAGTCTCGGTCCTGTGCGCCACCAGCAGCACCGTGCAGGTTCCCATGATAGCCTCGATCGCTTCCTGCACCTTCCGCTCATTTTCGGCGTCAAGAGCGCTGGTGGCCTCGTCAAACAGTATTATCCTGGGTTCCCTGAGAAGCGCCCTGGCTATGGAAATCCTCTGCTTCTGGCCTCCTGAAAGATTGTCTCCCCCTTCGTACACCGGCCTCCTGAGACCCTCGGGATGATCCTCATACAGATCGGAAAGACCCACGCTCTTCAGCACCTCCATGACCCTTTCCGTTGTGACATAATTAAGTCCGTAAACCAGATTGTCCAACAGGGTTCCGGAAAACAGCACCGTGTTCTGCGGGACCACTGCGACGTAGCTCCTGTAATTGTTCTTGTCCAGTTCGTCGATATCCACTCCGTCTATGAGTATCTGTCCCGAATCCTTTGAATAGATCCCGAGGATCAGGCTCAGCAGCGTGGTCTTTCCGATCCCGGACCTGCCCACAAAAGCCACGCTCTTTCCGGCCGGCACGCTGAAACTGAGCCCGTTGAACACGGGCCTGTCCCCTTCATCATACGAGAACACCAGGTCTCTTACCTCGATACCTCCCTTTACCGGCTGAGGCAGCTTCCGTGTCCCGTTCTTTTCGACATCTTTTTCAAAGAGGATCTCATTTACGCTCCGCAGGCTGTCGTAGCCCTGGACGAGCTGCGGCATCTGATCCAGAACCTTCTGTACGCTGTTGATGACCGTATCAAACAGCGAAATGAACAGGACCACGGCGCCTATGGTGATCTGCCCTCTGACAGTAAGGAAAGCCGCAAGGGCGAGGCACACCAGTTTCAGGCCCTGGGCGCTGCCATATCCGATACTGTTGAGTCTGAGCTGGTATCTGTCGAAAACAACCGCAGCCTGCATCACGTCCGAAACCTTGGAAAAGATCCTCTTATACTCTTCGCGCTCAAGACCATGGGCCCTGGTAACCTTTTCCATGGTGAGCATCTCCTTAAATGATGCGTTGGAATCCTCCATCCTCTTTCTCAGGTTCACCTTGCTCTCACCTATGGGCTTCCTGAATGCCCGTATCAGACCCGAAGCCGCAGGCACCGCCGCCGCGTAGAAAATGAGCATGACAGGCATTTTGAGCAGGGATACGATGGCTACAAAGACGATGTCTATGGACATATGTAGCACGTCCTGAAGATTTTCATACATGAAGAACTTTATGAACTGAACGTCCGAAGCCAGTTTGGACAGGAGTCTTCCGTCCTGGGCGTTATTGTGATATTTCATGGAGAGCATCTGGAGTTTCTTCACCAGAGCCAGCTTAAATCCGTTTTCCACCCTTCTCACGAATCTGTGATATACGCGGTTATCAAGCCATGCACAGATAAGGTTCAGGGTGAGGGCGACGGCGCTGGCGGCGAACAGGAGAATGATCCTGCCGACGTCAGCCTTCCCTTCGGCAGAGATAAGATCGATTATATCCGAGGCAAATACCGGAAGAGCCAGCGCAAACAGGTGTTTCACGCTTTTGTTTATCAGGGCCCAGGACACCAGCAGCTTGTGTCTGCCCGCCAGATAGCGCAGAATGCCTTCGGGTCTTTCCGCAGCGGAAGAGTCCTCATTTTCATAATAGGAGTATATCTCTTCGCTTATATCCGGGTCACTCCTGCCGTCAAAGTGTATGCTGAAGCGGTTCACGCCGGCTGAATAATGACAGTAGATAAGATCGTAATATCTGAGAAGGATATTTCTGCTGATCTCATCCTCTATCTCTTCATCACTGTTTTCGGTCAGAACGCCCTCAAGTCCGGACATGTGGGGGCCGGAAGCGCATATCTCCACGGAGCCTCTCCTTCCGCAGGACAGGCTGACATCTTTCATGTCAAGCTTTTTCAGGCGATTGAGGAGTTCTTCGCAAATAAGGACACAGAGATCGGCGGGAATGTGGTCTTTTTTGTATCCGTCGACACATTCCCTCACATATTCCGAGGCTTTTCCGATATCCCCGGCATTTCGTATCTCTATAACCTTTCTCATGTCGTGTCCATCAGGTTCCCGATCCCCCCGGCTTCGTGGGGCGCATGATCCTGTCCGGGAAGTGTGTCATATCTTTACATCAGGGGTGCTATCAGACGGAGGATCAGCTGCTGCAACCGCAGGAATCTGGATCTGCCCGTGCGGTATTCTTCCGTGACCTCCCTGCACTTTTCAAAGGTCTCTTCAAACATCTTCTTTGTATCCGCGACAGCCCGGCAGTCATACATCAGAACGCCGTTCTCAAAGTGATGGTACAGGCTTCGGAAATCCAGATTGATGGTGCCGCAGGTGGCCACCTCGTCATCCGACACACACTGCTTGGCGTGGCAGAAACCCGGAGTAAACTCAAATATCCTGACCCCGTTTCTCACAAGACCCGCGTAATATGATCTGGTCAGACTGTAGACCAGTTTCTTGTCAGGTATGCCCGGGGTTATGATGCGGACATCCACGCCGCTCTTTGCGGCAAGGGCAAAATCGGAGATCATCTCATCGGTGATGATAAGGTACGGCGTGACGAACCATGCATATTTCTTTGCGTTTCTGAGGACGTTCATGTATACGTTCTCGCCCGTATGCTCATTGTCAAGGGGACTGTCACCGTAGGGCTGGACAAAGCAGTCCTCCCGGGCGGTATAGGGCTCCTTCACTTCGAGGTAGCGGGAATAATCCTCGTCGTCAACGTCATCATTTCTGATGGCGTTCCAGTTCTCAAGAAAAGTCACGGTGAGACTCTTGACCGCATCCCCCTCAAGCCTTACGCCGGTATCCAGCCAGTAGCCGTAGGGCTCGGTCACATGGAAATACTCATCCGCAATGTTGTAACCGCCGGTGAAGCCCACTTTTCCGTCTATGACAGTGATCTTTCTGTGATCACGGTTATTTATAAAGAAATTGAGGATGGGATGCATGGGATTGAAAACACGGCATTTGATCCCGTCCGCCTCCATCACTTTCACAAAGGAATTACCGATAAAGCCCATGCTTCCCACGTAATCGTAGAACAGCCTCACCTCCACTCCGGCCCTGGCTTTTTCCCTGAGGACCGCGTGAAGGGGCTCAAAGGACTTGCCGTACTCTATGGCATGATACTCCATGAATATAAAGTGTTCAGCCTTTTTCAGATCTTCTATCTGGGCGTTGATACCTTCCGCGCCGTCAGGATAGAATTTTATATCGGTATTGTTGTAAACCGGATACCCGGCATAATCCCGCACGTAACGGAACTGATTGCCGACACCGGGATTTTTCGTCATTACTTTTTGCAGTTCTTCTTCATTTTTCGGGAGTAAAGGCAAAAGGACCCTGTCCAGATCCCTGTACCGCCTCACCATCCTCCAGGTGCCGCCGTTAAGCCCCAGCATCAGATACAGGAACACCCCCAGTATGGGGAAGGCGGAAATGATGATGAGCCACGGCATCTTCACGGAGGGAGTCTCGTGCCTTGAATAAATGTAAAGCACCAGGATCACCGCCAGGACCGTGATGACCTTTGCCACCCACGCAAATCTGGTCTCAAGACGGAAATACAGCACATAGATAACCGCTACCTCGGCGAGTATGGCCAGTATGGCAAACACCGCTCTTTTGATCCCGTTTGTCATATTAATGTTTTCTTCAGTCATTTTCTCTCTCCCTTGCGGATCTGATCAGATCCTCCCTGTCCTCCTTCGTGACCGGGGGCATCCCCATCTTCTCTTTGGATGCGCTGATCTTGTCCGCAAATGTCACTACCCAGCCCTCCCTGTATTTCGGAACGCCGGGTTTCAGGGGAAACATGTGGCACCTTATGGTATCCGTGACCCTTTCGTCATCCTCACCCGTGAGTTTTCTGTAGACATCGACGGAGTCCAGTGGGTGTCTTACGAGACATTCCGCATTATTGCGGAATTTTTCCTTCCGTCCCAGTATGCCCAGATCGTGGCACAACGAGGCGATCACCACATTCTTCAATGTGGGTTCATCAGTAAATCCCCATGAAAGACAGAGCCTGACCGCTTCAAGGGTCACTCCCAGAGTGTGGTCTCCCACATTCATGTTCAGATGATGCACCTGATCAAAGCTGCTCTGAAACTCATCGGAAAGGATCAGAGAGCGTCCATGCCTGATGATGATTTCTTTTATGCGTTCATCCATACAGTTTCGGCTCCCGACCCGGCGCGCCGCAGCCTCAGGAGTCTCCATCGGAGTATATCTGCAGATGAGACTCCGGCCAAAGTCTCCCTCGCGGTCAGGTCCGCGGAAGAGACCCCGGCGCGTCGTCACCACAGAGCAGGGGGAAATCCCCCTGCTCAATAATATCGGTACTTATATGATCCGGGATATGCCCTCGGGATCACTCTGCGGAATCGGAATTTCCGTACTTCTGATCGTACTCCGCAATGGCTTCAAGCATTTCAAGGATAGCAAGATCGGCATTTCCGATGAGGAACAGAGCCGACGCATAGCAGCTGTCGATATAATCAAGGCTGTGCTCCACATATCTCTCTATATCTCTCTTGTCCCTGGCAGCCCTCATCTCCTGGATCTTCGCTTCGACAGTCATCTGGGCCTTAAGGAGAGCGCTTGAGAGTTTGCTCTTGTCCTTTTCTCCCTGGATGCGAAGGTTTTCCTTCATGGCTTCCACGTCACCCCTTACGGTGCCGACCTTATCATCAAGAGCCTCTTTGCCCAGTTCCTTCGCTGCCTTTGCGTCCTCTGCGGCAGCCTTTGCCTTCTCGTTGAGTTCGGCCACTTTCTGGTCCAGCTGATCGATCTTTTCTTTCCAGTTTTCGTTCATCTGTTTTCCTTCCTTTCTCTGACCCGAAGTACCTGTACTGCGGGAAATTGTTGACCGGAGCAGAATATATCCGGCTTGGCTACTCTCTTTTGGCGGACCCGGCGAGCACTTCTTCGATACATTTCCACACGTCTCCCGCGCCCATGGTGATAACGATGTCGCCGGGGATCGCTTTATCCCTGACATACCGGGAAGCCTCGGACAGACCGCCTTTGTACACGGCGTCCCCGCCCTTTTCCCTTATGCGCTCCGAAAGAAGTTCGGATGAAACCTCCGGATCGCGCGCCTCCCGCGCGGCATAAATATCAGGCAGCACCACATGATCCGCAATGGACAGAGCATCCGCGAAATCCTCCAACAGCGCCTTGGTGCGGGAATAGGTGTGGGGCTGGAAGATCACCCAGAGCTCGTTTTTCTCGTATTTCATCGCTGTCTCAAGGGACGCCCTTATTTCCGTAGGGTGGTGGGCGTAATCGTCTATGACTTTGATCCCGTCCCTCTCCCCCTTGTATTCCAGGCGTCTTTGGGCTCCCGTAAATGCTTTGAGAGCCTCAGCGGCCTTTTCCCTGTCTGCGCCCGTGAGGTCGAAGGCCGCAACGGCGGCAAGGGAATTGCTGACATTGTGGGCCCCGGGAACTCCCAGTGTCACCTTCATCGCAGGATGCCCGGGACTTAACAGGGTGTATGAGGCTCTGGCGGCCTCGTCATAGGTGATATCAACGGCCCGGTAGTCGGCAACACGGGCTTTGGACTCATCTCCGGGATCCGGCCCTTTGGCACCTCCGGAAATAAAACCTTCGCCATCATCAACGCCGAAGGTCACCACGCGGCAGGTGATCCCTTCAAGAAATTCCTGCAGCCTGTCCAGGCTGTTATTTATGATCAGAACGCCGTCATCAGGGATCCTTTCCGCAAATTTTCTGAAAGACCTTCTGATATCTTCGATATCCTTAAAGAAATCCAGATGATCGGCGTCAATGTTCAATATAACTCCCACGCCGGGGTGAAATTCCAGAAAACTGTTTGTGTATTCACAGGCTTCGGCAATGAGGAGTTCGGCCTTTCCGTCTCTGTAACCCCCGCCCACCGAGGGCAGCACGCCGCCTATGAAAAGGGTGGGGTCCAGACCGGCCATCAGCGCCATCTCAGACAGCATGGAAGTGGTGGTGGTCTTCCCGTGGGTGCCTGCCACGGCCACAGGCATGCCGTAGGCTTTCATTACCTGTCCCAGAAGGCCTGCCCTTGTGTACAAAGGGATGTCCAGTTCCTCCGCAGCTTTCATCTCGGGGTTATCCGGGTGGATCGCTGCCGTATATACTATGAAATCCGGCTTCTCATGATCAGTGATGTTCCCGGCCTGCTGGGGGGAATACACCGTTATGCCTTTGCTCTCCAGCATCTCCGTGACGGAACTCCTCACTCCGTCGGACCCTGTCACGGTAAATCCTCTCGCCTTCAGGTGCAGCGCAAGCTCGCTCATGCTCACGCCGCCGATACCCATAAAATAAACCTTAGCCGGCCTGTTAAGATCAAGTTCTTCCATTTCTGTCCTCACGGCTTCCCGATCCTGACGATCCCGGGAGTCTGTTCTGATTATTTGTCCCTGTATTATACAGGCATAGTTCGTTTTGTTCAACCTTCGGGATCTCCCCGGACCGGAGAAAGGGTCCGCATTTTACCGGAGGGACGCTGCACGGGACCTGTTCCCCCGCCTCTTTACCGGATTCTCCCTCATAAGCTATAATGGACAGTATGTTCAACACAGAGGAAGAACTGAAAAAGCTCCCCAAATCCCCCGGAGTCTATATCATGCACGGAGAAAAGGATGAGGTCATCTATGTGGGAAAGGCAAAGAACCTCCACAACCGTGTGCGTTCTTATTTCCGTAAGATCGTCGGGAGGGGGCCTGCCATCGACCGGATGGTGTCCCAGATATCCCGCTTCGAATACATCGTGACCGACACCGAGCTGGAGGCTCTGGTGCTCGAAAATAACCTTATCAAGGAGTACGAGCCCAAATACAACACCATGCTCAGGGACGACAAGACCTATCCCTACATCAAGGTCACCGTAAATGAAGACTTCCCCCGCATCCTTTTCGTGCGCAGGCTGAAAAAGGACCGTTCAAGGGTCTTCGGACCTTATTCTTCATCCTACGCCGTCCGGGATACCATAGAGCTGTTAAATAAGATCTACGGTCTCAGGACCTGCTCCATGAAACTGCCGGAAGCAGCGGGCAAGACGCGGCCATGTCTTAATTATCACATGAAACAGTGCTGCGGTCCCTGCACGGGACAAGTCAGCAAGGAGGAGTACAGAAAACGGGTGGATTCCGCCCTGGCATTTCTGGACGGCAGATACGAATCCGTCATAAGCGATCTGGAAGAGCGCATGAACGCGGCCTCGGAAAAGCTGGAGTTTGAGGAGGCGGCCCGGCTCAGGGACCTTATCTCCAATGTAAAGAGCATACTCCAGAGACAGAAGATCACCGGCTACAATGAGGAAGACCGGGATGTGATAGCCCTTGCCAGGGGCGATTCGGACGCCGTGGTACAGATATTCTTCATCCGTTCCGGGAAAATGATCGGGCGTGACCACTTCTACATGACCCACGTCACGGACACGGATGACGACGAAGTAATGTACGGCTTTATTCGCCAGTATTACGCCGGAACTCCCTACATCCCTCAGGAGATAATGCTTAGCTCCAGGGTGCCGGATGCGGAACTCATCGAAGAGTGGCTGTCCGGGAGGAAAGGCCGAAGGGTGCATATCCTGGTGCCGGAACGGGGCAGCAAGGAAAAGCTCCTGGAGCTTGCAAAGGAAAATGCAAGGCTCGTCCTCACAAAGGATTCCGAAAGGATCAGACTGGAAAACGCAAGGACCGTCGGCGCCGTGCGGCAGATCTCCGATCTCCTGGGGCTGCCTCAGATACACAGGATGGAAGCCTTCGATATCTCAAATATAAGCGGCTTTCTGAACGTAGGGTCCATGGTGGTCTTTGAGGACGGACGCCCGAAGAAAAGCGACTACAGGAAATTCCGTATCAAAACCGTGGCCGGCCCGGACGATTACGCCTGCATGAAGGAAGTCCTGACAAGGCGGTTCGAGCACGGGCTCGCGGAGAAGGAGACCTCCGGTTCCGGTTTCAGCGTTTTTCCCGATATCCTCCTCATGGACGGCGGAAGGGGCCAGGTAAACATCGCAACAGGAGTTTTGAAAGAACTGGGTCTCGATATCCCCGTTGCCGGCATGGTGAAGGACGACTTTCACAGGACCCGGGGAATTTACTGGAATAATGAGGAAATACCCATAGATACCCATTCGGAAGGCTTCAAGCTCATCACCAGGGTACAGGATGAAGCCCACCGCTTCGCCATAGAGTATCACCGCTCACTCAGGTCCAAAAATCAGGTCCAGTCTGTTCTGGACCAGATACCGGGGGTGGGGGAAGCCCGCAGGAAAGCTCTGATGCGGAGATACTCTTCCCTCTCGGAAATAAAAGAGGCCTCCGCGGAAGATATCGCGAAGACCCCCGGAATACCGGCTTCTGTGGCCGAAGAGATCAGAAACTATCTGAACGGTAAGGATCAGTTTTCATCCGGATCCTGAACCCCCGAAAACACACCGCCGGAAGCGGGCTCCTGCTGCCCCTCTCCATTCTGAGGAGCGCCTGTGGGAACCTGCTGCCACTGACCGTTCTGAGGAGCGCCTGTGGGGACCTGCTGCCACTGACCGTTCTGAGGAGCGCCTGTCGGGACCTGCTGCCACTGACCGTTCTGAGGAACCCCAGTCGGGACCTGCTGCCACTGACCGTTCTGAGGAACCCCTGTGGGGACCTGCTGCCATTCTCCGTTCTGAGGAGCGCCAGTCGGGACCTGCTGCCACTCTCCGTTCCGAGGGGCGCCTGTACTGCCCCCGGTTTCAGGCTGCGCCTGCCCGGTCCTGGGGAGGTTATCCCGGATAAAAGGGAAACTGGTCTCATTATCATATGCCTGCTGGGGCGTGATGCCTGTTGCAGGTCCTGCCGGAGCGCCTCCGTTACTGCTTCCAGAGCCGCTTCCGCTATCATTGCCGGCGGCGGGATTCCCGCTGCCGTTATTATTTCCGTAAACTCCGGCTTTCTCCATGGATCTACGTACGATGGCCGCCTCCTCGCTCTCCGCTACCTCGGGCAGACCCTTTTCACGTCTGTAGATCTCCATGAACTCCCTGCCGGTAATGGTCTCCTGCTCAAGAAGATGCGCCGCAAGCCTGTCCAGAAGGATCCTGTTCTCCTTAAGCAGCCTCCTCGCTTCCTTATACGCATCCTTCAGAAGCTTCATGACCTCCTTGTCAGCTTCCGCCGCGGTCTCCTCAGCGCAATCCATCACGGTCCGGCCGTCAAGGTATTGATTTTCCGTTCGCTGCAGGCTGATGAAGCCGAATTTCCTGCTCATTCCGTACCTGGTCACCATGGCCCTGGCTATGGCCGTGGCCTTTTCCAGATCGTTTGAAGACCCGGTGGTAACGGTGCCGAAGACCACCTCTTCTGCGGCCTGTCCGCCCAGGAGCCCTACTATGCGGTTGTGCAGTTCCTCCACATTGTCAAGATACTTCTCCTCCTCGGGCACCTGCATCACGTAACCGAGAGCCCCCATGGTGCGGGGAACGATGGTGATCTTCTGCACGGGCTCCGAATTCTTTTGAAGGGCGGCAATAAGGGCGTGCCCCGTCTCATGATAAGCCACCACCTTCTTTTCTTCCTCCGAGAGCACGCGGTCCTTCTTTTCCTTTCCTACCAGGACCTGCTCAACGGCGTTGAAAAGATCTTTCTGTGACACTGCATTCCTGCCGTCCTTGACCGCGTTGATGGCGGATTCATTTATCATATTGGCCAGATCGGACCCCACGGCTCCGCTTGTGGCGAGAGCTATGGCGTGGAGATCGGCGGTATCGTCCAGATGTATTCCCTTGGCGTGCACGTTGAGGATAGCCTCGCGGCCTTTCAGATCGGGCTTGTCCACGATGATGCGCCTGTCGAAACGGCCGGGGCGGAGCAGCGCCTTATCCAGTATCTCGGGACGGTTCGTGGCTGCCAGGATGATGATCCCCTTCTTCGGATCGAAGCCGTCCATCTCGGACAGGAGCTGGTTCAGAGTCTGCTCGCGCTCTTCATTCCCGCCGTACTTTGAATCACGGCTTCTTCCGATGGCGTCTATCTCGTCAATAAAAACGATACAGGGTGCGTTCTTTTCCGCTTCCTTGAAAAGATCCCTCACCCTTGAGGCTCCCACGCCCACATAGAGCTCGATAAAATCGGAACCGGTAAGGGAAAAGAAGGGAACATGCGCTTCTCCCGCCACCGCTCTTGCAAGAAGGGTCTTTCCCGTTCCGGGAGGGCCCACCAGAAGGGCTCCTTTGGGAAGTCTCGCCCCTATCTTTGCATACCTGTCGGGATTGTGCAGGAAATCCACCACCTCCACAAGAGACTCTTTTGCCTCGTCAGCTCCGGCCACATCGGCGAAGGTGACCCCGGTTTCCTTCTGGACGTATACCTTTGCCCTGCTCTTTCCGACGCCCATTCCCATGAAGCCGTTTTCACCGAAAGCGCCGCTCATGTGCCTGGAGAATCTGGACAGCAGTATCCACAGGAGCAGGATGGGAAGCACATAGGCAGCCAGGATATACAGTATGGTCCCGGAGTTGTCCTGAACTTCGCCTTTCACGGGGATGTCCTTGTCCAGAAGTCTTTTGGAGAGGCCGGCCTCGTCCTCAAGCTTCCCGGTAAAATAGGTCATTCCTCCGTACGAAAGGAGGCTTTCCATGGAGTCTGCGTCCTTTCTTTTGGGAGTGATCTCGATCCGGTCGGCCTTGATCTGGACGGAGGCGATCTCATCATTTTCTATCATCCTGATGAATTCGTTGTATGTGATCTCCCTTCTGGTGCTGCCCGTTACAAGGCGCATAAAGAAACTGACCATAAGCACGGTCACGAGAACGGCTATGACCAGGAGAAGGAAATTCTGCCTTCTGGGACTCTGGTCGTTATTGTCGCCGTTATTCTGATTTCCTGAGGGCCCGCCGTCCCCCTGCTGCCCGCCGGGACGGCCTCCCTGATCCTCATATTTCTCTGTCATTTATCTACCTCAATTTCCCCTGATGAAAAAGGGGAAAACTCCTTACGAATGCCGGAACTTAAGCACTGCCTCCACAAATCCCCTGAACAGCGGATGGGGCCTGTTGGGGCGGGACTTGAATTCGGGGTGCGCCTGGGTAGCCATAAAGAAGGGATGCTCCGGGTATTCTATCATCTCCACTATCCTGCCGTCCGGCGACAGACCGGACAGCCTGAGTCCCGCCTTTGTCAGCGCTTCCCTGTAATCGTTATTGACTTCATAACGGTGACGGTGACGTTCGCTGATATTCTCTTCTCCGTAAAGCCCGTACGCCGCCGAATTCCTGTCGAGGACACAGGGATAGGCGCCGCGTCTCAAAGTGCCTCCGATGTCTTCGACGCCGTTCTGATCGGGCATCAGCGCGATCACGGGGTATTTCGTATCGGGGTTGAACTCCACGGAATCGGCGTTTTCCAGATTCGCCACGTTTCTTGCAAACTCTATTATTGCCAGCTGCAACCCGAGACAGAGTCCCAGGTAGGGGATCCTGTTTTCACGGGCGTATCTGATGGCCGTGATCATGCCCTCTATCCCCCGGTCTCCGAAGCCTCCGGGGACAAGGATACCGTCTATTCCTTGAAGCTTCTCGCCCACATTCTCCTCCGTGACCGTCTCCGAATCGACCCATTTGATATGCACCACGGTTTTATTGAATATGCCTCCGTGCTTCAGGGCCTCGACCACGCTCAGATAAGCGTCGTGCAGGGTCGTATACTTCCCCACCAGGGCCACATTTACCTCTTCCTCGGGAGAACGCATGGATTCCACCATGGCGCTCCAGTCGGTCAGATCCGGTTCGGGGCAGGGAAGGCCCAGTACTCCGCATATCACCTGGGCTATCCGCTCTTTCTCCAGCATCAGCGGAGCTTCGTAGAGATAATCAAGATCCATGTTCTGCAGTACATGATCCGTGGGAAGGTTGCAGAAGAGCGACACCTTGTCGCGGAGTCCGGCGCTTATGGGGTATTCCGTGCGGAGCACCAGCACGTCAGGCTGGATACCCATCGCCTGCAGGGATTTGACGGACATCTGTGTGGGCTTGGTCTTCATTTCCTGGGAACACTTGAGGTAAGGTATCAGGGTCACATGGATCAGGGCCGTATTTCCGGGTCCCGCCTCGTGCCTGAACTGTCTTATGGCCTCCAGGAAAGGCTGGCTCTCTATATCTCCGACGGTGCCTCCCACCTCGATTATGGCCACTCTGGTCTCATCGTCGGTAAAGTCCCTGAAGAAGCGGCTCTTGATCTCATTTGTGATATGAGGGATGACCTGCACGGTGCCGCCGCCGTAGTCGCCGCGGCGTTCCTTCTGGAGCACGGACCAGTAGACCTTTCCCGTGGTGACATTGGAGCGCTTGTCCAGATTCTCGTCAATGAACCGCTCATAATGCCCCAGGTCCAGATCGGTCTCGGTGCCGTCCTCGGTGACGAACACCTCGCCGTGCTGCACGGGGTTCATGGTGCCCGGATCGATATTGATGTAGGGATCGAACTTCTGCATGGTGACTTTAAAGCCTCTGGCCTTCAGAAGCCTGCCCAGGGAGGCGGCAGTTATGCCTTTTCCCAGTCCCGAAACAACACCCCCTGTTACGAATACATACTTGATCCCCATTTTGACCTCTCCTTATATTCTCTGTGATTTAATGAACATCTTTATCCCCGGCTTCAGTCCGTATCTACGGGATGTTGGGCACTGCCTCTTCCATCACCCCGGACTCCTGTACGCTCTCATTCTCGGGGAGAATGGTCTCCTGAACCGCTTCCTCCACGTTCTCCGTCTCTTCCTCCGCCACATGACCGCACATGATGGAGATCATCTCCTCGGCGGTCATGGAGGTAGACAGATCGTAGATACCGGGTATCTCGTCCCCGTGATTCCCTGAAAGCCGCTCCTGCAGTATGAATAGCTTCCAGTCATCAATGAGCCCCTTGTCCTCGAGCATCTTACCTATTTCAGACGCGGATTCATTTTCAAAGATCTCCACGGAGATGACGCGCCCTTCCCCCGCTGACCTGGGAGCTTCCGTGAAAACCCGGTACCCGTAACCGTAGGCCCTCAGAGTCCCTCTGTAAATAAAGACGCCTACGATCACCAGGATCACTATCTTCAACGCCATTTCAAAAATGGCTCCGACTACTTCAGATATCTTCACTAAACACCACCATTATCCGTTACGTCGCCGGGCTCGGTCATGCCTATCCCCAGTTCATTTATCACACTCACTGAGATCTTCTGGACAGCCCGGACCAGCGCCATCTCGGAACTCAGGAAATCGTCCACCAGAGGATTCTCAAGGAATGCCGCGTATTTTGTGCGGAAAGCATCCGTCCTGTCCATGATCTCCGATTCGGGAGCCTCGGACAATTCGTGGGCCTCCCTCCTGAAAACGGAAAGCTCCTGATAGAGCGCCGGCTGCTTCATAAGACGTTCCTTGTGAAAAACATAAGCCTGAAACATCTCCGATTCCCTGATTATCTGTATTATCTTTTCAGTAGTCTGATCCAACCGGTTTTCCATATATCCACCCATTCTGTCCGGGTCCATGTCTCAAAAAGTCCCTGCCGTATCCCGGAACACGACTGTGTATCCCCTCAGGGAACGTCCATGATCATCGGCAGGATCATGGGCTTCCGCTCTGTCTGCTCCCATACATAACCGGAAATGGCATCCCTTATGATGGTGCGCATCCTGTTCCAATCCGTCTGCCCCTTTGCAAGACAGCCGTTCACTGCATCCCTGGCAGCGGCCCGCGCCCCTTCCAGAAGCACATCTGCCTCCTTTTCGTAGACGAACCCCCTGCTGACTATCTCAGGCCCGGATATCAGCTCATTCGAATACTGGTCCAGGGCAAGGGTGCAGATGATGATCCCGTCATCAGCCAGTTTCTGGCGGTCTCTCAGCACCACATTCCCCACGTCTCCCACGCCTTTTCCGTCCACCAGTATGGCTCCGGTCTCCACCTTCCCTCTGACCACGGCGCTCTTCCTGTCAAGCTCAAGCACGTCGCCGGATTCAAGGATGAATATCCTGTCGCTGTCATATCCGAGATCTTTGGCTATCCTGGCCTGCGCCTTCAGATGCTTGTACTCTCCGTGAACGGGGATGGCGTACTTGGGTCTCACCAGGGTATACAGCAGTTTTATCTCTTCCTGACAGGCATGTCCCGACACATGGACATCCTGGAAGATGACTTCCGCGCCCTTTTTCAAAAGTTCATTTATCACGTTCGTCACGGCTTTTTCATTGCCGGGAATGGGGTGACTTGAGAAAATGATGGTATCGTGAGGCGTGATGGAGATCTTCCTGTGCATATTCTCCGCCATCCTGGACAGAGCCGCCATTGACTCTCCCTGGGATCCGGTTGTGATGATCACCGTCTGCTCGGGACGGTAATTGTTCAGCATATTCTCCTCTATGATGGTGTTGGGCGGAATGGTGATGCAGGAGAGCTTTTGCGCGGTCTCCATGATATTCACCATGCTCCTGCCTTCCACCACCACCTTTCTGCCGAAACGGTAGGCGGTATTGATTATCTGCTGGACACGGTCCACATTGGACGCAAAGGTGGCCACTATGATCCTGGAATCTTTATGCTCCTCAAACAGGGAAAAGATCGTCTTTCCGACGGTCTTTTCAGAGGGAGTGAAGCCGGGTCTCTCGGCGTTCGTCGAATCGCACATAAGAGCGAGCACGCCTTTATTTCCTATGGCGGCGAACCGCTGCAGGTCTATGGCGTCCCCGTAAACGGGGGTGTAATCCACTTTGAAATCGCCGGTGTGAACCACTATCCCGGCGGGAGAATAGATGGCGAGCGCCGCTGCGTCCACAATGCTGTGGTTCGTCTTGATAAATTCGACCCTGAATGCCCCAAGAGTAACGCTCTGACCGAACTTTATCACCTTCCTCCTGGTGGTCTGAAGCAGCTCGTGCTCCTCAAGCTTGCGTTCTATCAGGCCCATGGTGAGCCTGGTGGCGTAAACCGGTACGTTTACCTTTTTGAGGATATAGGGCAGAGCGCCTATATGGTCTTCGTGGCCGTGGGTTATCACAAACCCTTTGACTCTGTCGATATTGTCAATAAGATAGGTTACGTCGGGGATGACCAGATCGACCCCCAGCATATCGTCTGCCGGGAAGGACAGTCCGCAATCCACCACGATAATGGTGTTTTCGTACTCGAAGGCCGTGATGTTCAGGCCTATCTGCTCCAGTCCGCCAAGGGGGATGATCTTAAGCTTCGACCCGCTGCCTTTGTTCCGTTCCTTTTCCTGCGAAGGGGCGTTGCGCTCCTCCTTCCGGTGCTTTTCCTGCCCGAAGGCTTTTATTTCCTCTTTCATGCTCATTTCTGTTACGGGTATGCTCCGGTCTTCTATACGGCGTTTGCCGGGTAAGGCTGCCTTGTTCCCTTCTTTCCGGCGTTTACCGGGTAAAGGGCTCTTTTTGTCTTCCTTACGGCGTTTTGCCGACAACAGGCTGTTCCGGTCTTCTTTACGGCGCCTGGCCGGAACCGGACCCTTTCGATCTTCCTTGCGTCGTCTGTTCTTTGCCGGAAGCTGATCATGTCTGTTTCTGCTATCAGACATCCTCATCCTCCGCCATGGAATCCTCCGCTATGCCGATAAGCATGCTACCCACAGCATCCGCCTCTTCTTCCGTGGCGTCGCGATACAGGGAATAAGGACCTTCCTCTTTTCCGTCTATCTTTACGAGCACGAAGACTTCCCGCTCGTCGTCATCTGCCGTTTCGGGTTCGGCCGCAAGCACATACTCCCGCCCTGCAACCTTTGCAGAAGCGAGGATATCAAGGCCGGACTCCTCTTTTGCCGGATCCTGTTCCGTTTCTGTTATATTCCCGGGATTCCGGGCTTCCTCTTCTTTCATTCCACTCTGTTCCCGGGGATCCGGGATATCTTTCAAATCAGTCTTCTTCCTGCCCGCGTGAAGCTATCCAGTCTTCGAGGATCACTGCAGCCGCATAACTGTCCACGAGCATTTCCCTGCGCTCCGCAGGCATTTCTGCTTCCTTCATGCGCTCATACGCTTCGACGGTGGACAGAGTCTCATCCTGCATCTCCACAGGCAAACCGGTACGCCTCGCCAGGGTCTCGGCAAATTCCCTGCTTTTACGCGCTCTCTCCCCCTCGGATCTGTCCATATTAAGAGGAAGCCCCACAATGAACCTCTCCACCGACCTTTCGCCGGAGAGTTCCTCTATCCTGCGGAGAGTAGCTCTGAGGGCCTGCTCCCTTTCACGCCTTATAGTCTCAAGAGGAAAGGAACAGGTACTGCCGTCATTCACGGCAACGCCTACAGTCTTTGAGCCGAAATCAAGCGCCATCACCCTGTCCATATCAGAACGGCTCCTCAGCCCCGATGCAGCGCGGACTCAACGGCCTTCAATGCTTCGACAGGCTTTAACCGTCCCACTGGTTCGCAGCGATATAATTCCTGAGCAGCTCCTCCACCAATTCATCGCGCTCCACCTTCATGATAAGGCTCCTCGCGCCCTTATAACTGGTGATATATGTGGGATCACCGGACATGATGTAGCCAACCACCTGATTCACCGGGTTGTACCCTTTTTCCGTCAGTGCCTGATATACCGTCTCAAGCACCATATGGACAGTACTCTCCGGCTCGGGAGTGACCTCAAAATACTGTGTGTTTCCTAACTCTGCTTCAGTCATCTTTCCACCCCTTTATCTCTGAACCTCGTTCTTACAGACTACCTGCTACTGTCTGTCATATACTATCCCGTATTTCCCGGACTGCCGGACGACCCTTGATGATCTCTTTCCGGCGCCCTTCATACAATCCGCAATATTATATCTCACTGCAGAGATTTTGACAACCATCCGGGGTACGACTGACAGACGATCCTTTTTGTGGTATCATTCTGTGACGATGATTCAGATTCTGCGATCTTTACGGGAGGGTGATACATGAGCAAATTAGGCAAGAAAAAAAGCCGCGCCGAGGCTCAGCAAAAGCAGATACAGCAGCAACTCAAGGCGCTCCAGAAAAAGCAGGAAGGAAAAAAGAAAAAATAAAAGAGCCGGAAACCACGAAGGCGCAGACGATAAACGTCCGCGCCTCCTGCATTTCTCTTCAGCTCACAGGTTTTCGTCGATAGCGCCGGTTATCACGGCTTCGGGCACAACGCCGGTATTCTGCCATACCACCTGTCCGCCCTTCACAAGGATAAGGGTGGGGATAGACATGACATTAAACCTGCCCGCAAGATTCTGATTGTCGTCCACGTTGCACTTTCCGACATAGGCCTTGTCCTTGTACGCCTCGGCGATCTTTTCTATCACAGGGCCCAGCATCTTGCAGGGGCCGCACCAGTCGGCATAGAAATCCACAAGGAAAGGCTTGTCCGCTTTCATTACCTCGTCTTCAAAATTGGCATCCGTTATGATCTTTTCCATTTATCCACCTCCAAAATCTCTCTGCTATCATTCCCAAGCGTAAAAATGATCCCGTCTCCGCATCAGAATACTTCATCTCCGGACAAAGTGCAAATCCGTCCTTATTTTCGGGGATACTGCCCGGAGCATCCGCGCCCGTCACGCCCTGCCGATCACACATTTGTAAATGGGACAGTTGAGAAGAGTGAACTTCTCCTCATATTCGGTTTGGACATTCCCCTTCAGGGCCTCGGGATCTGCGTAAAGGTTCCTGCACACTTCCAGAGCCTTCCAGCCCGCAGGCTCCAACTCACCGAGGGTGAAATCAAAGAGGTTTTCATTATCCGTCTTGAACTCGATGACGCCCCCCGGGGCCAGGATCCTGTTGTATATGTCCAGGTATACCCGGCTTGTAAGCCGCCTTTTCGCATGCCGGTCCTTCGGCCAGGGATCCGAAAAGTTGAGGTACAGCCTGTCCGCTTCCCCTTCCCCGAAGACCTCCGCAAGCCTGTCGGCGTTCATCCTCACAAACAGGAGGTTCGGCAGCTCTTCATTTTCAAGCTTCTTCAGGCGCCTGTACAGCACGCTGGAATACTGTTCGATACCGACAAACCCGAGGTCCGGGTCATTTCCGGCCTTTTCAGTTATGAACCGCCCTTTTCCGCAGCCGATCTCGAGTTCCAGGCCGTTCACCGCCTTACCGAATCTGTTATGCCACTTTCCCCGGACGCTCTCCGGCTCCTGCACCATGTATGCGCTTTTAGCGAGATACTCGTCTGCGCCCGGTATATTTCTGAGTCTCATGTCACCGTTTTACTCTTTTGATGCGTCTTCGTAGAGCTGTTCCAGCATTTCAGCCGTCACGGATCCCACTCTGTTATATACCACCTCGCCCTTTCTGTTCAGAACGATGGTCTGGGGAAGAGCCAGCGAGCCGTTCACTATCTTGAAGATCCGCTCATCTTCATCATCTATCGTAAAGGGAATATCCCAGCCCTTGCCCTCGAGATAGGCGTTCACATCTTCCGTGGTCATGGCGGCGTGTACCGCAAGCACTGCCACATCATCACCGTGGGTGTGGGAGAGTTCAACGAAATGAGGGAGCTCCTGAACGCAGGGACCGCAGTATGTCGCCCAGAGATTGATGAAGACCACCTGTCCCCTGTGATCCGCAGTGTTAAAGGTGCTTCCATCAAGGCAGGAGGCGTCGAAGTCCTGGAGTTTATTTCCCACTTCATAACCGACGGGGGCGTCGCTCACATAAGCGGACTGATCCGGAGAGTCCTCACCTCCGCCCTCCTGACCGGAGTCCTCATCGGAAAGCCCGTCCGTACCGCTGTTATTCTCTACCTCCACAAGATCTCCGTTTTCGTCGACGAAATACAGTTTTCCGTCATCATCGGTGAAGTACATGGTGCCGTCTTCATCCAGATAGTAGGTGTTTCCGTCTTCGTCTTCATACTCTTCCAGACCAAGGCTTTCGGGATCCCAGCCGTCCCCGTCATAATAGTCCTCTTCCACGGACCGGGACTGCGCCCTGACAGTGGGATCCAGGAAATTGGTCCAGACGATGGCGAACAGGAGGACGATGATCGCAAGGATACAGCACACCGTCCACAAGGCCCCGGAGGTCTTCCGTCCTGCCCGGGATCCGGCTCCCGAAGATGTTCTGACCTCCGAAACGGTATTATTATCCGCAGCAGCCCCGGCGCCTGTGTCCGAACTCATGGACGATGCCCTGACAGCAGCCCCCTCCGCAGGATGTATGAGAGTCAGTCCTCCCGCCTTAAATGACAGCGCCTGCTGCCTGCAGGCTGCGATACACTGTCCGCAGTGGATGCACTCGTGATCCCCAACCTGCTTTACGTCCATCTTGCAGTGCCTCACGCAGGCGCCGCAGTTGTTGCAGCGGCCGGCATCCAGCTTTATCCCGATGAGGGAGATCCTGTTGAAAAACCCGTAAATTGCGCCGAGAGGGCAGAGGAAACGGCAAAAAGACCTGTAACAGAAGATACAGGCAAGGCCGACGATCACCATTATCACAAACTTCCTGGTGAAGAGAGGCCCGAGCATCGACAGGAACGCGGGGTTCTTCGGGATCATCCCCATGGCTCCTTCAAAGGTGCCCGCGGGGCAGATAAATTTGCAGAAACCCGGGACCGGGATCCCCTGAAGTATTCCGTAATATATGGGGATGATGGTCACAAAGATCACCAGGAGCACATATTTCAGATAACTGAGGGCCCTGGTAAAACGGCTCTTTTTCAGCTTCGGGGTCGGGATCTTGTGGAGAAGCTCCTGAATAAGTCCCAAGGGACAGAGCCATCCGCAGATGGTGCGCCCAAGGAGCATGCCGTACAGCAGTATTATCCCCAGGACATAAAAACCTATGTTCTTATTTAACGAGCCCAGGGCATTCTGGATGGACCCCAGAGGACAGGCCCCCACCGCGCCGGGACAGGAGTAACAGTTGAATCCCGGGACGCAGATCGCCTTCG
>JAEEGL012607817.1_pt1 | contig 21540 bp, 19 predicted proteins | sample 9134231 | NCBI WGS metagenome assembly JAEEGL01 (sample SAMN16246548, study PRJNA631951) | gut metagenome | biome: gut microbiome; feature: rumen; material: fiber-attached | host: Bos | place: Iran: Karaj | collected 2018-10
CATTTACCGCATTTTACGCAGTTAGCGGCGCCCGTGTAATCGCTTCGTATGGACGTGCACATGAAATAGTCCATCATGCCCCGCGGCCATCCGTCGGAGGCCGCCCTGTTGAAAGCCGCGAAAACGCCCGGTATATCGACGTTTTTCGGGCAAGGCATGCAGTATCGGCATCCGGTGCATCCGACCCGCATATCGGCGTTTATGGCCTTTACAACGGATTCCAGAAGCGCCATGTCGCTTTCGGTCATGACGCCCGCCTCCGCCCGGTCCGCGATTTCGCAGTTTTCGGCCACCATTTCGAGGCTGTTCATGCCCGAGAGCACGCACGTAACCTCCGGCTGGTTCCACAGCCATCTGAACGACCATTCCACCGGGCCGCGCTTGTCCGGGTATTCCTCAAACAGCTTGAGCGCGCGCTGAGGAAGCTTGTTCGCCAGCCTGCCGCCGCGCAGAGGCTCCATGATAATGACCGGTATGCCCTTCGCCGCCGCGGCCTTAAGACCGGTCACGCCGGCCTGCGAGTGCTCGTCGAGATAGTTGTACTGTATCTGGCAGAAATCCCAGTCGTAGACGTCGAGCAGCGCCATGAACATGTCCGAATTGCCGTGGTACGAAAAGCCGACCTGTCCGATCTCGCCGGCCGCTTTGCGCGCCTCGAGCCATTCGACGATGCCGAGCCCTTTCAGGCGTTCCCACGCCTTTACGTCGGTCAGCATGTGCATCAGGTAGTAATCGACGTAGTCGGTCCTGAGCCTCTTCAGCTCCTCGCCGAAGTACTTGTCGAGATTCTCCGGCGCCTTGATCATATAGTGCGGCAGCTTCGTCGCGATCTTCACCTTGTCGCGGATGCCGTTGCGCTCGAAAATCTCGCCCACTGCGGCCTCGCTGCCCGGATATATGTATGCCGTATCATAATAATTCACGCCGGCATCGAACGCTGCCATGATCTCGCGTTCCGCCTTGCCGACGTTCACCATTCCTCCGGCTCCGGGCGTAAAGCGCATGCATCCGAAGCCGAGCACCGATATATCGTTTCCGTATCTGTCTTTTCTGTATTTCATCAGGACCTCCGCGGCAGCTACTCCGACTTCCTGAGCCTGCCCACCCTCTCGGCCGTGTAGGCCTCGACCTGCCGCCACAGCGACCTGAGCTGTCGCTTGTGCGAGCAGAGCTTTTCGGTGCAGTTTTCGCATCTGAGGTATTCGTTCGTCTGCTCGGAGAACCTCTCCGGATGTCTGTAGAACGTTATCTCCCAGCGCACCAGAAGCGCCACCGACAGCGCCAGTATGCTCCACGTATAGACGTTGCGCACGAAGAACAGCGGCGTGAACATCATAGCGTAGTCCCAGTTGTATATCCTGCACGAGCTGCAGCATTTGTTCTTCAGGAACCACGACTGGAACGGACAGAAGAACAGGATGCATATCATGTCGCATACCGAGTAAACTCCGCACAGGAGGATCATTATCCCGTCGTCCAGTATCCCGGTCATGTGCAGCGCGCCGAAAACGCCGTTGAAAACGATCCAGATGAGCGCCACCAGCACCGTCGCGTTGTTGTCCGGTATGACTATTTCGGTGCTTCCCGATTTGATATAATTGCGCGCGAACTGCTTCTGGCAGCCCGGGCTTTCGTATTTCGACGGGAAAAAGCGGAAAACCATCTCCACCGCGAACACGATCCACGTCGCGGTCACTATCAGCGGTCTCTGCTCCACCCAGGAGCTGATCTGGTCTCCCGACTGGATGCGGAACCCCACGTATCCCACGATCAGAAGCGCTAACAAAAGCGAACGGTAAACAAGCCGCACGTAGTGCCATGTGCTTACCGCACTGAGCTTTCTGCCGCTCATATCCGTTCGCCTCCTTTCGATCAGTTCCGCGCTTTATTTAAAAATCGGTAGCGTGGCCGGAGATTCCAGTGATCACCATCGATTTCACAGTAAGTTCCGGAAGCATACCCTCTCCGTCGACCTCTTCATTCGGATCGATGTCGACAGGGCCGTTCATGGTAACGTCGTACTCGTAGTCGCCGCACACCATGAAATACAGAGGATCCTCGTCATAGAACGACCATCCGTTCGTCTCGAAGCCCTCGTCTATGAGGTCCTGCCCAGTCTTTCCGGCATACCCGGCCAGCTCGTCCTGCGAAGGCATGGCCGCCGTTAAATCGTCGATTTTTTCGATCTCCAGAGGGCCGAGCAGCTCGGCCGTCTTCTCATCCCTGTCCTCATCGAAGAAGTCGATCGCGTTGAGCCCGTCCCAGATCTCCTGCGAGGATTCGGCCAATACTCTGTAGTACGTTTCGCCTATCTGAAAGACGCCGGCATACTTTTCTTCGTTGTACGAGTACTGATCGATCGCGGTCACGGCGAGGATATCGCCCAGCGTTTTGAACGTCGAAACGTCTGTACTGCCGGACGAATCCGCCGGCTGAGACGCAGGCGTGCTGCCGCAGCCCGCGAGCGCGAATACGAGTACGACGATAAGCGCGAATACAAGCGCGAAAGTTCTGTTCTTCATTCTGTTCTTCCCCCCCTGAACCGCCTTCCTGCAGCGGCCCGCATACGATTCGGTAATTAATCATCAAATGATTATAACAAAAAAAGCGCCGCTTCGCAATCATCAGAGCGCCGCAAGCAGCCCTTCGCATCCGGCTTTTATATCTCTGTACGCCGCCTCGAAATCGCGCGTGTACCACGGATCCGCGACGTCGCGGTCCTCGCCCGCGTATTCCATAAGCATGTGCACTTTTTCATCGTATGCGCCGCCGAACAGCCTGTCCGCGAGCCACCTGTTCTCCCCGTCCATTATGATCACGAGGTCGTAGTGCGCCATGTCCGTAAGCGTCGCCTGACGCGCGCGTCTGCGTTCGTACGGTACGCCGTGACCGTCCATGCACCTCTTCGCGGGCGGATATATATCGTTTCCGATCTCCTCGCGGCTCAGCGCCGCCGAAGCGATCTCGAACTCACCTTCGCGCCCCGCGTCGGCAGCCAGTTTTTTAAACACGAACTCCGCCATCGGCGAGCGGCAGATGTTGCCGTGGCAGAGGAAGAGTATCTTTTTCAAACGCCGTATTCCTCCCTTAAAGCCATACTGTCAGGCCGTTTCAGATGCTAAGCTCCGACCTGTTCGTCGTCCTTTATCGCCACTTTGCACGGCTCCGCCTTTATATCGAGCCATACGCCTTCAGTCACGTAAGGCTCAGTCGCGATATACTCCTCCAGAAGCTCACGCGAATCGAAATCTAGTATGAGATACGAGCCGACAGGTTTGCCGTCGTCATCGGTTATCGCTCCGGCGAGGACTACGCTGCCCTTTTCCTTTACGCGCTTCACGTTTTCCAGATGGCGCGGTCTCACCTTCATGCGCCTCTCGAGGGCGTCCTTGTCCGTTCCGTCGTATGCCGTTATAAGATAATACATCCGTAATTCCCCCTTACCTCATAATCCCCTTGCGGTCCTTCATCGCGAACAGAAGATCGACGAACTCGGCGTAGATGCCCATGAATGTCCCATTTTCGATCATCCCGCGCACGGTCTCGCGCGAGGCCCACTTCGCGTCGACTACCTCGCTTTCCTGAAGCGTAAGCTCCGACACGTCGAAATCATCAGTGACCGCGTAGAAATCGTGGAAGGCGCTTCTGTAGTACACGGAAAGGATCTTTGTGAGGCGTTCGGGTCTGTACCGTCTGCCCAGCTCCTCGTACACTTCCCGCGCGGCAGCCCTTGCGCTCGTCTCGCCGCTTTTTACGGCGCCCCCCGCGGATACGTCCCACTTGCCGCCCATCTTCTTGACCGGATGGCGCTGCTGGATCAGCATCTCGCCTTTCGTGTTGAATATGCACACGAAAACGATATTCATAAAAAGCCCGGGCGGGATCTGCTCTCCGCGGATCCCTGTCCTGCCGGATTTTCTGTGGTCGGCTCTGTAAAGATCGATGATTTCCATTTCGTTCGGTTCTCCGGTTATAAATCAGAAGTCCTGTAAAGTATCAGACCTCAATCTCCGCCAGCGAATACTCGGTAAGCGGTACGAACCCCGCCAGCGCGTCTTTGTTGCGCTCCAGACAGCGCATGCATTTTCTGAATATTCCCATCCTGTCTTCGGGATCGACCGGCAGGTGGTAGAAGTAATTATGAACAGCTCCCACGGATGGCATGAAGTCGACCATTTCGCTCCAGCCGGGATAGAGCGGGTTCCAGAACGCCGCGTCGACGTGCTTTCCCTTCAGCATCTCAAGATGGTCGCCGACCTTCGGCTTCGCGTCTCCCGTAACGTATATCGTCTTGCCGCCGCCCGTGATCAGGAACACGAACGTCCTGACCGACTCGCCGTTTGCGAGCGGCATGTGGCGTATCATCCTGAACTCGATCTCGAACGCTCCCGCCGTGAATCTTCCGCGGTCCACCGAACAGTTGTCGGGAGCGAAGAACACGCATCCCGGATTGCGCGCGAAGAATTTTTCTACCGCGTGCGGATCGCAGTGATCGGAATGCGTGTGCGTGAATATCACACCGTCCACGTTCTCGAACGGCACCTCGCCGTATATGAATTTATTTATGAGCTTCGGGTCCATATGCCGGAACTCCTTGAACCGCTGGTTCGGCGCGTCGATGACTATCGAGCTTGAGCCGGCGGTCAGTAAAAGTCCCGAGCTGCATATCAGACGGACCTGCAGTTTTTCAGCCATTTGCCTTAACGTATCTCAATACCGGACGTCTCGCGGCTGCCACTTCGTCCGGTCTTCCTATCGACATTCCGTGCGGCGCCGCCTGCATATATTCGGGCTCAGTGTGAGCCTTATCGAATAATTTTAGCATAACTGCGGCCGCTCTGTCGAGAGTCTCGGGGCCTTCGGTCTCCGTAGGCTCGAACATCAGCGCCTCGTGAACTATGAGCGGGAAGTACATTGTCGGCGGATGGATCCCCGCGTCGATCAGCGATTTCGCGACGTCGAGAGCGGAAACGCCCGTCTCCTTCTTCAGCTCGCTGAGATCGAGCACGAATTCATGCATGCAGAGTCCTTCGTAGGCCGGCTTGTACGCGCCCTTCAGCTTCGCGAGCAGATAGTTCGCGTTCAGTACGGCGTTTTCCGCCGCCTCCGGTATGCCCCGCTTTCCGAGAGTCATCATGTACGTGAGCGCCTTTACGACAACGAGGAAGTTGCCGCGGAACGAGCGCACCTGAAGCCTTTCCGGAAACGCGTACGACGCTGAACCGCCGTCCGCTTTTACGCCCGCGCCCTGCTCCGCCAGAGCCGACTGAGGCAGGAAATCCCTGAGGAACGCCTTGCATCCGACCGCTCCCGCGCCCGGACCTCCTCCGCCGTGAGGCGTCGCGAACGTCTTGTGCAGGTTCAGATGGACGCAGTCGAAGCCCATGTCGCCCGGACGGACGATGCCCATTACGGCGTTCATGTTCGCGCCGTCGTAATAGCATAGACCGCCCGCCTCGTGGACGAGTCTTGTTATCTCAAGTATGTTTCTGTCGAATATGCCGACGGTGTTCGGGTTTGTGAGCATCAGCCCCGCAACGTCGTTTCCGAGAGCCTCCCTCAGCGCCCGGAGATCGACGCAGCCGTCGTCTCCCGACGCGATATTCACGACCTCATAGCCGCACATCGCCGCGGTGGCAGGATTTGTGCCGTGCGCGGAATCGGGAACTATGATCTTCCTGCGCGCCGAGTCTCCGCGTGAGTCGTGGTACTGCTTTATCAGCAGCACGCCGGTGAACTCGCCGTGCGCTCCGGCTGCCGGCTGGAACGTCATGTCGTCCATGCCGGTTATCTCGCACAGGTATTTCTTCGCGGTTCCGAGCACCGCGAAAGTGCCCTCGAGAGCATCGTCGGGAGCCAGAGGATGCGCGCCTGCAAAGCCCGGCAGCGCCGCCGTTTCCTCGTCGATCCTCGGATTGTATTTCATCGTGCACGAGCCGAGAGGATAGAAGCCGCAGTTGACTCCGTAAACGTGCTGAGCAAGCTCCGTGTAGTGGCGCGATATGTCTGTCTCGCTCATCTCCGGAAGCGCCGGTTTTTCGGCTCTCTTAAGGCTTTCCGGAAGCATCCTTCTTTCCACGTCGCAGGCCGGAAGCACCGCCGATCCGCGGCCCGGTACGCTCTTTTCGAATATCAGTTTCATCCGCGGAGCACCTCCTTTACGACCCCGATCGCTTCGTCGAGCTGTGCCTTTGTGATCTTTTCGGTAGCGCACCACAGCACGCCGTTTTCGCCGACCGGAAGACCGCCCAGTATACCAGCGCCGTCAAGCGCCTTCAATACCTTTTCGCGTTCGGGCATTTCGGTCACGAACTCGTGGAAGAACTCTCCGCCGTACGCGAGCGATACGCCCGGAAGCGCCGTCAGGCCGTCCGCCAGATAACGCGCCTTCGACATCGACTGTTCAGCGGCCTCCGCGAGCCCGCCGGGGCCCATGACCGACATGTACAGCCCCGCCGTGAGCGCGCAGAGCGCCTCGTTCGAACAGATATTGCTTCCCGCCTTCTCACGCCTGATATGCTGCTCGCGCGCCTGCAGGCTCAGAACGTAAGCGCGCCTGCCCTCCGCGTCGGCCGTCTCTCCGACTATCCTGCCCGGCAGCTTCCTCATAAGCTTTTCGACGCATGCCATGAATCCGAGATACGGCCCGCCGCAGCCGAGCGGCAGACCGAGCGGCTGGCCCTCGCCGACCGCTATATCCGCGCCGCACTCGCGCGGCGTCTTCATTATCCCGAGCGCGATCGGGTTGCAGCTCATGACGTACAGCGCCCCGGCGCCGTGCGCCGCCGCGCCGACCGCTTCCGCGTCCTCAAAAAGGCCGAAGAAGTTCGGCTGCTGAACGCAGACCGCCGACACGCTCTCGTCGAGCATTCCCTTAAGCGCTTCGATATCGGTGAGTCCTTCCCTGAGCGGCACGACTCTGAGCTCGTCTCCGGTGCCGTAGCAGTAAGTCCGCACAGTGTTTATAACGTCCGGATGAACCGCGGCCGATATGAGCGTCACACGGCGCTTCCTGTCGCGCGCCATCGCGGCGGCCTCGGCCATCGCCGAAGCGCCGTCGTATACCGACGCGTTCGATACGTCCATGCCGGTCAGCTCGCAGATCATCGTCTGGTACTCGAATATCGACTGCAGAAGTCCCTGGCTCATCTCGGCCTGATACGGCGTGTACGCCGTAAGGAACTCTTCCTTTGCCGGTATGTATCTGACTATCGAAGGAATATAGTGGTCGTACGCGCCCGCGCCGCGAAGTATCGTCTTATACGAACGATTTTTCGCGGCCATGGCGCCTATCGCGGCGCGCACTTCGAACTCGCTCATGCCGTCCGGAAGATCCGGCGGTTCCTTCAGACGCATCTGCTCCGGTACGTCCCGGTACAGTTCGTCAAAACTCCCGACGCCGACCGCTCTCAGCATCTCAGCCCGCTGTTCCGGCGTTGAAGGGATATAGCTTCCCATAATCTGTCCTCCTGTTACGCTTGTTGCGCCCGGCGCGGGCACTGAAGCCCGGCGCCGGCCATCCGCATACGTCGGCCGCTATTCTTCAGCCGCGCACAGCTCCGCGTACGCCGCGCTGTCCAGCATGTCCTCTGTTTCGGTCACATTTTCGACCTTGATCAGCCACGCGCCGTACGGATCCGAGTTCAGCAGCTCCGGCGCGTCCTCAAGTTCCGCGTTAACGTCGCATACAACGCCCGAAACAGGCGATATGAGGTCCGAAACGGCCTTGACCGACTCCACGTCCCCGAACGCCTTTTTCGCCGTCACTTCGTCGCCTTTTTCAGGCAGGTTCACGAACACCACGTCGCCGAGCGAGTGCTGGGCGAAATCCGAGATGCCGATCCACGCGATGCCGTCCTCGATCTTCAGCCATTCGTGTGATTTTGAGTACTTGAGTTCTTCAGGATATGTCATTTTGCACCTCCGTTATACTTTCATCCGCCGGCCCGCGGCGGTCATTTAACTGTTATCCCTGCGGCGGGCTTTGCCGGCCGCTCCGCGATTTATTATCGTTCCCGCTGCTATAGAGACCGATCTTCGCCGATCACGCCGCTATCAGAGACCGATCTTCGCCGCGAGCCCTTCGAGCGCCTCGTCGATCTCACGTCCGCTGAAGCACCAGCGCATCTCGGTGTGGTCCGCGCGAAGCTTCGCGACCTCGTCAGCGACGTTCCTGCCCCTGAGCACGCAGTCCGCCATCAGCGACGCGAGCTTTTCGAACTCGGCCGGTCCGAAGCCGAACCTCGTCATCTCGCTCACGCCCGTCCTGAGCGCTCCGGAAGCCGTGAATCCTTCCTCGTCAGGCGTCGCCTGATAGTTCACGATGATATTGTTCTCCTCGAGCCTCTCCGCGGCCGCCGCGCCCTCGCCGTATCCGACGGATATGAGCACCTGATGCGTCTCGGTATATCCGACAGCCGGGTCGCCGAGCACGTCCATGCCCTCCGCCTTCAGCGCCTTCGCGAACGCCTTCGCGTTTTCGATAACGGCCTTCTGGTATTCGTCGCGGAACTGGTTCATCTCGTATGCCGCCATCAGCATGCCGAGCATCGTCCCGAGGTGGTGGTTCGAGACGCTTCCCGGGAACGTCCTCGTCTCGATCGTCTTCCAGAGTTCGTACTTGAGGTCCTCCTCTTTCCAGTTGACGGCTGCCACGCCGCGCTGCGGCCCGAAGAACGTCTTGTGGGTCGAGCCGGTAACTATCTCGGCGCCCTCCGCGAACGGATCCTGAAAGTACTTTCCGACGATGCCGAGGACGTGGGCCATATCGTACATTATCGTCGTACTGATGCCCTGCTCGTCCACGAAACGCCTGATCTCGGCAACAGGCTCCTTCCTGATCACCATGCTCTTTCCGAACACGATCAGCTCCGGACGGTATCTGTCGATCAGCTTCTTCGTCTCTTCGACGTCTATCATGAACGGATCGTCGGCGAGCACAGGGAAGTTCACTACAGCCGGCTTCTCGGTCGCGGGATCGATCGCGATGTAGTCGTGAAGCGCTCCCATAGGCTGGGCCGAAAGGTGTCCGCCCTTGATTATGTGGTTGTTCATGACGTAGCCGAGGCGCTTCGGCTCGGACTTTCTGTCCGCGCGGTTCTTCCAGTCCATGAGCGACGAGAATACCGCCATATTCGCCATCTGTCCGCTCAGCAGGCGCGTCTCTGCCTCGGTGCATCCGAAGTACGCGCGCATTTCGGCCGCGAGGAGCCTCTCGACCTCGTCGATGAACTTCGTTCCCTGGTAATAGAATACGTCCCTGTCGTAGAACGCGAGGATCTTCTTATGCTCGGCGTAGCGCCCCGCGGGATCGCATCCGCACAGCATGCGCACCGCCCTGCTCGGCGTGTTTTCGGAAGGGATCAGGTTTACGCAGCGCTCCTGACGCCACCCGTGGTTCTCCGATGCCTTCGCTATAAGCTCAAGTGCCTTCGGAAGCCTGTCTCCGGATGCCTCGGTCTTTTCGTCCTTCTGTTCGCCGTAAAGCAGCGGCCGCGCGTAAGGCGGAGCTCCGACGCTCATGTGACGCTCCGCAATAACGGCCTTAAGGCGTCTGCCGCGGACGTCTACTTCCACCTCGTCGTCCGGCAGAATATCCGCGTCGACATAGCACATACCGATCGCGCGCTTAGCGTTCTCTTCGAGTATCTCGGTCGCGATGCCCTCGCCGCTCGTCTTATAGTAAGGGATCATGGTGCCGCTGGTCACCCAGCCGACCTGCCTTCCGTCCCTGAATATCTCCATTCCCGCTCTCATGACGCCGCGGTCGAGAAGCGCTATCGGAGCGACCTTTTTCGGCAGATCGCTCATATCGCCGAAGTCACGGTCGAGGTATCTGTCGAACGCCGCCTTCTGCTTCGCGAGCGCCGCGCGTCCTATGTAATCGCCCTTGTCAGGCGAAAAGCTCACCGCGAATTTCGCGAGCGGCACGGCGAAAACGGGTATCTCGCTTCCGTCCGGAGCGGTTCCCATTTCGTGGCCGTAGAGAGGCAGCCCAGCCTCCATTCTGAGCGTGTCGCGCGCTCCGAGCCCCGCCGGCTTCGCGCCGAGCTCCGTAAGGCGATCCCAGAGCCATACCGCGTCTTCGCTCTTTACATAGACCTCGTATCCGAGCGGCTCGCCGGTGTATCCGGTCTTCGCGATCATAGCTCCGCGGCCCTCCAGGGATACGGTCCCGAGAGCGTTTTTGACCGGCTCTGTGAGCTGAACGCCTCCGGCCAGACCGGTCAGCAGTTCTTTGCTCTTCGGTCCCTGGACGGCTATCGAAGCCCACTCCTTCGTTATATCGGTTATTTCGCAGTCGTATCCGCCGACCGCCGCGCTTAGGTGCGCCAGGTCCTTTTCGGTGTTGGCCGCGTTGACTACGAGAAGATATCTGTCTTCCTCAAACATGTACAGGTACGCGTCGTCGACCGCCCCGCCGTTTTCGTTCGCTATGATGCAGTACTGCGCGGTGTTCAGTTCAAGCGCCCCGACGTTGCTCGTCAGAACGTGCTGCAGGAATTCCTTCCTCTGAGGGCCGCTTATGATCAGTCTTCCCATGTGAGACACGTCGAAAAGGCTGCAGTGCGAGCGGGTGTAAAGATGCTCCGCGATTATGCCCGTCGGATACTGGATCGGCATCTCCCAGCCTCCGAAATCCACCATTTCCGCGCCTGCCGCGACATGCGCTCCGTACAGCTGCGTCCGTTTAAGTTCACTCATTTCAGGCCATCCTCCTCGAAACAGGTTTTTGTTGTCCGCCGGCCGTCGTCCCCGCCGCGCGCTTCGAACGATCCGGTTCGTCGGATCCGAAGCAATAAAAAAGAGGCACCGGCCGCGCGAGCGGTCTGTGCCTCCGTTAAATGACCTGAGAGATTCCCCTCCCTTACGGGAAGGTTGCACCTTCGGTGGCCGTCCGCGATGCCCGGAAACGTTCTGTCCCCGGCCGTGCCCCGGCCTTTTCGGAGTGTCGTCCGGTCCCGGTCCTTTTGCCTGAGAGTTTTCGCTTTCCCCTTCGGCTCCGCCTGCGCGGTCTCTCCCGAAACCATCATCCGTTCTGAATATCAGGCAGGTATTGCCCTGCCTTTTTTTAAGAATACCACAATCCTTTCCGGAATGTCAACCTGACGCCCCCTCCGCGCGGCTCCCGCCTGATGACAAAGTCCCCTCCGCGCGGCTCCCGCCTGCTGACAAAGTCCCCTCCTCGCGGCCCCGCGCTTGCAAACGAAGCACCGTTTCGGTTACAATGGCGGTAAGAAGCAAACAGGCCGCGATCCGCGCGGCCGACGCCGGTCCCGCCGGCAGTCTTTCAAATACTCAGGAGGTCAGTATGTTCAGAGAATTGTACCGCGCAAAGCAGGCATTAAGCAGAGAAGAAGCCATCGGGCTGCTGAAGAGCGAGACCCGCGGCGTGCTTTCGGTCATCGGAGACGACGGCTATCCGTACGGCATGCCGATCAACCACTACTACTGCGAAGAAGACGACAGGATCTACTTCCACGGCCAGAACTGCGGCCACAAGATCGACGCCATAAAGGCCGATCCGAGAGTATCGTTCTGCGTTTTCGGTCAGGACACTAAAAAAGAAGGCGACTGGGCCTTCTACGTAAAGAGCGTAGTAGTATTCGGCAAGGCTGAGATCGACGGGGACTTCAACCACGCGATGAAGATGTGCCGCGAGCTCTGCGACAAGTTCCCGGCCACCAAGGAATACATCGCCAACGAGTTCAGAAAGGATTCCGACCGCACGCTCGTGTTCTCGATGAGCATCGAACACATCACCGGAAAGCTCGTCCACGAGGCTTAGCCGGCGGAAGCATCGTTCTCAGTTTTTTCGTCATAAAAAAGCGTCTCCGGCACTGCTGCCGGAGACGCTTTTTATTCTGTTTCGGTTATCGTTCAGAGCTCCATGAAGCGCTTTATTATCAGCGCCATCTCGGCTCTCGTGGCCGGCGCCTGCGGATTGAGATTTCCGTTCTCGTCGCCGATGAGTATGCCGTTCATAACGGCCCAGTGCATCGCCTCGTTCGCCCAACCGGATACGTCTGAGGCGTCGCCGAAGTTAAGCGGGAACATCCATGCTCCGGTGAATCCGCCGCCTCTGCTCTGCACGAGACGATACAGGACGACGACGAGTTCCTCGCGGCTGAGTTCCTTGTCAGGCGCGAAGTCTCCGTCCTCGTAACCCTCCATCAGGCCTTTTTCGGAAGCCCAGCGTACGGCTTCCGAGAACCATTCTCCGTCAGTTACGTCGCCGTAGTTTGTCTCAAACGATGATCCCGGCTCGCCTTCCACACGCCAGAGCATCGTCGCGATCATGGCTCGCGTGGTCCTGAGATTCGGTCCGAACTCGTTATCGCTTATTCCTTTCATTATCCCCTTTTCGATCACGTAGCTCACGCCGTCGGCGTACCATGCTTCCGGATCGAGGTCGACGTACTGTTTCAGTATTTCAGGATCCGCCTTATATTCCGTCGCGCCGCCCGTTACAGCCGCGGCAGTCGTTTCGGACTCCTGGGAAACGTACCCGGACGCGGAACCTGCCGGAGGAGCGGCAGGAGGTGTCTGGGCCCACTGCGCATACAGCGTAAGATCATCGCTCAGCGTAACGCTCTGTCCGTCCGTATACGGATCACCGCTCCCGTTTGCCGCGGTATTCCAGCCGTCGAAGCTGCAGCCGTCTTTTGTAAAAGCGTTCGGCTTAAGCTCGGCCGCGGCACCAGAAGCGACAGTCTGCGTATACCCGATGCCTGTGCCGCCGTTCGCGTCGAACGTTATCGTCTTGAGCTCCGCGAAGTTTTCCGGTGAGGTATATCCTTCAGGCAATATCACAAAAATATCCTTTTGGCCTGTCACGCGGGCGAAAAACGATCTGAGCCACGACCTGCCGCCTTCGTTCGGATTGCTTATGATAAGACGCAGGTTATATAACCGAAGGCCGACCTGATCGGTCCTCGACGCGGTGTTTATGTTGCTGCTTGCCTTTCCCGATAATACCGCTGAAAGGTCCTCGCTGACGTTGAACGCCCCCTGCGATACACTGAACGCGTTGATGAGCTTACCGTGACCGTTAAGCGTTACCACATCCCATGATAAGTTGAAGGACAACTGCGCGACGTCGCTGCCGCAGTACTGGTATCCCAGCGGCTGAGACATAACCGACTCGCTTTCAACCAAATATCCGCTCAGATCCATCGCTTCGGCCGGAGTGACGGAAAACGCCACGTCGCCGAACGAAGACTCAGCAAGAGCCTGATTTCTCAGTTCCATCTGACCCCAGCCGGTCATAAAACTACCGTCGAATCCGTTTCCGCCGGCGTAATATGCTGACGAATCACCCTTTACTATCTCGCAGTACTGGAAGAGGACCGTTCCGGCGGGCACCGTTATCCTCGCCTCGTTAAGAATGGCTAACGTGGCTATAGGGTCCACCTTTGTTCCGTAGTTGTATCCTCCGCTGTCTATCGCCCCGGAATACAGCTCCAGATCGGCGTTCTGCGCGTCCGCCTCCATTGCGACGCCTTCGGCATAGGCTATATATGCTCCGTGACCGTTATAGCTGCTCTTGCCGGTGAACGGTACAATAAACTTTGCCTGCGCCGACGAACTGCCGTCGTCGTAGCTGAGACTGGATCCCGGCGGGAGAGTAATACGTGCATATTCAAGATCCAGGCCGCCGGCGTAACTCGGAAGCATCGCCGCCGGAGTGGAATACACATCTATTTTGTTCGAAACCGCCAGAGACAGCGGCGCCGCGGCATCTCCCGTGTAGGAGCTGCTTTCACCGTTCGCGTTGTAACCGCTTATATCGCTGAAGCCCTCCCTGCCGTTCATAACAGTGCCGTAGCCCTTGTAAATACTGCAGTAAGCGGTCTCCGCAATAAGCTCGGTAAGATACTCTATCGCGCAGTTCGGATCATTTTTATCGCCGCTGAATATGTATTTGCTGACCGCTCCGCCTCTGATCGTAAGGTCGCTGTTGAAAGCCTTGGCCTTGTTAATAACAGGACTGACCGACGCGAGATAATTGCCGCGTCCGTTATATGACAGCTTACACTGGCTGACCAGGAAGTAATCCAGTTCGATTTCCGCGCCGTTGGCTCCGCTGCTGTAGCGGTACACAAGAGGCGTATCCGAACCCTGCGGCCTGGCCGTGGATACCGTTTTGCAGCCTTCAAGATCATCCGGATCAGCTCCTGTCGGAACGATAGCTGCCGGGACTATTCCGTCGGTGCTGATCTTACCGCCGACCGCCGCCGCGCCGGGATCGTTCCATACCGAAGCGGGCTTGTCAGCATCATTCCTGTTAACCCCGTTGATCGCTGCGGCCGCGCTGTTATCGGCATTATCTGCGGAAATGGAAAAGCCCGCATTGTACACTTTCACTTCGCTGCCGTTATCGATCCTGAGCGTCATTCCGTACTGCACGCTGATAACCGGATCGTCGTCCGTTCCGATATTCGTTACGCTAATTGCCGCGCCGGTCAGCGTAACAAACGCGCCCGTGGCCATCAGCGTCTTTACATCGACGCCGACGTTGAGAAGATAGCGGTCATTGCCGCCGTCCGCCGTACTTAATATCCATACCGGAACGTACTCGATAAAAACTTCCGTGCTCTCCTCGCTGCAGAGGAAATTCTGAACATCGCCGCTGTAAAACACACCCGTCTGCATATTCCTCGGATCGTCGGTTATCGCCGCGCCTATAGGCAGCGCCCAGACCCGCTCGGTGTTTATCGAATAGTGATTGCCGCTTGCCTGTATGGACGTATTCTGCACGTTCTGCCATTCCGGCGCGCTCGCGGCACCCGCCGGGACGGCTGTGAACTGAAGCGCCATGGCCAGAACCACGCAGATGGCAAGACTTTTACGCAGGTATTTCATCGTTTTTCCCTCCATATATTTTCAAATCTCACGCCCGACAGCCGCTGCTATTCGGCCGGCGTCAGAGTAACGAGTTCCCATTCGCAGTGAAGTTCGGTGCGAAGCGCCAGCAGCCAGCCGCCCGCGCCCGCCGACAGAAACACTTTCAGAATAAAGACGCACTCTTTCACCTTCGTATGCCTGCTCTTCCGCAGCGGAAGCTGCACAAGGAACAGTATCGCCAGAATCACGATTATTTCCGCCGTAAGTTGTATTATTTGACCGTTCACAGTCGTACCTTTTTCCTTCAGTCCCCGGGCGGTCAGTTATTCTCTGATAAAACGCTTCCCGTTTTCTTTTCCGGTAAAATAAACGTTGATGGTTATGCTCATGTTTTACCTCTGCAAACCGGGATTTATCTGTTTGCAAGCCACTCTTCCTTTGTCAAAAGATTGGCGTGCCCTTTTCTGGTTTCTCCCATTTGAGGAACGGGTACTTCTTTGGTTGTCCGGTGTTTAAAGCCGAGCTTTTCCTGTACACGCTTTGACTTATCGTTACCGTCATAATAACCGCACCAAACGCGGCCGAGTTTCAAATCCTCAAAAGCGTGCCGCAGCAGTTCCCGGGCCGCTTCCGGCACAAAGCCGCGTCCCCAATACGGAACACCGATCCAATAGCCCAACTCGGCTTCGTCATCCTTTGTCGCAAGGCCATTGCGGTGCAAACCGATGCTCCCGACAGGACGATCCGTTTCCTTCAGTACAATAGCATAAGTCTCCGGCTTCATAAGGACGTCCCTTATAATCTGTCGGCTGTTTTCTGCGCTGATATGCACCGGCCAGCCGGCCGCCGGTCCGACAAGGGGGTCTTTCGCATATTTATAGCATTCCTCCGCATCCGTTTCCTTCCACGGACGCAGAATCAATCTTTCTGTTTCCAAAACCATTTTTACGCTCCAAACACCGATTTGTCGATTTCTCTGCACTTTATTGTATGCTAAAGCCGAGTATTTATTCGATCCTTCTGTCTTTTGTACTATAACGCGCTTTTTTCTCTTTTTAGTCCCCAAAAATCACCCCTAAAAACTACCGCTTTTTCGATTTTCTAGTATTCGTTTTTCTAGTATTCGTGTTACCAGACTTCGGTTTTATCCAATACGGTTTTTCGACGTTATAACTGTGAAGAGACTGTTCTTTCGGTTTGCCGTTATGCGAGGAAGTATTAAGGTGGTTTACTGTGTTCGTCATTGGTTGTGTATGCGCAACGATCAAATCTGACACCGACGGGATTTTGCTATCGGTTATTACACCAAATTCTTTTAATATAAACTCTGGCATTACAATATTTGCTGGGGAATACAATGGTTTTGGCGTGATTCTTTTTTCATTATAATCATTTAAGAGCCAAAGCACTTCTGGGAAAGCGTCGTGAATGTTCTGTATGAAAATAGCGTCAGGCGGGGTTTTCATCTCTGGGAACAGATCACTTGCCACTTTCCAAACCAAAGAATCGCCTTCGCTTTTTATTTTACCTTTTGCGTCAAATATCCAGATTATATTGTGTCCGCAACTCTTGTAAAAACGGTTTCTCTCTTCAAAGTCTTCACGGGAGATCTTACTGTGTTGAAACTCAATGACACAGTTTTGTGCTTCCACAAACACGTCCGCGCGGTGTTTAACCCCTTCATGTTCCATGACAACTTCACGACACTCTTCCGGAAATCTTGCTTGCCAATTATAATGCCATTCGCTCATTTCATACGTCCATGAATCAAGGCATTTTGATTTGTGTGCAAAGTGCATTGCGCGTTGTGGGTTTATCTCTTTGCGTCTTACGATAACTTGACCGTCGCAAAACGGGCAATAGTATTTACTCCCCTTTTCAGCGTCAGCAATTTCAACCCTATTCCCTTTTTCATCTCTTGCAATATACATATCTTTTCCCGCTTATATCATTGAGCTATAGCTCTTTAATGTATTATACGGTATTCTTGTCCTGAAAAACAACAGAACGGTTGATGAAAGGATTTGAACCAACGACGTCGCTTCGCTCCCCGAGGGGGCTCTGCCCCCTTACGGCGCTCACTTCGTTCGCTGTATCCCCCGAAGAGGTACTCCGCTGCGCTCTGACGCGGGGGAAGCGCTTCCCCCGCACCCCTTCGGTCGTTGGCTCAAATCTTCATCTCAAAAAACAGAAAAGAAAACACACACCAAAAGGTGTGTGTTTTCTTTTCGTGTGGTTGCGGGGGAAGGATTTGAACCAACGACCTCCGGGTTATGAGCCCGACGAGCTACCAGCTGCTCTACCCCGCGACGTTAAGTATTGAGTTTGGTGCCGGAAACCGGGGTCGAACCGGTACGATCGGTAAGGATCGCGGGATTTTAAGTCCCGTGCGTCTGCCAATTCCGCCATTCCGGCATCGCGACTTTTACGGCTCCGGCCAAAGGCTTGCGCCCTTGCTACGCCTTCAATATAAATGGCTCCAAGGGTGGGGCTCGAACCCACAACCTATCGGTTAACAGCCGAGTGCTCCACCATTGAGCTACCTTGGAACGCATAGCCCGTCAAACGAGCCGTAATATATATTATCACGCGCCTATTTTCTTGTCAACCGAAAAACGCGCGTCGGCTAAAGCGTCCGCGGCGCTCCCGGAGCCGCGTTTTCGCACGGAACTCCCACCTGACACTTGCCGCATCCGTACCTCGGCGCGTATCGCTCGGCCGTTCCGGAAACGTATATCTTGCACGGGATATGCTTCTTCTCGCTGCTGTCGATGGCGTTCGCCGGACACCTGCGCGCGCAGGCGCCGCAGTTTATGCAGTAATCGTAAAGTCCCGTGTATTCCCTCGGCGTCGGATCTATCTCGAGCGAAGTCACGACGCTTCCGTAGCGCCCCGCGACGCCCTTCTTCGTTATCAGTCCCTTGGACAGTCCGAAGGTACCGAGTCCCGCGGCGTACGCGATGTGACGCTCGGACCAGTTGCTCGTGAACACGTTGTCGTCGACCGATTCGACGCTCGCGAACGCGTCTGTGAACGTAGGCGCTAAGGCCCGGCCGCCGTTTCCGCGCAGGAATTCCGCGATCTCAAGGCACATCTCTTTCACGAATCTCTGGCCCTCGTAGCGGCTGTGGAGCCACAGCTTCGAAGGCTCGGAGCCGTCCCTGTTGCTGACGCGCACCTCCTCGCTGAAAGGCAGGAAGAACGCCACTACGCTCTTCGCTTCCGGCAGCCATTCCTTCGGCGCTCTGAAGTGAGGTCCGACGACTCCCGGCCGCTTGTATACCCCGAACAGCTCGTCCGAAGCGTCCGCGACGCCGATTATCGGCGCGTCGAACATCCTTATGCCGACGAGGCTGCTGTCCAGCGCCCATTCCGGCTGTATTCTGTTTGTCTGACTCTGTCCGGCGAGCTCCGCCGCGAACTTTTCGATATCTTTCAGAAGCATAATCAAACCTTTCCGCTGTGCGATCAGTCCAGCCGCACCGTTACCCTTTCCGTGCGGGCATCGCTTATCTCAGCTGTCCCGCCCGTAGCGTCCGCAATGAACGCTCTGAGCGCGTCCTCGCGCTCCGGTTCCGCCGCGAATCCGACGGTCACCGCGTCCTCGTACTTTATATCCCTTATCTCGTATTTTTCGTTTCTCGCGAAATTCTGCACGCGGTCCAGGTACTGATACCCGAATTTCGCGTCGAACACCGACATCTCGAAGACGCCCGCGAGTCCTGCCGCCTCGAGTCCGAGCTTCGCGCTGCTCGTGTACGCGCGCACGAGTCCGCCCGTGCCGAGCTTTATGCCGCCGAAGTACCGCGTGACCACTATCACCACGTTGGTGATGCCCTCCTTCACGAGCATCTGAACTATCGGCGCGCCTGACGTTCCCTGCGGCTCGCCGTCGTCGCTCGCCCACTGCAGCTGCATCCTGTCGCCGATCACTATCGCCGGCACGTTGTGCGTGGCGTCGCGGTGCTTTTTGCGTATCGATTCTATGAACGCGTCGGCCTCCTCGCGGGTCTCCGCGCGCTGAACGTACGCTATAAAGCGCGATCTCTCTATTATCTGCTCTTTTTCTCCGTATCCCGCCGCCGTCTTATACAGCATCCGTTTATCTCCGTATCCGCCGCGCCCCGCGCGCGCCGGCATTTGTAGTCATCTGTCCGCCGGTTTTCCGATCCGGCCTATTCCGTTTCAAATTCCCTGAGCCTGCCCCTGTCGCTCGCCGACAGAGTCACGTCTACCAGCGTCCCCTCCGCCTCGTACGACGTCGAGTGGACCTGAGCCTTTTCCATAAGGTACGACGTGATATCGCCGCGGGTGTAAGGCACCAGCAGCTTGACCCGCGTCATGTCCGCGAAAACGCGGCTCATGATCATTTCGAGAAGCTTGTCTATGTTGTCTCCGCGCGTCGCAGACACAAAGACGTAATCCGACTCTGCCCGCCCCGGCATCGGAAGCACGTTGTCCTCGAGCAGGTCGCACTTGTTGTATACCATTATGCGGTTCTTGTCCGCCGCGCCGATCTCGCTCATTACGCTGTCGGTCACGGCGATGTGGAAGTCCTGCGCCTCGTACGACGCGTCCACGACGTGGAGCAGAAGATCCGCGTATTTCACCTCTTCGAGCGTCGCCTTGAACGCCTCGACCAGCGAGTGCGGCAGGCGGCTCACGAAACCGACGGTGTCCGCCAGTATGAATTCGCGGTTGTTGTCGAATTTGATGTTCCTGTGCTGGATGTCCAGCGTCGCGAACAGCATGTCCTTCTCGGTAACCGTTTTGTCCTCTTTCTCGGTCATGGTGAGGAGCCTGTTCATGAGCGCCGATTTGCCGGAGTTAGTGTATCCGACGAGCGCGACCACCGGTATGCCGGACTTCTCGCGCATAGCGCGCTGAACGCCGCGCGTCCTCTTGATCTGCTCGATTTCGGACTTTATCTCGTCTATGCGTCTCGCGATATGCCTGCGGTCGGTCTCGAGCTTCGTTTCGCCCGGTCCGCGCGTGCCGATGCCTCCGCCGAGCCTGGAGAGCGATTTCCCGAAGCCGGTGAGTCTCGGAAGCCTGTATCTTAACTGCGCGAGCTCAACCTGCAGCTTGCCCTCGGCCGAAGTCGCGCGGCTCGCGAATATGTCCAGTATAAGTATCGTGCGGTCTATGACGCGGGCGCCGACGGCGTCCTCGAGATTCCTGAGCTGCATTCCCGAAAGCTCGTCGTTGAATATAATGGTGTCCGCGCCCATGTTCTCGCGCATTTCGGCGAGTTCTTCGACCTTGCCGCTTCCGATCAGCGTCGCCTTGTTCGGGCGCTCGGCGTTCTGGATCATGACGCCTAGGACTTCGGCCCCCGCCGCTTCCGCGAGGCCGGCGAGTTCCTCCATCGAATAGGAAATATCCTCGCCGAGCTGGATACCGACGAGGATCGCTTTGATCTCTTCCTGCTGTATTACTTCGTTGTTTTCGTTGAATTTAAGCATTTATCAGTGATTTGCGCGTTAAAAACCGACGCGGCCGGACGCGTCCGCGCCCGACCGCCGTTATAAACAGTTCAGTCTAATAGTTCAGCTGTTCCAGTTCCTCGTAGAATCTCTTGTTCAGCACCTTGATGTGCGTGCCCTTCATGCCGAGCGAACGCGATTCGATTATGCCCGCGCTCTCGAGTTTTCTGAGAGCGTTCACTATAACCGAACGTGTTATGCCGCTTCTGTCCGCGATTTTGCTCGCGACGAGCAGTCCTTCCTCACCCTCGAGTTCGGAGAATATCTGGCGGACAGCCTCGACCTCCGAGTAGGAAAGCGTTCCGATAGCCATCTTTACGACTTCTCTCTTGCGCTCCTCTTCCTCAGCCTCGATCGACTTGCGGCGCTGGATCTCCAGGCCCACGACGGTTGCGCCGTATTCCGCGAGAACCAGGTCCTCGTCGCTGAATTCAGGCTTATACCTCGTGAGGATGAACGTTCCCCAGCGGGTTCCGCCGCCGAGGATCGGAACTATCGTATGCAGCTTGTCATACGTGTCGTAGTCGTACTTGAAGATTTTGAGCGCGTCTTCGCCTTTCAGATTGGCCTGCGTGCCGGAGACCTTCATCAATGCTTCGTTGTACTCGCTAGGGAATTTTTCGATACCCGTCTCCGGATCCGAAATGGTAGGGCTGTCGGAGCGGATCTTGTAGTGAACGCCGAGTATCTTGCCGTTTCTGTTCGCGATATAAACGTTGGAATCCATCAGATCACCCATTATATCGCAGAGGTCGTTGAATGAAAACGCGCCCGATGTGCTCTCCTGGAGGACCCAGTTAAGCTTCCGTACCTTCTCGAGGATGGTGTATTCCATAGCTATCTTCTCCCTTTCGCATGATTATAATATAGCTGAAACCGTGAAGTACCATGCGGTTTGCATACATATCCGATTGCATTATATATGAGGGTACGAGCAATTTCAAGGGCATTTTTAGACTTTTCTAAAAATTTTTATTTTTATGCGCGGTTGGCACAATTCGGGCCTACAGGATGTACCTGTCGATATCCTCTTCATGTATCTTCTCGGCAAACTTCTCGCGCACGTACGCAGCGTCGATAGTGACCTTTTTCAGTTCGTCGTCCGGAAGATTGAACGACAGATCCTCGAGCAGCTTTTCCATTATCGTGTGCAGCCTTCTGGCGCCGATGTTTTCGGTCTGTTCGTTCATCAGATATGCCATGGTGG
>JAEEGL017228325.1_pt1 | contig 21540 bp, 15 predicted proteins | sample 9134231 | NCBI WGS metagenome assembly JAEEGL01 (sample SAMN16246548, study PRJNA631951) | gut metagenome | biome: gut microbiome; feature: rumen; material: fiber-attached | host: Bos | place: Iran: Karaj | collected 2018-10
TATCCGCTGGAATCCCGCATTTCGTATTCCACGCTATTCTCCTTGATATGTTCCATTTTAAACGTGAAACCAGACTCAATTGCGTGTTTCTGTGTTTTATGTTTCAAGATGGCCTTGATACTCTTTACGTCGGCTTGCAAATAGTTTCGGGCATGTTCAAAGAATGTACCTACGCCTAAGTTCTCGCTGGTTTCAGTTTGCGTAAGCCAGTATTGTCCTTGTATGTCAAACTTCTCTTGTTCTTTTGTGTAGAAAGCCGAACCTAACAATGAAAAACTCGTGTTCTTAGTGAAATGACGAGTGATTCCTAATGTGCCGAAAAAGGTACGAAAGAGGTCTTTTTCCTGTCCGTCGAAATATACCTTGAACGCCTTTACGTCTTCCATTGTTCCGAAAGAGGTCTCGCGGTCTTTGGGTTTGAAATTGTAGTGGTTCTCGGAGATGTTTCCAATAAAGTCAATTTGCCATCTTTCGTTGGGCTTATAGTTGAGATACGTCTGGTAATCGAGGAAATTAGGTTTGTATTCTCCCGTCGTTTCCAATGAACCTAATAAATATCTCGTGGTCTTATAACGAATGCCGTTAAGCCATGATACTTTCTTGTTGCCTAAGCCGACGTATGCGCTACCACCCAAAAGACTTGCCGTAACTGCACCTTCGGCTATACTTTTCTTGTTTTCTGCTGGTTGGAGATTCTTATATGTAATGTCAAGGGCAGAAGACATCTTGTCACCGTATTTAGCTTCGAATCCTCCCGTGGAGAACCCAATCTTTTCCACCATGTCGGAATTGATGACCGACAATCCTTCTTGTTGTCCTGAACGAACGAGGAAAGGACGGAAGACTTCCACATTGTTGATATAAACGCTGTTTTCATCGAAAGAACCACCTCTGACGTTGTATTGCGACGACAATTCATTATGGGTAGAGACACCTGCTTGCATTTGTATCATTTCCTCAACGGCATTGCCCGTCGTAGAAGGCATATTCTTGATGTCCTCTTTCTTGAGTTCCTGCGTTTGTCCCGTTTGTCGTTTCATCTCTGTAACGCTTACCTCGTTGATGGTATAATTGTCTTGAAAGAGGATGATTTGCAATGTCTGTTTTCCCCGTGGATTACGCAAGACGCGCGTCTTGCTCTTATAGCCTATCATGGAGAATGTGACCGCAACACTATCCGCAGATTCCAGTTGTAGGCTAAATTCACCCTTGAGTGAAGTAAGCGTGAATTTCTGTTGCTTCACCACAGACACCGAAGCCAACTCGATGGGATTCAAGTTCTCATCGGTCACCCTACCTTGAAGGGTAAATGATTGGGCGGTTGCCTGTAACGTGAAGGCAAGAAAGAATATGATTAGGTATGATAATTTCAACTTCATATATACTGACAAACGGAAAAAAAGCGTGATTATTGTATCATCACGACTTTCATCTTATTATTTAATAAGGTGTGTTTTGGATAAATAAAGACGATTCCCTTGGCTAATTCACTTCTCTTTTGTATTTTTGTAAACCATAACAAACATTTAAGAATTATCTATATGAAAAAAAGTATTATTATTTGGCTATTGCTATTGTGTGTTATTCCTTCATTGGCAGACGATGTACCTGCATTTCCTGGAGCAGAAGGACATGGACGATATGTCACGGGAGGACGTGGCGGTGAAGTGAGACACGTAACGTCGCTTGAAGACGATGGCAGTACTTCTACCACAGGTACATTGCGCTGGGCAGTGAATGGTTCGGCAAAGAAAATCGTGGTGTTTGACGTGGGTGGCGTGATTCCTCTTATCAAAGATTTGGTCATTGGTGACAATACGACGATTGCTGGACAAACGGCTCCGTCGCCTGGTATAACCATCCGTTATTATACCGTACGCCCAGGTTCTAATAATATCATTCGCTTTATCCGTATCCGTCGAGGACAGGAAAGGGACTTGAATGATGGCGCTGATGCTATGTGGCAACGCAATAAAACGGGTATGATTATCGACCACTGCTCTTTCTCATGGAGTATTGATGAAGTGGCGTCGTTTTATGACAACAATAATTTCACGATGCAATGGTGTACCGTCGGCGAGAGTTTGAACAACGCAGGACATGAAAAAGGTGCGCATGGTTATGGAGGTATCTGGGGTGGTAAGTTGGCTTCTTTCCATCACAACTTGATATTGCATGTCAATAATCGTTCGCCTCGTTTTAATGGCGCACGCTATAATTGGGAAGGTTTTACGGGTAATGCCAAGTACAATGAGTATCATTGGGATAATGCCGTGCAAGCGGAGAACGTAGACTTCCGCAATTGCGTGGTGTATAATTGTGGTAATGGTTGTTATGGAGGTCCTGGCGGTGGACAAATCAACATGGTAAACAACTATTTCAAATCTGGTCCTTCTGCAAGTACAACAAAACTTACCACCATTACCGTTGGTAAGAAAGACAATTCGGAGGGCTATCCTGTCTATTGGACAATGACAAGTCGGTATTATCTCAGTGGAAATCAAATAAATGCATCAAACGCAGGGTGGTCGAACATTTCATACGATAGCGGAACATATACCATCAACGGAGAACAATATAGTCCTGATCCTAATCATTACTATGGCAATTCGGTAACATACACGAAGAATTCAAATGGAACGGATTGCGTACCTATCAAGATGAATACGCCTGCTCCTACGGGTGAAGTGACAACACATACTGCTGCAATGGCTTTCGATAAGGTGTTGGATTTTGCTGGTGCCTCACTTGTTCGTGATAACGTGGATGAAAGATATGCAACGGAAGCAAGGAATGGAACGGCTACTTATACGGGTTCTGTAACGAAAAAGGCTGGACGCATTGACTTGGTTTCTGACGTGAATGGTTATACTGAGGATAATTTCGGTACGGGTTCACGTCAAAGTGAATTTGACACGGATTATGATGGTATTCCCAATAAATGGGAAACGGCTAATGGATTGAATCCCAATGACGCCCGTGATGGAAAAACTTACACGATTGATAGTAAGGGTTGGTATACCAACTTGGAAGTATATATCAATTCGTTGGTTGATGATATCATGAAAGTAGGGAATGAAGGCGCAACGAATAGTGTAGATGAGTATTACCCCGATTATATTGGCAATATGGAAGAACTCATTGATCCAGTTTTTGATGACGATAAACCTTATTGTCCTTTTAATTCTATCATTGATGAGGAAACGAATGAGTATGAAAATGCTGTATTTGCTGCTTTAGGATTATCATCGGGGAAGACGCTCGCAGGTGGTACGATTATTGGTAAGACGCATTCCGTAACGGCTCGCGTAGGTGCTGAAGATACGTATTTTCCTATTTCCTATGGTCCCATTACGATAGATGATTATTCCTGGTCGGGTGGTATTCAAGGCCATGATAATCCAAGGGATGAGAGTGGTAGAACACCATCTACTTCATTGAATGTACCAACCACAGGTTCATTCTTTACATTTGATGTTAAAGAAAATGGTTATCTTTACGTGACTCATAAAGCATCTTCGCATAAGGCATATACTGTGTTTGAGGATGCTAAACCTATTGGTTATCTTTTTTCAGCTGTTGGTAATGGCAATGAACTATCTTCGCAATATGGATATGAATTAAAGGGAAGTGGAACCAACAACATCATAAACGAGAAGGTGATGACTCCAGAACAAATCTACTTGAATAATGATGGTTCTTCGGTTAAGTATGGAAGTATGTCGGTTATCAAATTCCCAGTACGAGCAGGTAGCACATATATAGTTAATGCGAATGGTTCTAAGATGACCGCCACAGGTTTCTATTTCGATAAGACGGGTAATGCTACGGTCACCGCACGTAATGGAAGTGAAACCGTTGTGTTGCTTGATGAAGGCCAATTGCCAGAAACGTCTCCTTTCTTGTTGGGCGATGTGAATGGAGATGGCTTTGTCAATATCAGCGATGCAGTTTGTCTTGTCAACTACATCTTAGGTCAAAATCCAAATCCCTTTGTCTACGAGGCAGCCGATGTCAATAGCGACACGGAAATCAACATCAGCGATGTAGTAGCTTTGGTGGGCCTGATATTGAATTAGGGGAATTGATGGCAATAAAAAAAACGTTTAAAATAGATAATGTCGTATTCTATTTTAAACGTTTTTTATTGGTTATCCATACAGATGCGGCTCATGTCTGCGATAGTAATACACGATGCCGAGTTTTCTACATTCTGGGAAACGCACTTCGGGCGGTTCACTCTCGTAATGCTTTTCGATTTGATTCCATATTTCCAAGATAATCTCGTCTACCTCTGGACGTATCTTGTTTAAGTCGTCTTGAACGCGTTGGGTGCGTGCTTGCAACTTCTTTTGTTGGTCAAGAACGTCCTTAAACACGTCGAGGTGTGTCATTACGGTACCGATGGAAGGATTATTGATGGGTCTACCACCTTTCTTGATGCGTTCTTTTTCGCCTTCAACGATTTTGTCGCCCCATTCCAATAGGCGTTCTATTGACTTGATGTTAGGAACGGAAGTCGTATCTTCAGGAAGTTGGTAACAAGAAAGCAATTCTTTCTTGATTTCCCCACGCTCGATAGCCATCAACAATACCTGGATAAAATGACTCACGAATAATGATGCATTTCGTTGCGTTTTCTCTATCTTTGGCGTTACGCGCATCTGTGCTTGAAAACTCATCTTATATTGCTCGTTAGCGGTGAGCAAACGATCATAGGCAGGTTGTGCCCTATTGAGGATTTTATAATCAATAAATCGATTCCTGATGGCATATAAATCCTCACTCTCAAACAATGTCTTGAGGGCTTTGAGGCGGGCTGCGTCTGTTTTTGGTAATCTTCTGTATGGCATTTAATACTTCCTTTTCATCATTTGTGCCGCATAGTTCTTGAGTTCTGCCTTACGCGTTTCTGGGATGTTTACTGCATCCAAGAATTTGCGGCTTTGTTCGTAATAATATTCCATCTTGCTTTGCGCGAGTTTGTCGATACCTATTTCGTTATACAAGCGAGTTACTGCATCAATTTTATCTTGCGCATTGAATTCCTTGAGAGAGAGCCAATGATTGAGTTCCTTACGTTGCTCGTCATTTGCTAAGTTGCAGGCATTGATTAACATATATGTCTTCTTGTTCGAAATGATGTCTCCACCGATGGCTTTGCCAAATACTTTTGTATCTCCGTAGACATCGAGGAAATCGTCTTGCAATTGGAAAGCGAGTCCCATTTGTTCACCGAATTTATAGAGATTGTTCGCATCTTCCTCTGGAGCGTCAGCCAAGATAGCGCCAATCTTCATGGCACATGCAAGGAGCACGCTCGTCTTCAGTCGAATCATCTCGATATATTCCTCTTCTTTCACGTCCATCCTATTCTCGAAGTCCATGTCATATTGTTGTCCTTCACCGATTTCCAATGCCGTTTCGGTAAACAACTCTAATACGGGTATGATAGCTTGTTGGTTGTTTACATGCGTCTTATACGGAGCCAACATCTGTTGATAAGCAGTTACCAACATCGAGTCGCCTGATAGAATGGCTGTATTTGCATCCCATTTCACGTGTACGGTTGGATTTCCACGGCGAAGAGCAGCATTATCCATTAAGTCATCATGCAATAACGTATAATTATGATAGGTTTCAATAGCACATGCAGCTGGCAGGATATTCTCAACGTCGTCTTTGTAAAGGTTATAGCTAAGCATCATGAGTGTTGGTCGAATACGCTTTCCTCCTAACGACAATACGTATTGAATAGGAGCATAGAGCGATTCGGGCTTGCGTTCGTAAGGCAAGTGCTCAATGTACTCGTTTACTTTGTTTAGGATTTCGTCTGATGTGTACATATTTTAGATGTTTGATGTTTGAATTTTGATGTGTGAAGTATTTTTGATGTTTGATGTATGAAGGAGGAATTAGGAAGTGTTTCGCCTAATGGCGAGAAGGAAGGTGTGATGTGGGATGTACTTCCTACATCATAACTTCTTAACTGCGGCTTTGCCGCATAACTTCCACCTTCGTAATTCATACTTCTTCCTTATAGTTTAAAAACAATGGGAACGGCAACCATAGTCTTGCAAGGCTTGTTGTCTTGAATGCCTGGTTTCCAACTGGGCATCATGCGAATCACGCGCATGGCTTCTCTGTCAAGGTGAGGATTCACCGACTTTACCACCTTTGCATCTGCAATCGTACCGTCTTGATTGACGATAAATTGTACCACTACTTTGCCTTGTATCTTTTGACTTCTTGCGATGTCGGGGTATCTTAGATTCCTCGTCAACCATTTCATGTATTCCGTCATTCCACCTGGAAATTCGGGATATTGTTCTACGATGCGAAACTGAATCGGTTCTTCTGCCTGTTCCGCTACGTTGGGTGGTGTTTGCTCATCAGTTTCTTTCTCGTTCGTCATGTCATCTGTTACTTCCTGTTCTATCAAGGGAGTAGGAATCGACGTGTTATCTATTTCCGATGGAACCTCTTCCGTTACCTTGATATTCTCGGTGAGCACCGTCGTTCTCTCTTGTGGCGATGCGGTTTCAAGTTCTTCTTCCTCATCCATCGATGGAAGCAATTCAAAGTCTTGTGCCAAGTCGCCTAAATACTCATCATCCAAAAACGAGTCGAATTCCTTGCTCGTATATTCCAAGCTTACGAAAAGTAAGGACAAAGCCAAGATGATGCCGAGAACAAAGAATGTTCCCCGCTTCTCATTCAAATCCGCCTTGCTCGTTTTCTTTGATTCCATTGAAGTTTTACATACTAAAAGACACAATTTCCCGTTAATGATAACGTTACATCTTGAAAGATAGTGCAAATTTAATGCAGATATTTTGAAAAAAGATGTATCTTTGCCAATAAATTAGATATTTTAAATGAAAAAAGTTGTTTTTACCATATTGTTAACGGTATGTTGCATGTTGACTGATGCGCAAGAGAGTCAGACATCATATAACTTCTTGCGTCTTCCAGTAAGTGCTCATGCTGCTGCATTAGGTGGTAACAACGTGTCGCTTGTAGAAAACGATGAGGCTTTGATATTCCATAATCCCGCTTTGCTTTCTTCCGTGGATGATAAGACGATATTGTTCAACTTCATGAACTATATGTCGGGAGCCAATACGGCCAGTGCTGCGTTCAACCGCGTTATCAAAGGAAGGGCATCTGTAGCTGGTAGTGCACAATACGTGAATTATGGAAAGATGAAGGAAATGACCGTCGACAATGTGCAAGTGGGTGAGTTTTCTGCTAAGGACATTGCCATTAGCGGTTATTTCTCTTACCTTCTCACCGACAAGATTGCTGGTGGAGTCTGCGCTAAGTTCATTACGTCGTACATCGGTAGTTATAATTCCTTGGCTATGGGCGTGGATTTAGGTTTGAACTATTACGACCCAGAATCGGATTTAGGTATTGGATTAGTAGCAAAGAACTTAGGTGGACAACTCAAGGCGTTTGATGACAACTACGAGAAGATGCCTTTAGATGTTCAATTGGGCGTAAGCAAACGATTGGTTCATACTCCGTTTCGCTTCTCCGCAACCTTGTCAAATCTCACCAATTGGGATATTAAGTTTATCAATCACCTCTCCGTAGGTGCCGATGTCATCCTCTCGCCGCAAATATACGTTGCTTTAGGTTATAATTTCCGTAGAAACAATGAAATGAAGATATTGACTACGCTTGAAGAAGAAAGTTCGCATGGTGCAGGATTAACATTGGGTGCAGGTATTAATCTTGACCGATTCAAACTCAATATCGCATACGGCAAATACCATGTTTCAAGTTCGTCAATATTGCTAAATGTAGCTTATTCGTTGTAATCAAAAAGAGTGGACGTATTGACAATTAAGATACGCCCACTCTTTTTATAGTTTTAATTATGATGATTATGGAGCAATTTCCAACAAATCAAATTCTTGCTTTGGACTATTTGCTCTATTACCATTCATAATGATGTTCATTACACCAACCACATCGGTGATGTTGATGATAGCGTCTTTATTGATATCAGCAGCCTTGAAGAAGAAGTTTGATGGCGTGTTTCCCAAAATGTAATTAAGAATACATACAGCATCTGTTACATTTACTGTACCATCACGATTGACATCGCCTAAAAGAAAATCTCTTGGTAATACCACGAATGATGTCAAGTCTGTAATGCATGCACCATACGAGTTCCAGAATATAGATCGTAGTGTATGTGTACCTTCCTTTAAGTTTCCTGTATCAAGTGTATAGTTAAGTACAGCTTCTTTAGTAGCACTCATCGAACCTGATGACACCACGCTGTCATTGTCTATTATAAGACTATGGGACGCCATCTTTGCATCACCCTCATTTCCATAGTTTATTTTCACCAATACTGGAGTGGAACTAACTGCCGTAGAAGTCAAACCATTGTCGCTAATGCCGCGATAGTAGAGACGATGATGCCCTGGTGAAATACCACTAATATTCAAGTCATTGGCAAAGATGATGTCTGCCAAACCGTCTCCAGCTTGACTACTAATAGTGCGTCTTTTGCTAAAGTCGCCATCAAACCAATATTGCAATTTAGTCACAGGACCTGACCCGGTTTTCATTACAGTACATGTTATGAGTGAACTTTTATTCGTTCCATCGCTGCTCGTTGCACAGAAGTTAAGACGATGCAGACCGAACGACAGTCCACTTAGGTCAAGTTGATTGTCAATAATAAAACCATCGGACACAGCTTGACCATCAAGCAACACTTTGTTTTCCACATCGTCATCAAACCAGTATTCCAGTTGAGTGGCTTTGCTCTTCGATAGTTTCAGCACATTACAACTCAAAACACTTCCCTTGGTGTGACCAACACTACTTACTGGGCGGAAGTTAAGTCGGTGCAAGCCTGGAGACAATTCACTTAGGTCGAATTGTTCTGTATAGATATAGTCATCACTTGAATATGCATGTTTGCCCGTTAGTGTTTGCTTATTGGCAATGTCGTTATCAAACCAATATTCTAATCGCGAGGCATCACTTTGATCCAGTTTTAAGAAACCTACGGTTTGAACAGAACCCATTACGCTTCCAGGTGTTGCCACTTTCATACTTAACTTGTGATAGCCAGAAGGACAGTTGGCAAGGTCGAGAGTCAACGATTGCTCTTCCTCTGTATCTTGTATTTCTAAACTCTGTACATTATCAACGTCATCGTCTATCCAGTAGTCCAAATGTCCTTGTTGCTCTTTCGTTAACTTTAGGAATGGCGTGCTGCTAATTGAAGAATAGCTACCATCGTCACGTCGAACTCGGTAGTTCAGACGATGCATACCGTCGTTAAGGTCATCGGTATTGATATCGCCTCTTACCACAGACTCACTCTTGGTAAGCGTTGCTATACGACGGGTATTGAAGTCATCGTCAAACCAATATTCAAAGCGCGTTAGTTTCTTTGGGCCACTATCATCCTCGGCATCTGCGAAAGCAGGATTTTCCACACACAACAACTCAGTTGAACTAAAGAACTCATCGCCAAAGAGATCCAATGACGACAGCACATAGTGATGCCCGATAGTAAGGTCGTTGAATGAGAAATTATAGGTGTACGTTTCGTCTGGTGCCAAACTCTTAAGGATAACTCTATTCAGCGTATCGGCCGCTTCCACGTCCCTCAATTGCAAGAAGAATAACTTCCAGCTCTTGCTTTCTCCTTTATTGTGGAAAGTGATGCTGCCACTAAGCTTATTCTCGTTAAAGGAGAGGGCTTCGGGGGCACGACGAGGGCCGATCACATTTAAGGAGGGGCTTGTGTGGTTGAGGTTGTTAAACCTGAGACCTGTCACCTCAACCTCGGGACGAAGGGGACGGACGTTGAAAACCGCACCTTGGTTATACGGCCAACTATAAACATGGTCGCGAACATCAATCAGGTCAATAAGGAACAATGTATCATCTGAACTTCCTGCTCCCCAACCGAAATTAATGTAGAATTTATCTCCTTTAAAACCTTCTATCAGAAAAGCATGACTGTCCTCAAACCACATTACGCCCAAAAGACCATCTCCTTCATAACCACAATAGACCACAGGGCCATTTTCCATCAATTCCTTTCGCAGCATTTCACACCATTTCGTCGGATAATCCTTTCGCTCGCGAAATACTGCCGAATCGCTATAACCAAAATAATTAATTAAAGCACTTGGAACGTCCTTTGTCCATGCACCAGATCCTTCTCCAATATAATCATATGAGGTCTTAACAGAATAGCCTGCCAACTCCAGCAAGGTAGCTACAGCTCGAGCTGAGGGGTCATTTTTATCTATAAATGGAGAATATTTTTGCTTTATGTTGCTCCAGTCTATCATACAACCTTTACTTATGCCTGGAACATGGCCGTATGGCGATAACAACGTATGTGTATACGGTGGTATATCTGCAATCGTTTTCTTTGGCCATTGATAAGCGTACATCAATCCTGCCATTGCCGTAGCCACACATCCAGTTAACAATTCTCTGCCATCTTCGCCTTGAGGCAGACAAATATTATAAGGATTACCTGTTTTTATATTTTTTTCTTTGTCTATTGTGTAGCTTTGATAGTAGCTTGTCAGTCTTTTTTCATCCACTCTGAATGTAGTTGTTTCTTCAGAGTCATCACCATTGGCCTGTCTGTGGCTACTGCTGTTCTGCTCCCTCGTTATTCCGTTGTCCCGCAGGAACTTTATCTGGTCAGAGTAGCTATTTAACAGCCACTTCATTCCGCAGGGCATGTCGTCGGGGTTGATGGTGCCCGAATTAGAATACCCAAGGATTTCTTCTGTTGCATCATCGCCACTGACGACCACGTAGCCGCCATTATCGCCAGCGTTAAAGATATAGTAAGTGTCATCGCGGCCTTTGGCTGCCATTTTCATTTGTTGGGCGGCAGGAGCCGCTCGACGAGCTTTCCTTACCACCTGTCCTTGCAGGAACCGACTTGCTTTCTGCCGTGCTTGGTCAACGGTGATGGGATTTGCCCATAGGTTGGCTATCCACGGCAAACAAGCCATGATTAACAATAGTCGTTTCATAAGTACAAGCTTTATGGATTATTCACCAGCGCGTACACGAATCTTGATGTTCAATTTGCCGTTGGCATCTGTTTGTTCGGGAATCTGCTTAGCAACGATGTAGGGAACGGGGGGAAGGGCGGAATCACTGAAGCCCGTTCCAGCATAGATGCCACACTTGCCATTGTACTTTTCATATTCACCCTTGAAATGGTAATCGCTAACTGGGTTTATCCCTGCATGATTTACGAAGATGTCTCCCCAACCCACACCACTGACATTGATGGGGTCATCTCCCCAATTACCCATCGCCATATTGTTTGAGGCAGAACAATTTCCACCATTATGAGGTCCATCTCGCCAATCCAAAATAATATTACCTATCATAGAGGTGTTGTCTACGTAATGAATTGCCCTACATCCACCATTACTGCTATAATCCCAAATATAACTTATGAAAACATTATTGGCTATCAAACCATTATCTAAATTATCAACAGAGTGAGCAATGTTATTGGTAAACTCCGCTCTGGCTCCATTAAATCGTGAAATATCTCGTATGTAATTTTGATTTACCACCGTTTCCATACATTTATTATTTTGAACGTAAACAGCCCACAGGTTGCAATACCTCACTAATACATTATCCACTTGATTGCCATCATTGCCAATATACACAGCCCCAGTGATATAGGCTCCCATAACGGCACTTGCATCACTACCCTCATCGAAGAACAAGTTGCCTGATATGGTGGTGTAGCCATCGGCATTGTCGGTTTTTCCCTTATGTCCTATACCGATTATGGTAAGTTTCTTTGTGATTTTTACACTATCTGCAATGGGGAATCCTCCACCTGGAAGATAGATGACACTTTCAGCCGAGGCGCCTTCAATGGCTTCTTGGAATGTCTGGTAAATACTTGTAGCGCCAGTCTTTGACACTACTGCAATCTGTTGCGCTTGCATGGTTACAGTTGCCATGACAGCAACGAATAAGGAAATCATCAATTTTTTCATTTGTTTATCGGTTTTTATATGTTAATAATAGGTTTAAGTACTTATACGATATTCACACGTGTCTTACTTGTTTTTCTGATTGCAAATATACACCTATTTCCATAATGTTGCAAATAAATGGTGAATAATATTTCCTTTATCCATCAGTCTTTTCAATTTTGGACAAAGAGAGTAATCATTTTGATAGTGTATTCAATGTATATACACGATGTATTTGATATGTATACAACGTGTATATGGCCCAAATACACGTTGTATATGATGCATATACAAATGGCTATACACTTTTGAGTGTGGTAAAGCAACAAAAAGGGCTATCTCACGACAGCCCTTATTGATTATACAAAAACATTATGAATTTATATTTGCGAACAAGATTATTCTTCTATTCTTCTTTTCGTTTGCAAAGTTACACCCATTTCGTGATTCTCGCAATACCTAAAAGTAGGGTTTTACATATACCTAATTCTTGTGATATAAATGCGATAATGTCAAAATAATGGCAAAAAATCTTGCATGATGTCATATTTTTCGTTACTTTTGTAAACACAAACAATATTTATCATGAAAAAGATTTTATCCATTAGTTTTTTGTTGTGCTTAAGCGTGTTAACTGCCCATGCACAAAGTATTTATGATTATACCGTGAAGGACGATGCGGGCAAGGATGTATCTCTGTCTACTTATAAGGGAAAGGTGCTGCTCATCGTGAATACCGCTACGAAATGTGGGTTTACTCCCCAGTATAAGGACTTGCAAGCGCTCTATGAGAAATATCGTACGCAAGGATTGGAAATATTGGATTTCCCATGTAACCAATTCGGAAGTCAGGCGCCTGGAACGATACAAGAGATTCATCAGTTTTGTACAGCCAATTTCGCCATTCAATTCCCTCAATTCGATAAGATTGATGTGAATGGCCCAAATGAATCTCCGTTGTATACTTATTTGAAGTCGCAAAAGGGATTTGGTGGGTTTGACTTGAATGACCAAACGGGTAGCAAGTTGGATAAGATGTTTAGCAAGAATGATCCCGATTATGCCAAGAATTCAAACATCAAGTGGAACTTTACCAAGTTTCTCGTTTCGCGTGACGGAAAGGTGTTGAAGCGTTACGAACCTTCTGATAAGATGGCAAACGTAGAGGCTGACGTATGCATGGAATTGTATTCCAATGCAGTCATCAATGCCATTATGGAACGCCGTTCTATCCGTAAGTATTTGGATAAGCCCGTTGAGCATGAGAAACTGGAAATCGTTGTGCGTTGTGGAATCAATGCACCAAGTGGAATGAACCGTCAACCGTGGATTGTAAGGGTGGTAGAAAACCAACAATTAATCAATGACGTAACGGAAGTGTATAAGAAGGAGAATGCAGAACAAGTGAAGCGCGACCCGACTTTCAAGAATATGTTCCGCAATGCACCTAATCTCATTTGCGTTTGTACTCCTAAGAATGGGGGAGACTTAGATGCAGGCTTGTTAGGAGAGAACATGATGTTGGCAGCTCAATCACTCGGTCTTGGTACTTGTTGCTTAGGTGGTCCTGTAAGGTTCTTGAATTCCAATCCCAATGCTAAGTTCTTCTTGGATAAGTTGGATATTCCCGAAGGCTATCAATTGAATTACATCCTCGCCATCGGTTATCCTGATGAGTCGCCTGCCGCTAAGCCTCGCGACGCATCGAAAGTGAAGTATGTTAAGTGAAAATTGTTTAGTGTTGAATGTTTAGTGTTTAGTGGTGAGTAGTGATAGAACACTAAACACTCAACGCTAAACACTAAACACTAGACACTAAACACTAAACACTAAACACTAGACACTAAACATTAATAAAATACAGAATTGCCAACCCGAAAACGGATGCTACTAATGTAGCTAAGCCTACATGACGGAAATACCAACCAATGTGAATGCGCTCCATCTTGATGAACGCCATTCCACTCATTGAACCTACGCAAAGGATGTTTCCGCCTACCGCCGTGGCGTATGAAATCATTTTCCAATACAAGTCGTTTAATGGTGCTTCGGATAACGAGAAGAAACTCATGGCAGTAGCAAAATTATCAAGTACGCTACTGATTGCACCTGATAGAATACCCACCAACCACACATCTTTCGCATGTTGACCGAATTCAGCAATAATCCATTTCGTTACGCCTGTCTCTTGAACAACACCAATGGCAAGCATCATTCCCATCACGAATAGCATCATTTGAATAACTCCATATTGCAATACGCCAGGCACGCGACTTCTCGTCATTTGGTCGGAGTTGATAAGTTTGCGGTTGAATATCTCGTTGACAATCCACAATACTGCCAATACGCATAATGCTCCGATAAATGGACTCAATTGCGTGATGTTGTGGAATGTAGGAATAAACCAAAGTCCTCCGATTCCTACGAAAAGCATCACTAATCGTTGCCAAACATTCAGACGCGTATCATTGCCGCGATAAGGCATGGTAATCCATTCCGAATCGCATCGCTCGGGCAACGAACGACCAATCCACCAAACGGGTATGATGCAGGAGATGAGACATGGAATCATCAACGACATGGAGAAATTGGTTGCGCTAACTTTTCCCATATTCCATATCACCAAACCAGAAGGATCACCGATTACGGTAAGTGCACCTCCCATGTTGGCAGCAATGACAATAGCGGAACCAAATACCATCCTTTGCCTACGACTGGAAATCACTTGGTGCATCAACGTAAGCATCATCACGGTAGTGGTGAGGTTGTCGAGATTGGCAGAAAGCAAGAAAGTGACTCCAGTGAGAGCCCATAGCATCTTCTTGCTCGATCGTGTCTTAAGCAATTGGGTGATAAAGTCAAAGCAACCATTGTTGTTGAGGATTTCCACGATGGTCATGGTAGCCAAGAGGAATGTTACTACCTCAGATGCCCTACCGACGTAAGTAAGGAAAACATTATTGGCGATGTATTCTTTGACAGCAAGACTCGTAGGACTTGCACCTGCTAAGAAGTCGATGTATTCATCTGGGTGTTGGCTCATAACGAAATTGGTACCGTAGCAGATATATAACACCCATCCCACCGTACCAGCGAAGATGGCCGTAGCAGCCTTGTTGATGTTTGTGATATTCTCTGTGGCTATGAGAAAGTAACACAACAATAAGATGAATACAATAATTAATGTCATGGCAGATTGTTATTTCTTTCGCAAAAGTACAAAATAATACTGATATAACGAAGCGATTTTGGAGAATTAACGTAGTTCGCTCTATAAATAATAAAAAATGCAATGAGATTAAATTGTTTTAGACTAAGCTATAGTTAAGAGAAACGGGTCCTTTTCTTTTTATACTTTCAACGGTTACCTTACAATATTACTGGGCTTCCATTTTTCGGGTACTTCGTATCGCTTTGTTGGCTCAGTCGTTTTTCGTAGAGGATAAAAACTTAGTTAGATAATCAAAACTTGCATGGATGATGCCATAGGCATCAGATGATAGTAGCCAGCTATGCAGCCATGCCGATAGGTATGGCGAAATGGCTGGGTAAGATGTGGATATATAAAAATGCAAGCCTTTAGGTTTGCGACACGCCCTATCATGTCCCTTGCATAACAGCAAGGAATTATATGTGTATCTTCCTAACCAGCCATTTCGAAACACCTAAAGGCGTTTCTGCATAGCTGGCTACTATTATCCAATGCCTACGGCATTTCTCCTTTCTCAAATAGATAGCCAATTCAATGATATGAAACTACGGCAAAAGAATAAAGATTCAATAATAATTCCCCTACGAATAATCGACTGAGCCACAAAAACAATTAGAAGTTCACTCCTTATGCATAAACTCTCCTTATCCCAAAAGGCATTATAGGGGCATGATGCTACTTGTGAACCCACGACATAATACGTTCATCCGTCTGCAATTGCAAAAGCACTCCTCAAAACATTATTCCACATGTATACTCATACAACGTCTGCTTCTCTATATCTTTTAATTCAACTTTGCCTTCGGGGGAAATGAATACTTCTACGGTCTCTTTTATAAGACCGCCGAAATTTGTCCAATAGCAACAACTCACATGGTATTTCCCATCAACTTCAACAACTTCAGGTTTACTGATTAGCGACTTTACTTTTTTCTGTATCATTGGCTGTCTCCGTTCTCTTTCAGAAAAAGAAAGAAGTTGGATGCTGTCAGCATCCTCTTCAGAAAACATATAGATACGGCGGCTATAATTCGCATGCCACCATAAAGGGAGAATATGCCAAACCTTATATAGAAAATAGGCTTCCCATGCCCCATCGATGGAGTTTTCTGCCTTGATGTAATCCCATATATTTTGATTATACTCTCCTTCTGCCGTTTCCACATAGAGTTTGCTTGTATCTCCGGTATCTTCTTCCTTGCATTTTTCAACATGAAGAGATGCACCATCGGGCAGAGAAAGATGGACAAGATATTGCATGAAAGAATCATAGTCCTTCTTTTCGATTTTTTTCACCAATGTTTGTGCAACCATTGAATGATCATAAGTAAATTCCTCTTGTTGTTCGTTGATAGCTGCTTGAATTTCTTGTGAAGCACGCTGTTTATTTGCATTGTCTTCTGCCTCTCTTTGTTCTTGCTCTTTAACAACCTTCTTGCGTTTCTTTTCTATAGATGAAGATATCAACAAGTATGGAATGTACAGAACTATCAAAGGAGCAAACGCGATAATGATAGCATACAAATGCCAAGGCTCTTTTTCAGAAAAAAGGGTTTTCTTTTTGCCAAACGATGTGGCGATGTAGAATGCCAACAAGATGAACCAAGAAACGACGTAAATTATTATGACTATTTTCATTGTTTTATTATCCTCTTTTATTTCATTCAGGTTTATAGTTAGGTGTAAAGATAACGAATACTTTTCAACCAGAATGATTTTTACTTCTATTTTTATGGTTTATTAAACCAATTGAAGTGAAAGAGAATAGTCAATCTACGTCAGTTTTTATAAAAATCGCAAGACCTCCCGTTTTTCTCCTTAATTCTTTAATTATCAACCATTTAAGTTTTTCAAGACCTCATGTAAGACCTCACCTAAGACCTCATGAAGACCTCATGTATTTTTTAATTCACAATTCACAATTAATAATTCACAATTATCAATTCACTAAACACTAAACACTAAACACTAAACATTACTCAGAGTGTGAGGTCTTACATGAGGTCTTCATGAGGTCTTACATGAGGTCTTGAAAAATACAACTCATTGATAATAAGATGTTTAAGTAAAAATACGGGAGGTCTTGGCAAAAACAAGATTTTTCATGGGTTTTCGTCATCATACGGTTGGAAAGACTAAACACCATGTTTACGAGGGATAAACATGGTGTTTGTCATCAACAAACATGGTGTTTATGAAAAATGATATTAGGAATGATACATTTTTCTTACAATATGCACGTAAAAGAAAATATTTTTCTATCTTTGCAAGGTGATTTTAAAATACAACACTAACATAATTTATTTTACGATGAAAAAGAAATTATTACTTTTTATTCTCGCATCTTTGTTTGCAATAACACAAGGTGCATGGGCGGAAGAGACGCCGCAGGCGATTTGGTGCGAAAGCAACACCACGCTTTATTTCATTAATTCTGAAACGGTATATGCGGTAGACGACACCTACGACGGACAGACGGTTACCAACGTATGGAGTGGAAATGATGTGGTAGCTTCTCCCACCGGCAACTACCCCCGTTTTCATTCTACTGCACGTTCTTGTGCAAGGGTGGTCTTCGATGAATCTTTTGCCAGCGTACGACCTACCTCATGCTTTGGTTGGTTTTCTGATTTTTCTTCTTTGAGGACTATTGAAGGTTTAGAAAACCTGAATACTTCCGATGTGACAACCATGACACTTATGTTTGGTTATTGCCCTCAATTGACATCCCTTGACCTTTCGAACTTCAATACAGCCAAGGTAACGAATATGTTAGGTATGTTTCGAGGTTGCACTGGTTTGACATCCCTTGACCTTTCGAACTTCAATACAGCCAATGTAAAGAATATGCGCTTTATGTTTTATTCGTGCAAAGTGGAGACCATCTACGTAAGCAACGGCTGGACGGTAGAAAATGTGACATCAAGTGACAATATGTTTTATGGCTGCGAAAGCCTCAAGGGAGGACAAGGAACGACATGGAACAATGGAAATCCACAAGATAAAACCTATGCCCAAACTGATGGCGGCGCGAGCGACCCTGGCTATCTCACGCTGAAATACCCAGAAATTGCCCTTGACGAGACTAAAAGTGACAACAGTACTAAAATCAGCAATAAGAACGGCATTAATTGCAACGTGACATTGGACCGCACCATCGTGCCTAATTCTTACAACACATTGTGCCTGCCGTTTGATGTGGACAATGTTTTGTTGAAGGAGAAATTCGGTGAAGATGTGGAGTTGGCAGAGTTAAGCGGTACGCACATGGATAATGAAACGTTGTATTTCGACTTCGCTCCTGCCGATGCTATTACGGCTGGCGTTCCCTATCTTATCTATGTGTCGAATGCCGTGGAGAGCCCCATCACGTTTAATGCCGTGACGGTGAAGGAGGAAGCAACGACCGTTGAGAAAGACCTTGCCGACTTCATTCCCGTGTTCGACGTAACTACGTTGGATAACGGAAACGAGAACATCCTGTTCCTCGGTGCCAACAATACGTTGTTCTACCCAAGCACCACATCTGGCGCCATGAAGGGTTTCCGCGCTTACTTCGAGGTGAAGGGCGAAGCCCAAGGTGCCAAGGCAATGGTTATGATGGACAATTCTCTGACAGGTGTCAAGACCATTCTCAACGAGAACCTGCAAAACGAGCAAGTGTTTGACTTGCAGGGAAGAATGGTAACCCGCCCCGCAAAGGGCCTCTATATCATGAACGGAAAGAAAGTAATCATCAAGTAAAAATCAATAAATTATGGAAAAGAGTAAGTATATATGCCCCCGTACGTCGAGGGTGAACGTGAAAGTGGATGGCTTTATCCTCACGGCAAGCACACAAACTGGTCCGAGATACAGTTCGACAAACTTGGGCAAAGGTGGCGGCATCTCTGGAAATGGCGAAGCTGCCGATGCTTCTGGTGCCTTCTCCAAGATGTGCTACTGGGATTTTTGATAACAGAAGTTTTGTATTATCCCGAATAACTGGGGGGCGCGTCAAGAAGATGCGCCCCCTTTTTGTTTGAAGGTAAATCGACTGAGCCCTATTTTCATTTGGTATAATCATCATGTACAATTCGTACATGGCCCATGTACCATTCGTATTTTGCCCATGTACCATTCGTACATGGCCATTATACGAAAAAAACATAAGTATTTCAAAAAAGGAATTGTAGTCTAAGGATTAAGGGATTAAAGGATTTATAGAATATCGGTGCCTACAGAGAAGGTAAAATCCTTAAATCTTTGAATCCTTAGAATAATCTTTATCTTCTATTATCCGATAGTGTAACGAAAAAATGAAGAATATTAAAATGTTGCGGAATATAGATAGTAATATATTATTTGCCATTCACAATGAGGCATTTCTTATCTGTCCAAACCACAGAAAAGATGGTAAAAGAAACAAAAATGGCAACTCATCATGCAAAGATGAATATTTTTAGCTATCTTTGCATCTTGAAAAGGAAAAAGACAGAAAATGCAAGAGACAAGACAAAACAAAGTGGCACGACTGCTGCAAAAGGAACTCAGCTTGATATTCCAAAGCCAGACACGTATGATGCACGGTACGATGGTAAGCGTAACGAGGGCAAAGGTGAGTCCAGACCTCAGCGTATGCACCGCATACTTGAGCATATTCCCCTCTGAAAAGGGTGAGGAAATCATCAAGAATATCAATGATAACGTCAAGACCATCCGTTACGAACTGGGCACGCGCATTCGCAACCAAGTACGCATCATCCCTGAATTGCGATTCTTCATCGACGATAGTTTGGATTATATCGAGCGCATCGACGAGTTGCTGAAACAATAAGCAGTAAGTGTAAATGAACTTTCCCTATTACATCGCCAAAAGATATTTGTTCTCGAAGAAGGGAACGAATGCCATCAACGTGATTTCCGCCGTGTCGATGGGAGGCATTGCCGTGGCTACAATGGCATTGATAGTGGTGTTGAGCGTGTTTAATGGCTTCCATGACTTGGTAGCTTCATTCTTCACGACGTTCGACCCCCAATTGCAGATTGTTCCCACGATGGGGAAAGACGCGCCTACTGATGACCCCATACTCACGCAAATCAAGCAATTGCCAGAGATTGACGTGGCTACGGAATGCGTGGAAGACCAAGCGCTTGCCATCTATCAAGACAAGCAAGCGATGGTGAGAATCAAGGGTGTGGAAGACAACTTTGACCAACTCACGCATATTACCGAGATTCTATATGGCGACGGGGAATACGAACTACATGCGGGCAACTTGCAATATGGTATCTTGGGCATTCGCTTGGCGCAGACCTTGGGAACGGGAGCATATTTCAAGGGATTCCTTCGGATATACGCTCCGATGCGAGAAGGACAGTTAGACTTAACCGACCCTTCATCGGGGTTTGTGGTAGACTCGCTGATGTCGCCTGGCGTTGTGTTTTCCGTCAGACAGAGTAAGTACGACAGGGATTACATCATCGTTCCCATTGCCTTTGCACGTACCTTGTTTGGACAACAGGGAATGCTGACCTCATTGGAACTACGTCTGAAAGACGGATGCAATTTCTCTGCCGTGAAGAAGGAAATCAAAAAGATTGCCGGCGATAAATATAAGGTGCTCGACCGCTATGAGCAACAGGCCGACACATTTAAAATCATGAAGATAGAGAAGTTGATTGCTTACATCTTCCTTACGTTTATCCTCATGATAGCATGTTTCAACATCATCGGTTCACTCTCCATGCTCATCATCGACAAGAAAGACGACGTGGTGACATTGCGCAACTTAGGCGCCAGCGAAAAGCAAATCACGAAGATATTCCTCTTTGAAGGAAGGATGATTGGTGCCATCGGTGCCATCGTAGGTATTGTAATGGGACTTGTGCTCTGTTGGATGCAACAAGCCTTCGGACTCGTAAAATTAGGAGAAAGTAGTGGTTCGTTTGTTGTCAATGCCTATCCCGTCAGCGTACATTACACCGACGTTATTTTGACATTCTTCACCGTATTGGCTGTAGGATGGATTGCCGTTTGGTATCCTGTGAGATACCTAAGATCGGGAGAGGTGAGAGGTGAGAAGTGAGAGGTGAGAGATATGCTTAGAGTCATTGAGAAAGTGAAACATGTATTGGGAAATATTGTTGTCCGCTAAAACTTTTCAAAATCGTCCGAAAAGCCTTAGTCTGCATACAATCCAATGATATTCTATCATATAGGGGCTTACAAGCGGCCCGAAGGGCCAACAAGCATATAGCCCAGGGCAACGCCCTGGGAAAAGGAATACCAACATATTTCGCTCTGAAAGAGCAAAAGAATTAAACTATCAA
>JAEEGL011391154.1_pt1 | contig 21539 bp, 12 predicted proteins | sample 9134231 | NCBI WGS metagenome assembly JAEEGL01 (sample SAMN16246548, study PRJNA631951) | gut metagenome | biome: gut microbiome; feature: rumen; material: fiber-attached | host: Bos | place: Iran: Karaj | collected 2018-10
CGTGATCTTGTCGAGGGCTTCCTTCCAAATGGTGAGGGAGTCCTTCTCCTCGTTGGCCATCTTGGTCTTCACAATCTCGAGAGCATTGTAGAAGATCTCGTAGGAAATGCTCTTCTTGCCGTCATACATCAGGTGGTTGACGAACTTAGACACCTTCACGTCGCCATAGACGGGATCGGGAAGGATGATTCTCTTTTTTGGTTTAGCTTTACGCATTTGTTTTGTTTGTTTTTTGTTCGGGGTTGTCTTTCGTGTTCTTCAACGCTTCCTCCGAAGCATTTACTCAACCTTACTCACAAGCCAAAACGGGTTTAATTTTTAACTTTTAACCTTTAATCGTTCATTTCTTGGGGCGCTTTGCTCCGTACTTGCTGCGGCGCTGGGTGCGACCTGCAACGCCGGCGGTGTCAAGCGTACCGCGAACGATGTGATAACGTACACCAGGAAGGTCCTTAACACGACCGCCACGAACCAGCACGATGCTGTGCTCCTGCAGGTTGTGTCCCTCTCCGGGGATGTAGCTGTTCACTTCCTTTGAATTTGTTAAACGCACGCGAGCGACCTTGCGCATCGCGGAATTGGGCTTTTTAGGTGTTGTGGTATAGACGCGAACACAGACTCCTCGCCTCTGCGGACAGTTGTCCAGAGCGGGGCTTTTGCTCTTGTCCTCCAACGCCGTACGGCCCTTTCTGACCAGTTGTTGAATAGTAGGCATTTTGTTTTATTATTTATTATTATATAATGTATGATATTCTAAATATGTATAGGAATGGGCCGATTTACCGCATTCGGGGTGCAAAGATACGACAATTTATTGAAACGGCAATCTCCATTCCCTTGAAAAGGCACCGAAACAGGGCAAAAACAAGCATTTTTACGTTAATTTAACATTTCGGCATTTCGTTTTAAGGAAATTTAAGCGGCAAAAGAGACACAGAGACGATTCGGCAAATGCGAATTTTCCCTTGTAAAGGCATTAAACTGTCTGCCTTGGGCTGTGTGTCGTTTGACCTTGAAAACCGTGTTTTGCTTGATGCAAACTCAGGTCGGTTAACCGACTTGTTCCTATCGCTTAACCGATTCGTCGCAGTCGCCTAAGCGATTCGTCGCAGTCGCTTGAGCTATTCCGAAACTTGATGGCGGTCATCTCGTCCGTCCGTCCAATCCTCACATATATATAGAAGGATTGGACGGACGGACGAGATGACCTGTCGCGAATCGGAAGCAAAGGATGCTACTGATGCCTGTATTGACGAAGTCCTTTCTCAAGGAAATTGCGATAGGCGGCCACATCCTCATTATAGGAATAGGAGGCGGTCAGCGGATGGCCTTCGTTATCGAGCAGAACATAGAAAGGCTGGGCGTTGGCTCCAAACTTGCTGCGCTGCAGGTAGCTCCAGCGGTCGCCTACGGTGCGAAGCGTCACTTCTGCGCCGTTCTCCTCTACGACGAGCTTCTCCGGCAGCGGAGTCTTTTCATCGACATAAAGGGTGATGAGCACATACTTTTCCCGCATCAAGTCCGATACCTGCGGGTCTGTCCAAACGGCAGCCTCCATCTTGCGACAGTTCACGCAGCCGTAGCCGGTGAAGTCAAGCATCACGGGCATTCCATGAGCCTTGGCGTATGCCATTCCCTCGTCGTAGTCATTGAAATGGGCCTCTACGGAAGCATCCCCGAGACGGAAGTCCTGTGTGCTCATCGGGGGAGCGAAAGCGCTGACTGCCTTACAAGGAGCGCCCCAAAGCCCCGGCACCATATAGAGGGCAAAGGCAAAGGCGATAAGTGCCAGGAAGAAGCGCGTCACAGAGGTTCGCGGCCTTTGAACGACCTCGCCCATCTCGTCGTACTCATCCTCGTCGTGCGGGAAACGAATCCATCCAATGAGGTAAGCTCCCATAAGGGCAAAGATGACAATCCACAGGCTGAGGAAAACTTCCCTGTCCATCAAGTGCCAGCCGTAAGCGAGGTCAGCCACGCTGAAGAACTTCAAGGCAAAGGCTATCTCCAACAGGCCGAGGCAAACCTTGATGCAGTTCATCCAGTTGCCGCTCTTGGGCATCGTCTTGAGCCAAGCTGGGAACATCGCAAAGAGGGTGAAGGGCAAGGCCAAAGCTAAGGCAAAGCCCAGCATTCCAATGGTAGGCGCAAGGAGAGAGCCGGACTGACTGACCTCAACAAGCAGGAAGCCGATGATGGGGCCTGTGCAGGAGAAGCTGACCAGGCTCAAGGTGAAGGCCATAAGGAAGATGCTCAGCAAGCCCGTCGTTCTGCCCGACTTCTTGTCCACAGCATTTGTCCAACTGCTGGGCAGCGTTATCTCGAAGCCTCCGAGGAAGCTCGCGCCAAAGACCAGAAGCATCAGGAAGAAGAAAATGTTGAAGACGGCGTTTGTGCTGAGGGCGTTCAGGGCGCTTGCCCCGAAGATGAGGGTCACGAGAAGCCCCAACAGGACGTAGATGACCACGATACTGATGCCGTAGGTAATAGCGTCGCGAATGCCCTTACGCTTGTCCTCGGCACGTTTTAGGAAGAAGCTGACCGTCATGGGAATGATGGGCCAGACGCAAGGCGTGAGCAGGGCAATGAGTCCGCCAAGCAAACCAAGCAGGAAGACTGACCACAGGCCAGCCCCACTACCCTCGCCTAAAGGAAGGGAGTCCGCTTCAAATGCCTTGAGTTCGTCAATGACGGGAGTCCATAAAGCAGACTCCCGGACCCCCTCTAACTCCCCCTTGTAGGGGGAGGATATAGTGTCAGAAGATTCTGATGATTCAGAGTATTCGGAGTTCTCCGAAGCTTCTGATGTCTTTGCCTCGGCAGCCTCAACTGTCTTTGCCTCCCCCTGCAAGGGGGAGTCAGAGGGGGTCCCCCCCCCCTTGAAACCAAACTCCACATTTGTTGGCGGGATGCAGTTCTCGTCGTTACAAGCGCCATAGGTCAGGTAGCCGGAGACTTCGTATTCGGGTTCCGTGATAATGAAGCGCTGGGCAAAGGAAGCCGTACCCTCCATGAAGCTGACCTCCATATCGAACATATCGTCCATCATCTTCAGCACCTTTCCCGTTGCACGCAGTTTGCCGTCGGGTTTGAGGCCCTTCTGCTTCTCGATGGTCAGCTCGGCACGCGTCGGCCCACCGTCGGCAATATCCGTACTATAGACGTGCCAACCCTCATCCACAGAGCCTCGAAAGACAACCTCTATGACATTATCCGAGACCTGCTTCAGCGAGGCTTGGATGTTGACAGGATTATGGAACTGCGCCAAAGCCACAGCCCACACACATAAATATAATGTAAGGAAGGAAGTGATGCGTCTCATCTTGCAGTAGGTTTTGTTTCAGAGTGCAAAGATAGTAAAAAGGTTGCACTTTGGCAAACGAAACACCACAAAAATAAACTACGCTAACATAGTTTGCAGATTAGGCACGTCTAATTGGTCGATTAGGTTAACATAGTTGGCCAGTTAGGTTAATATCTCCTGCCTATTTCATTATGCAAAAACGCGTCTTTCTTGCCGATTATGTCCCAAACCTTATCCACTTTGCACAGAAATTTGAGAAAGTCAATCTTTTTTCATATATTTGCAGCGGAAAGTATAAATAATCATACCAAACTAACTAACTAACTAATTAACTATGAAACTAAAGACTTTATTAACCTTGTCGTTCCTGCTCGTTGCAGGAGCAATGACACAGCTAAACGCTCAGATGGCTGTAACCCTAGGTAGCCAAGTGACGGATGCCAATAACATCGTCAGCGGCAAAGCGTATCTTCTGAGATGGGACGGACTAACAGGAACACCTTATGCTCTCGACACTGGTGGAGATGTTTATAGCATGGCCAACAACAATTCGGCCACTCAAGCTGCCGTTTATTATCTTATCAGCGATGGTAATGGCGGTTACAAGGTCGAGAATGCCTATACTGGCAAGTACTGGCCTACACCATCTTCCAATGGCGAATTTATTGCACCTACCACAGTTGCGAATGCTGGAACATGGACAATTGCAGCAAGTGCTACTGCCAACCGTTTCACCTTTACTTGTAATGTTAGCGGTACGGCTTACCATACCAATCGTGGCAGCAGTAAATTAGCTGCTCACACCACAGATTCTCCTGTAAGCATTTACGAAGTTACAGCTTCCACGCTGGCCACTGCAGCTACCTATTCCGCATTTGCCGATAAAGACATCTCTGTCTCTGCTACAGAAGCAGCCAGCATCAGCGAAGGCCAATGGTATGTATTGAAGAATCGTGGCCGGAACGGCTATGCCTTCGAGAACAGCGGCTCGATGAAGAACCAGGGAGCAGCTCCTGCTGGTTCTGCTACGGACAATGGGAAATTCCTTGTTCGCTTCCTCAATGCTGGTGACGGCAAGTACTACCTGCAGAACGGCTTGAGCAACTTCTGGGGTGCTATTCCGCAGAATACTGCTGTACCTGCCACGGCTCTGGGCACAGAGAAGTACACCATAGGCAAGATTAACTCCACAGACGGCCACTTCTACCTGACCTCCGAGACCAACGGCATCGTCCTCGACTGCCAGGAGAACGGCTATCCCGTCGTAGGTTGGGGGACAAACATTCCCACTACCACTGGCGGCAACAGCGACTGGGCTTTCTATCCAGTGGAATTTGTTGATTCCTGGATGCCTGCTATTGATGATGTCTATACCATCAACAACACGAATAGCAATCGTGGTGCGCTTATCTACAACCCCGAGAATCCAAAGTATGTATGGTCAAGCGGCAAGAGCGGTACATTCGACGCTTCAAATGCCAACAGCCAATGGGTACTCGTGCCAACGGGAACAGCCAAACAATATTATTTATATAATGTAGGGGCTGGCAAGTTTGCCATACCGACAGGTATTGCTCAAAGCGCAAGCAACTCTTGGATATTCAGCGACAATGCTGTAGCAGTCATCTTTGAGACGCAAGGTGACGGCACACAGAAGATTAAGATGGCTTCGAATCCTGTCAGCGGCACCAACGCTGCCTACATGGCTGTCAGCAACAACTACACAGGCCCTATCATCAACTACAACGATGTAGGCGGCAACTTCACCATTACGAAAGTTGATGGCGATGCCAGCACAGCAGCCAATGCTGCCGTTGCCAAGCTTGTGAAGAACCAGACAGCCTTGACAGGAGCCGTCACAGCAGACGACGGATGGTATGTGATTAGCATCAAGACAACAGGCAACAGCACTGCCACCGCCTCTCCTGGCCGCTACGTCTATCCTGGTCCTACTAATCAGGCCAATTATCCTCTCACCTTTACAGGTGGCGTCGATGTGCAGCCTGCTATCTCTGACGCAACATTCTTTACGCGTTTTGTAAAGAATGGAACGGACTACAATTGGCAAATGACAAACGGCCAATACCTCATAAACAGAAGCAACGTCTTCCCCACAGCTTCCAGTGAACCAGCTGCTGTTAATCCAGGGTATAATAATGGTAATTTCATCTATGCTAGTGACAGGTATGCCGACCCATACGTGAGCAACGGTAACTTCTTCATAGGTGAGACAGCTTCCTATCGCACCACGTGGAGCATCTATCCCATCGACCTTGATGCTGCTGGGCTTACGGCTTGGCAAGTCCTTTGCGACAATGCTCCTGAATCTGCACAAATTACCTGCTCTCGCAGCGATGTCAGTGGACTGACGGCTGTGTATAAGAATGGCTTCTTCTTCCTGCCCACCGGCGTGACACCTGAAAGCACAGACTTCAACTTGGACGGAGCAACCAATGTGAACGTGGATGCCTCAGCACATACCGTCACCTTTGCTTACGATCCCAACCTTGCCATTGTTGCTGACGGCGTTATCGTGGAGCAAGGCTGGCAGACAGCAGGCCGCGACAGTGAGGTGATGCTGCTTCGTGTCACAGCTAAGCCCTTCAAAGCTGCCACGAACACGACGCTTACCGTCAGCCTCAAGGACGGCTCGGAGGCCAACATCTCCACCTTGAAGCTCTACGAGGCCAACTCCAGTTCACCTGAGATCTACTCTACAGGCAATGGTGCGCCGACAAAGACCGTGGTCGCTACAGCAACTATCTCCGGCTCTACTGCTACCTTCAACATCGGGAACCTCACTGCCGGCACACACTACTATTGGATTGGTGCTACAGTGAGCAGCACAGCCACTCTCGGTGCAGTCCTCGATGCAGCCGTGACAGGCATCTCCTATCAAGTGGAAGGCCAGACGGCACAGAACCTCGACCTGACCTCTGTTGGCGACCCTGCCGACCGTGGCGCTATGGTTTTCAATGCACAGTCTTATCCTTTCCTGCCTCGCGACAACGGCAGCCGCGTCTATCGTATTCCTGCCATGATTGTTGCTGAGGACGGCAGCATCGTTGTGGCAGCCGACAAACGCTATCAAAGTCACACCGATATCGGCAACGGCGGACACGTCATCGACATCGTGGTGCGTCGCAGTACCGATGGTGGACGCACATGGAGTGAACCCGTGACCATCGCCAAGGGCGAAGGCTCCACCGCAAACGGCGGCGATGATAAGCGTTGCGGCTTCGGCGACCCCAGCCTCGTCAAGGGTAAGGACGGCAAGCTCTATTGCCTCTTTGCCGCTGGCAACGAAGGCTACTTCTACGGTCAGAAAGGCATGTGTATGTCTGTCAGCACCGACAACGGTGTGACCTGGAGCAGTGGTGAGGGCAACCCGCCAATTGACCTCTATTGGAGCGGTGCTATAAAGAACGTCGCTACCGTAGGTGCAGCTGGCTATGGCCTCTATGACTACTTCGTGACTTCCGGTCGCGGTCTCTATATCCCCGAGGATGACATTCTGATGTACCTCATCCCGGCACAGACGATGACCAGTGCAACAGAGCACACAGGCGATTCACAAGACTACGTCTTCTACTCAAGAGACGGTGGCGAGTCGTGGTACTTCAGCGAGACTCCCATGGTTCAGGGAGGCGACGAAGCCAAGATCATCCAGATGAACGATGGCTCGCTCTTCGGCTCCATCCGCAAGGGAGGTCCACGCCGCTTCAACACTGCTACCTACACAAAGAACGACGACGGCAAGACGCTCAGCTTCAACTTCGGCACGCAATGGGAAAACAACCAGCTCTATCAGTCCAGCCAGAACAACCAGGACATCTTCTATTACCAGCGCGAGACGACAGAGGGCAAGACCGACGTCATCATCCACTCCATCACCACGGGCAACCACGTCAACTTCAAGCTCTATTACAGCACAGACAAGGGTGTCAACTGGACAGAGTTCCTGAACGTGCAGACCAAGGGCACACGCTATGTAACGATGGACAAGAACCCAGAAAACGGCAGCCTGTACCTATTCTTCGAGGACCAGAGCCTCAACAGCGCCGGCGGCTACACCGACTACAACCACTATCCCTTGAACTTCATCGAGATTACGCGCGACCAGCTCGTAAGCCTCATTCCGGCTCTGGAAGAATACAATGTGCCCGAGTACCTGAAGACGAATGTTGTTAAGAACACCGTTTATCAAACCAGCACCGGTTGCGACTCTTACGGTGCCTTCTCAGGCACAGGCTCTGGACATTGGGCACGTACTTGGACGTCCAACGCATCATCAGGCATGGCAGGGCTGACGGTTTCTACCGAAAGTGGCTACGGCTTCGACAAGGCAACCGTGCTCGGAACCCGCGTCATGACAATAAGACCCAGTGCCAATGGTGCTACGGACACCTACACCATCACCGCACCTGCAGGTTATGTCATTTCGAGTTACACGATAGGCGGTGCTGTATATACGGGCGGCACATACCGCATCACCGCAGCCGACGGTACAACTACTGGAGACATCACTTCCACTACGACACCGACGAATATCAACGTCACCGATGTGAATGCATCATCAACAACCTTCACATTCTATGGTGCATCGCAGAACAATTGGTTTGCCTTCACTAATTTCACGATTACCCTTGCCAAGACTATGCCGCTCAATGTTGTGGGCGACAAGAGCTATGCAACGCTCTACTTGCCCTTCGACGTAACGACGACTGGTGCAACGAAAGCATACTATGTTGAGACTGCCAACAACGGCTCCGTACAGCTGACCGAGACATCGGGCGAAGGCACGGAAATTCCCGCCCTTACCGCCGTGGTGCTCGTCAATGAAAGCGCAGAAGCAAGTGCCACCTTGAATATGACTACTGGACTCACCTCCGTGGTCAGCGAAAGCGCGAACCTGCTGAAGGGCACCTTGGTGTCGATGAGCCTCGACCTGGGCGATGCTACAAGCTACTACTCATTGGGCAATTATAACAGCGTGATAGGCTTCTATAAGTTCGAAGGCGGAACCATCACCCTCGGTGCCAACAAGGCCTACCTCGAAGTGCCTGCAAGCGGCGTCAAGGGCTTCACCTTCGACTTCGACGATGATGCAACTGCTATCAGCAACCTCAATGGTCAATGGTCAATGGTCAATGGTCAATCCATCTACAATCTTGCCGGCCAGCGCTTGAGCAAGCCTGTCAAGGGCATCAACATCGTCAACGGAAAGAAAGTCCTGAGATAGTCAAACAGTCACTCTACAATAAACCTTCAAACAGCATATCACCATGAAAAAGAAAATCTATCAATCGCCGCATGCCTTCGCCGTGAATTTAATAGGCAGAACCATGATATCTACATCTATGATACTGGGTAATACCGGGCAGAAAGTCAGCAATGACGCTGACATCGGCCTCGTGAAAGACTACGATTCACAAATAAGTGACGTCAATCTTTGGGATAATGAATGGTAATCGCTTCATAAGGAGACTCCTTGTCCAACAGCTTATGCTCTGTGCCTGCACCTATTTGCAGGCACAGAGTGTTTTACCCTTTCGGGAAGGTGACCGCGTAGCCTGACGACCAGAACAACCCGTGCAAACACAGGTTCCTATTGAGGAAACTATAAACAACTGAAAATCTTTTTAACCCAAATCGGTCATTAGAAATATCTGCTTATCCTCTGTCTAATGACCGCCATTAGAAAAACAATCCAAACAAACAAACAAAACAAACAACTATTTTTGAGAGAAGTGCGAAGACTATATATTATATTATAATTAACAAATTATGTAATTAGTAATATAATAATAGAAAACCGACTTCCGCATCTCTCTTTTTTTCGCGTGTTTGTTTTGTTTGTTTGTTGGTCGCAGAAAAGACCCCCTCTAACAGAAACGACACACGTTAAGTTTGCCAACGACACGTGTTAACTTTGCCAACGAGACACGTTAAGTTTCCTCACAACACAGCAGACAAGTCCGCCCCCTTCACGCCTCTGCGCATCTCTATGATTTCCAAGACGTTACCGATAACGCTGCAAATGCCCAAAGTCAGCAGCAAGGAGAGGGCTGCGGCGGCAAGAAGTCGGGAGTTTTGAGCAAGCCATAAGAGGAAACCTGTCTGCACATTAAAGGTAATGAGGGGAACGTCGGCAGGTACAGAAAGCAGCCACCAAGTACTGATTCCGCCGCTGATGATGCCTACGACAAAGCAAGCAACCATCACCATCTTGTAGCGGCGGATTGTCCGCTCCTGATATTGCTTGACGAACTCCACAGCATCAAGCCGCTTCGTAAGCTTTGCCATGAACTCGGCGCTATCGTCGAAATGCGGCTTCTGAGCGAGGAAAAACGCCTCCAGTTCTTTATCTTTCTCCATAATGGTCAATGTTCAATGTCTTTCTTAGCTTTTCACGACCTCGCGAGAGTTGCTTCTTCACGGCATCTTCCGAGGTTTCGGTAATCGTTGCTATCTCCTTGACGCTGTAGCCGTTGAGGTAGAACAAAGTGATGGCGGAACGTTCCTTGGGCGGAAGAGTCGCAAGGGCGAGGTAGAGGTCGGAAGCCCCCTCCCCGCTCCCCCTTTGGGGGAGTGCCTCAATGGGAACTGCATCGATGCTTATGGAAGGAGGCTGCTGGCTTCTCCGGTGACTGAGGAACGTGTTATGGGCAATCTTGAAGAGCCACGAGCGGAACTTTCCCTTGTCCTGATAGCCAGCACAAGAGAGGTAAGCCTTCACAAAAGCGTCTTGCGCCAGGTCGTCAGCCTCGTCCTTGTTGCCACAGCAAAGGGCGAGCAAGAAGCCTCTGACAGCCTCCTGCTCCCGCTCTACTTGAGCTATGAAATCCTCTCGACTCACAAACTAAACCTCTGAAGTCAGTTTCTTTTCCTCTGCCTCAATTTCTTTGGCGAGCATCTTCTTGCCAACGAAATAATTGATGATGAAGGCAATGCCCATGGCAAACAGGACAATGCCCATTAAATAGCAAACGTAAATACCCTTCGCGTTATTCTCACCGGAGAAATCAATAAAGAGTGACCAACCAAAGAGAACTATACCGCCGAGAGAGAGAACGCTTCCTGTGTGCAACTTCGCCAGCAACTTCTCTTTTAACAGCCTCTTCTTAGGGGAAATCTTCTTGAGAAACTCATCAATATCAACATCAGGATTCTTCTCAATCATCAACGACACTAATTCTGCGCGCTTGTTTAACTTGTTCGTTCTATAACGGACAAAAAAGAAAACCCACACCATGAGAGCGACAATCCACGTCAACGTAATAATTAAATCATGAGTAAATAACATAGTCTTTTTGTATTTAATGGTTAAACGTTTTGCTTTTGCTTTCTACAAACACAACGCTTCTTGAAGGCAAAAGGTGACGTCGAAGATGAAAAAAAGTCAAAGCGACCGGATTGTTCTTTGCAGTTCGTCGAGGAAACGAGCCGCTTGTGCGCCGTCCATTTGGGTGTGGTGGAACTGGAAGGAGACCTTGAGAGTCGTCTTGAAGAAGCGGCGCTTGTACCTAGCCCAAATGAGGAAAGGATTGTTGAAGATGCCGCTATACATTCCTACCGCCCCATCTATGTCGTATTGCACCAAAGCCGAAGTGCCGATAACCATACTGTCGGGCAAGTCGTGATTAGTGCAACTCTCGGCCACTTGCCTTGTGAGCGTCAGGTATTGTTCATTGAAGAGGGACAAATCCTCGCAGAAGGGGACATCGCACGAGCTGACCTCGCCTTGCTTGTTCGCTACGATGGTATTGACGGCGAGGCTGTCGAACTGCATCAGCTTCCCGCCTTCGGGCAGCAGATAGAACTCCTTGACCGTGGTCGCAGCCTTGCCTATGCAGTAGCACATCAGCATATTGAACTTCAATCCTTTCCGCCTGCTTACCTTCACAAGCCTTGTCACATCAAGCGTCTTGAAGAACGTCACCATCGGCATTGGTGCTTTCATCCACATCTCGTAAGCGTATGCCCGAGTTGTCTCTTTTGGGTTGATTTCCTGTTTCATTGTTCTGTGTCTTTTTCTGATTTGGTGACAGCCTCGAAAGCCACTATGGGAAGATGCCAAACACATGCAGGTGTGTTGGCAAACGCACGCAGCTGCGTTGAAGAACACACGCAGCTGCGTTTTGAAGCCTGTCAAAAGAGGGACAAAACCTCTTTTATTCTGCTCACTTAACCACTACCTTCTTACCGCCGACGATATAAACGCCCTTCTTCATCTGAGAATTGCCAACGCGACGGCCCATCAGGTCATAAATACCATTTTCTTTTGTTTGCAGACCCTTTTCTGTCTTGATTCCTGTGGGGTCATCCTTTATGTAGGTGAGGGTGAAGTTATCCACACAAGCCCAGTCAAAGAGGGTCGGAGCGAAGTGGCGCATACCAATGCGAAGGTCGGTGGTCTCTTCGAGCGTGAACTCCATCTCTTGCTTATAGTAACCGTCAAGAAAAGCTTGGTTGGCGGTGCTCACGTTATCGGGATAGGTGTAGGGGTCGTAGGTATAAGGAACCGACGAATCGTAGATAGACAGCAAGTTTGTGGCCACGTCATTTGCATAGATTTCCGCCGTATCTTCCGTGCCGAATGTGTGGCGAAGATAGGTGTTGGCAATATTGCCGTTGCGGTAGAAACCCTGCCAGCTAAGGCGATAGACACCTGCTGGCATATTGGGAAGAACCTGATAGGTATCGAAGAGCTTGTTATAGTGCTCAGCCACTGTGCCGGGTGCTGCCGTAAAGATTGTACCTTCCCATCCATTGCTACCATTTGCGAAGTTGGGGTTCTTCAGCAGAGCGGTAATGTCCACATTCTCGCCATTACCAATAAGCGAAAGGGCATCTGCATTGGGTTCTGTGTCGGGTTCAGGGATGATAGCAGGGCAATCGGTGCTCTTGGCAGTTGCAGCTTCGTAGAGGGCAAGCACTTGTGCAGGGGTGAGGGTGCAGTCATAGACAGCAAAGTCGTCGAAGAAGGCTTTGCTCATCAGGTCATCAGCTGCGTAGGGGCTGCGTCCTATCCAAGCCACCGTAGAAGCATTGAGCACGAGGGCGTTGGTGTTTGTTGGCTCCGTAGCACGCAGCAAGCCGTCGATATAGATGCTTGTCGTGCTGGCATCAGCGGTGACGGTAACATTGTGCCAGGTCTTCCAGCTAAGCCCTGCGCGGGAATTAACAGAACGGGAGCCATTGCTAACCCTCTGGAAGTACCAGTTTACGTTGTTTGCCTGGTTGATAAGTCCGGCGAAAGAACTGGTGCCGTTGTTGACGTTCCAAGCCCAGCAGTAGTTGTCGAGATGACCGCTGTCGGCAAACATGAGGTTGATGCTAACGCTGTACGTTTCGCCATTGAGCACCGAGCCAATAGCCCGTGCTGCCTCGTTGCCTAAATCGACATAATCGGCATCAGCTGTATAGAAGGCACGGTTGCCGTCGGCAAAGTCAAGAGCCTGTGCGTCATTCTCGAAGTCATAGCTGATAGCAGGCGTTGGCGGCTCGGCAGACTGCGGCTTCTCTTCCGCACTTACCTCTGAAAGGGGTATCTGAATGACGGAAAGCGAATAGGCTGGCACTTCGAATGAAAGTGACTTATCGTCTGTCTTTGTTATTGTTTCTCTCCTTGGAACAACCTTTTCCGGTTCGTCCATAGAGTTCTCAGCATAGTTGTCATTATTGCTCATTATGCGCACTTCGGCATCGCCGCTGATGGTAGCATCGGAGAAAGCAAAGCTGGCAGGAACGGCTTCTGCGTTATAATTGATGACCTTGACAATGGCCATATCCTCTGCCTCATTCAAGGAAGCACAGAGATAAAGGTGCTGACCAGTCTTTTCCTCCAGCGTGACTGTGTGAATAAGCGTGCCATCGAGGTAGCAAAGTGCGGTGAGACCTTGACGAACTATCTTGATGTGGTAGGTTTTGCCTGTTTGAATGCTGCCGCTGGCATCGGTAAGTGTAGATTTCTTCCCATCAACGGCCTGCTCAACAGCGTGCTTTGAGTTTGTCCATCCGCCCAGGTTCCACCAAGCATAGTTGTTGGCATCAACGTATGCAAAGGTAATGAGGAAGCCTTCATCACCACTATTCTTCACGGCATCCATTTCTATGGTGCAGTTGCCGGTGATTACATCAAAGGTGCGATAGCTGCCCTGCAGGGATTGAGGCGTAGTGATGGCGTCCGTCTCCTCGAATATAATATCCCCTTCGGCATCCTTCACACAGATGTTCGAATAGGTGGCTGATGTGTTCCACGAACCTATGCCCAGACGAGCAGCGTCGAATCCAATGGAATTGCCCGTTTCCGTCCAAGTGAGGTTCTGCTTACCTACGGTCTCTGCCATCATCTGCTGTGCCCAATAGGAAGGCGTGCCAAAGCTGGCGTAGGCGTTGTAGTGAAGCATATCGGGCCGCCATTGTGACTCATTCTCATTGATGAAGATAGGTGCATAAGATGCCATAATACAAACATCGGAGTTGCGTTCCAAACCTGCCATATAGATAGCCTCACCCAAAGCGGCTTTCAATGTGCCGTTGGTGCCGAAGTCGCTGGTGACGGCATACTCGCCGTTGTATATCTTGTGGCTGCTGCGGCTTGAATTGTCGTACTTGTGGTAGTTGGCAGCAAACCAGTCGGGCGACTTATAATAGTGCTCATCGACCACATCCACAGGATGTGCGTTACGCCAAGAGGGATTGTCCGTACCCCAGGCCTCCACGTTTCCGATACAGATTGTCTCCGGCCAGCGAGCTTTGATGGCATCATAGAACTGACGATAGCGCTCGGGATAATGGTCGCTCTGGTCGTTGTTGTTGTTGAATTGGTAGTTATAGTTCTCGTTACCAATCTCTATGAGACGCATACCGAAAGGTTCGGGATGCCCTGCTGCGGCACGCTTTGCTCCCCAGAAGGTTGTGACGTCTCCATTGGCATACTCCAAAGCATCAAGTGCTTCCTGAATGAAGTCCTGAATACGCTGATAGTCCTGATACCAACCGTGTCCCATACCCATATTGACCACGAACATCGGCTCTGCCCCTAAGTCCTCGGCCAGTTGCAGGAACTCGTGGAATCCCATTCCATTCGTAACGGGATAACCCCACTGGCTGTTATAGATGCCAAGACGCTCTTCCACAGGGCCAACGGTGTGTCGCCACTGGTAGCGCTTGCCGCCCTCAATGTAGCAACCGCCAGGGAAACGCATAAACTTCGGATGCAAAGCAGCAAGCTTCTCTGCAAGGTCGATACGCATTCCGTTCTCGCGGCCTTTGAATGTCGGCGGGAACAAGCTTATGCAATCCAGATAAACCGTACCGGCCTTGCTGCCGCGGATAGCGAAGAATCCCTGCTGGCAGTTGCCTGTGGCGGTAATCTCTGCGGTATATTTCTTCCAAGTGCCTGCGTCGCTAACAGCCACAACAGCCTGTCCGAGGTTTTCTTCCCCATCGTTTTCGAGGACCAGCATCACGTCGCCTTCCCATTCGTTAGCCGTGCGAATCCAGAAGCTGGCCTTGTAGGTTTGCCCTTCCACGATGTTGATGCCCCAATAGCCGCTGTTGCGTGTGCCGTCACCATTTTGGGTGAGGGTTAGCTGCAAGGCATAGTTCTGGGCACCGTTGATGAGGTTCTGCGAAGAGATACCGAAGGAAGCATTACCCACCGTTTGCCAATAATTAGGTGTGGAACCGTTTTCTTCCATCGAGCCATTGCGGATGAGTTCAGCATAGATACCGCCGTCACCTGCGTGGTTGATTTCCTCATAGAAGATGCCATAGTGGAGCGGGCCAATAACGGGACCGCGATTGGCTGTTGAGAACTGGAATGTGGTTTGTTGTGCCTGAGCAAAAAGAGCACAAAGAAGGCAGAGGGCACAGAATGTAGCCGCTCTTGCTGAAGAGAATAATTGTTTCACGTTTAATGGATTTGATTGATGTTTGCGCGGCAAAGATAGCAATATTTTCTCACATTAAAAGAATATGAGACACTTTTTTTGCCCTAAGGCTTCACCTTGCTATCATTTTGCAGCTTAGGCTTCAGTTCATCTGGTGAGTCTTTTGTGAACATACTCACCTTTGGTGCCTGCTTCGTATAGAAGTCGCGAATGGTCTGAACATCAAGCACCAGCGAGGGATTGAAGTCGCGGCTCTGCATATAGTCAAGAATTGCCTTGCGCATCTGGCGAGCTACGATACGATGCTCCAAGTCACTACTGATGTCCATTGTGGTCATCAGCAGTTTCCCCTTAAGAACGCTGGCCTCAACCACCATTCCTAATTTCCTGCTGACGTGCCAGGTGTCGATTGGCTGGATAGGCGACTGATAATCCTTTGGCAGTTCCATCAGATTCATCACTTGCGCCTTGTTCAGCAGTTCCCACCAGTTCAGGTTGCTCCAGTCATCGGTGGGGAAGCCGTACTTGAACAACGGATGTGCCGTGTTGATATAAGCACCTGTCGTGTGGGGCGGACGCATCTTGAACCACGATGTATTCCAGAACACAGGCAAATACGTCTGCTTCACATCGCTGCCCAGCGTCACCTTTCCTGCAGCGGTAAGCAGTACAGAGCCGCCTTTCTTCAGAACTTTTAGTGCCTGGGCATCCAATGAGTCTGCAATATGTATCCGATTGCTCGGAAGATTCAGAACATTCGGATAAACCCAGAACTCCCAATGGTTGACGATATCGGCACCTATGCGGGCAGTAAGCGTCAGCTTCGTGGGTTCTGTAACGGCATCAAGCTTCCATTCTACAGCCCCTACCCCAGCATTCCTGCCAACGGGAAGGCTACCCAACTGGAATGTACCCTGATACCAAACGTGCTGTTTCTCATCGACAATAACGTAGCTAACCTTCGGCTGAGCAATGGAAGTTCGCTGGGCATTATATATATCAAGAGGTACGCGGAGAGTCTCCTGATTGGTAAAAACAAACTTAGGGAAGCGAGCCAGCAACACCACCGGATTGCAGAATTCACGCCATTCTTGGGCTGTGACGTAGCCCTTTTCTTTCCAATGCACATTCAGCGGCCCAACGAGTGCCGTGCCCTGACCACTATAGTCGTTCAGCGACAACAATTGGAAACCTGCATAATCCTTTGTTCGCAGATTGCGCTCGATTTCATACTTATAGCAAAGCGTCTGCAGTTTCCCGCTGGCCATCAGGAACTTCTCTGCCATTGTCTCCATTCCGTTAGCACACAGCAAATCGCGGAAAATCTCGAAGTTACGGGCTTTGTATGCACCTGTATATTGCGGAATCTCCTTGAAGTCGGGGAAGGCGCACCACTGACCTTGCTCATGGGCTATGATGGGCGATGAGTTGTCCGTCTCGTCATTGTAATTGCGCGGACGTAAAATGCCACTATAATAGTTATCCTCCGACTGCGGAGCCATTTTGTCCCAATCCAAGCCGCGAGCACCTGCCTTCACATGATAGTCCGAACCGCTATCCCATGCCCAGCCGCCGCCTACGCTGGCTCCGCAATATACCTTCGTTGCATCATATTCGCGCATCTGCTTTACCCAGTCGTTGCAATAAGTCACCCAGTCGCCAGCCGGCTCATTTCCTGCTGCCATCATCACAAAGGATGGGTGGTGGCCGTATGTGTCGATAATACGCTTCGACTCCTCCAACAAATACTTGTCTATCTTCTGACCGCTGTGAAGCTTTACTCCGTGATTAGGCCACGATGGACCCTCTGGCTGCAAATACATACCCAACTTGTCGGCAGCGGCGAAAGCTGCTTCTGGTGGGCAGAAGCTATGGAAACGCACATGGTTCAGGCCATACTCCTTGCATTTCTGGAACACGCGCGTCCACTCCCCCTCGTCCATCGGCGCAAAGCCCGTTTCTGGGAAACAGCAGTTCTCCACCGTGCCTCGCAGGAACATTGGGCGGCCATTGATGTAGAACTGTCGTCCTTCTATCGTCACTTCGCGCAAGCCGAAAGTCACAGGCACCTTTATGCCTTCATATTCCACAGTTCGCGTATAAAGACGCGGATTGAACTCGTCCCACGGCTCAACATCATTGCCCAAAGCCACTTCAAAAGTCTGTTCGTTGATAATGATATCCACCCGTTTTTCCTTCAAGTGCGGCACTACCCTCTTACGCCAGATGATTGGCTGAGCCTGCAACTCCAAGCGCCCCACAATGCCGTTCCAGTTGCCTTGTGTCTGGTCGGTCACGGAATGGGAGTCTTGCCCCACACACACATTCTCGATACCATTATAGATGCAGATGGCTATGACGTTTTCCTCGCCCCACTTCACGAACTGCGTCACGTCGTAGCAATGGGGTGTTGACAGGGACAACTGATGCCCCACCTCCCTGCCATTCACAAAGACGGTGGTTTCTATGTGCGGACGTTCCAAAAAGAATGTCACCTTTTTGCCGCTCCAATCCTTCGGCACCATGATGCTGCGCCTGTACCAGGCATTCCCTAAATAGTGCTTCTCTGGGGTCAGGAAGAACGGGAACTTCATATTTCCCTTCCTTCGGTACGGCTCCATAAAGGGACTAAAGAAATAGCTTGAATCATAGAGTGAACACGTCCATTTCGTATCTGTATCCACGTCGAAGCCTTTGCCGCCTGTCAGCATGGAGCCTGGCAAACGGATGTGGTCATCATAAAGCTCGGAATCGCCCATTCCAAACTCCCACACGCCCGAAAGGTCAACACGCTCCTGACCATTTCCTCCTATGGTGAAGGGAAGAAGAAAGGCCAACACGAACCATCTTAAAATACACGAATGTAACGAGTTAACTCTCATCTTTCACTTCTTTTATAACTTCCAAAAGCCCTGTTACTTCACAGGTGATATAATATAGGTATATGAGTAGTCTTTATAGGGCATCTGGTACTCGCTGCGTGGCCAGGCTCCCCACGAGTTGACGCAACCTACACCCATACTGCGCGAAGCTATGTGGAGGTCGGTGAAGGGACGCTCCGTCAGGTCGCCGCTGTGCCATTGTGCCTTCTGGCGCGAGGGCTGCAAGTCGTCCTCCGTATAGTTGAGAGCCTGCATTTCGAGCGGTTCCGTGCCTTCGAACTTGAGGCCCTTGCCGGCTTTGTTCGTAATGCTCCAATAGCGGACACCTGTCTTGGTGCCGTTTTCCTGCGGACGCACATAGCCCCAGAACTGCTCAGAGACAGTCTGTTTCCAAATGCCGAGGTTCTGACCGTAAGCTCGGTCTATATAGTTCTCGTGAGGCCCCTTGCCATAATATTCTATCTGGGAGAAATCCTTTGGCATCTGCATCTGCATACCGAAACGCATCAGCTGTGGCATCTTTTTGGCATCAGCATTGGGATTGACACTCAGGTCTTGCCTTACCACCAGTTTGCCGGCAGGTGTCATAGTGTAGGTCAGCTTCAGGGTTGCCTCCAGTTGCTTCAGTTCGTAATCGGCTGTCACCACATAGTTTGCGCCCTCCTTCTTGATGGAGAAACCTTTCTTGTCGAGCTGAGGATGCTGCCAAGCGGCAAAACGGTTCTGGAAGTCTGCGCCGAAGTCGTTGTCTGTGGCGGCACGCCAGAAGTCGGGCTTGAGCTGCGACTCGTCGGTCATCATTTCCGTACCATCCACATCAATGTAGGCCACATATCCTGTGTTCTTGTCGAAAGTGACCTTCACCCCACCGGCAGAAACCATAGCATAGACAGCCCTGTCGTCGAGCTTGACCTCCTGTAGGCCTTGCTGCTGAACCGTAACCGCCTCTGCGGTGGGGAATGCGTATGGCTTCACCACAAACTGGTTATGGGCTATCGTGGTGCCTTTCTTCAGGAGAGGTTCGTCCTTTGCCAGCGTGAAACTTACGTTCACGAGGATTTCCTTGCCTGCCGACTCGTTTTCCGAAACGGCTTTGGCAACGGCATCAACCCGAATGGCTTCCTTGCCCTGCGGAGGAATGGCTTTAGCCAACCTCTCAGTCCCCTTTGCCACAGACTTTCCGTCTGTCAGCACCTCATATTCCATCTGCACATAGTCCAGCGGACGGAAGAAGTTCTCGTTGAAGACCTCCACCTTGCCTTCCTTTGCGTTGGCAAGCTCCGCCCATACGTTCTGATAGAAATACTGAATCTCGTAGGCATGAGGGTTGGGCACACGGTCAGGATTGACCACGCCGTTGCAGTTGAAGTTGTTGTCGGATGCAGGGAACCTGCCGTAGTCGCCGCCATAAGTCCAGATAGGCTTGCCTGTCACCTTGCTCTTTCCGCGGAAACCCTGGTCGATGAAGTCCCAGATGTAACCGCCCTGATAGTTGGGCAGACGGCGGATGAGGTCCCAATACTCCTTGAAGCCACCGCCTGAGTTACCCATCGTATGGGCATACTCGCATTGGATGAGCGGACGCGGGTTGCCCTCCTTGCAATAGTTCTCCGAGTGGCCGTAGTCGGCATACATCGGGCAGTAGATGTCCGTCTTGCCGTTCTTGTGAGCCTGCTCGTACTGGCAGGGGCGCGACGGGTCGTAGGCCTTCACAAAGTCGTATGCATCCTCGAAGTTCTTGCCGTAGCCCGACTCGTTGCCCAGCGACCACACAATAATGCTGGGATGGTTCTTCAGAACGTAGATATTGTGCCGCTGGCGCTCGATATGCATATCGTGGAAGCGGGCATCCTTCGACAGCGACTTGTCGCCGTAGCCCATTCCGTGACTCTCAATGTTGCTCTCAGCCGTCACATAGATGCCGTAGATGTCGCAAAGCTCATACCAGCGGGGGTCGTCGGGGTAGTGGCAAGTGCGCACGGCGTTCACGTTCAACTGCTTCATCACCCGAATGTCCTCAACCATCCTTTCCACCGAAAGCACATAGCCTCCGTCGGGGTCAAGCTCGTGGCGGTCAACGCCTTTGATGAGCACAGGCTTGCCATTCACCAGCAACTGCTGATTCTTGATTTCCACCTTGCGGAAGCCCACCCGCTGAGGAATGCACTCAATGAGCCGCTCGCCGTCGTAGAGCGAAACGTAGAGGTTGTAGAGGTTGGGGGTCTCGGCAGTCCATTTCAGAGGGTTACGGACGGTCAGCTCCGCAGTTCCCGTGCCGCCCTTCTGTATCTTCAGACCAGTCAGGGGCGCAACCACAGCCTTGCCTTCAGCATCGAGCAGCTCCACCCGGAAAGTCTTGCCCACAGCAGCAGGAGCCGTCAGCTTGATGCTCAGCCTGCCGTCCGTATAATCATTGGTAAGGTCGGGCGTGATGAACACATCCTCAATATGTGCCTTCGGACGCGCATACAGGAAGCACTCGCGGCTGATGCCGCACAAGCGCCAGAAGTCCTGGTCCTCGTTCCACGAGCCGTCGCACCAGCGCATCACCTGCATAGCTATCAGGTTTTCCTTTCCGGGCGTAACGAACTTCGTGATGTCGAACTCCGCAGCCACCTTCGAGTCCTCGGAATAGCCCACCTTCTTGCCGTTCACATACAGCATTACATTCGAAGTGGCTGAACCGATGTGGATATAGACATTCTGCCCCTTCCAATCGGCAGGAATGGTGAACGTGCGGCGGTAACTGCCCACATGGTTGCCCTTGTCCTGCACAGCAGGCGGCTCGCCCGTCCAATCCGAGCGCCAAGCATAGTGGTTGTTCACATAGATAGCATCGCCATAGCCGTTCAGTTCCCAGTTGCCAGGCACAGGCATTGTGCCCCACTTGGAGTCGTCATATTGGGGCAAGTAGAAGTCGGCAGGACGCTCATCGGCACTCTCTACCCAATGGAACTTCCACAATCCCTCTATCGACAAATAACGGCTCGACTTTGCCTTTGCCTTCGCCCCCGGGAATTGTGGCGCACGCGCCAGAGCCTCGCTCTCATAGGCAAAATAGTCCGCCACATCCGTCTTGCGGTTAATCTCGTTCACACTCGCGTCGCACCACACAGGTGTACCCTGTGCCCAAGCACCCATTGCAACCATCCAGAGCAATGGCAAAAGAAGTCGTTTCGTTTTCATATCTAAAAGTTGTTATTCTTAGTTCCTTGAGAATACTATTATCGTTCCCACTTTGCAAATATACAACTTTTTCTTTAGACTTCGGGCTTCACTCGCAAATAAATCTGCCTTTGATGCATTTTTTTAAATGATTATCCGCAATCGTACCACCAAGAGATGCCATAGGCATCAGACAAAGGTAGCCAGCCATTTCAATGGCTGGGAGGAAGATGCCCATAAGGAAAGCGTGCCTCTAGGTACGCGACATCGGAGGCAGGAATATGTCGC
>JAEEGL013827060.1_pt1 | contig 21537 bp, 22 predicted proteins | sample 9134231 | NCBI WGS metagenome assembly JAEEGL01 (sample SAMN16246548, study PRJNA631951) | gut metagenome | biome: gut microbiome; feature: rumen; material: fiber-attached | host: Bos | place: Iran: Karaj | collected 2018-10
CATCAAAGGTTCTGACTTAGAGCTTGTCCATAAAGTAAGCGAGCTGTTGGAACATAAATTCGACATCAACCATTGCAACATCCAACTTGAAGATACAGAATGTTGCCATAAATGTGAGCTTTAAGATGATTGCTCAACGAATTGAATTTTCTGATATTTTTGCTGCAAATTGCTATTTCTATATTGACGAGAAAACAAAACACGGTTTTATCATTGACCCTTCGGCACACGCTGAAAAACTCCTCGAAATCATCAAACAAAACGGCTGGACGATTGAAAAGATTCTCATCACCCACTCTCATCTTGACCACATCGGCGCTGTTTTAGAGCTTGCGGACAAATTAAACATCAAGTTTTACGGGCTCAATACGGCCGCTCAATACCTCACGGACACTGATTTATCAGCCCATTTTAGCGATTCTGCCGTTTTAAAAAACATGCAATACGTTAAAGACGGTGATGAAATTGTTTTAAGCGCCAATCCAGATGTAAAGCTTCAAGTCATTGCAACCCCGGGACACACAATCGATTCGGTCGTCTATCACGACTCTGAAAACAAAATTGCCTTCACCGGCGACACCATCTTTCAATCAGGCATCGGACGAACCGATATTCAAGGCTCTGGCGGAAATTATGCTGCGCTTATGCAAAACATCAAACAAAAAATATTCACCCTGCCCGATGATACTGTTTTATACCCCGGACATGGCGAGCAAACAACCGTCAAAGCAGAAAAATAATTTCATGGCACATTTTCAAAAACTTCGGAAAACGGTTTAGATAGCGTAGAAATAAGAAGCGGAAAAATTTTAGTGTAGATAAACCTACATGAATTTTTCCGCTCTCGAAATTTCTGCTCTAGATGAGCCGTTTTACGAAGTTTTTCTTACAAGTCATCGTCATCATCATCCATCATCGCCTCATTTTGCAGCATCAACGCTTCTTCTTCCGGCGTAAATTCCTTTTTACGCGGTGCGCGACGATGATTGATAATGTCTAAAATATAATTTCCGGTAACTTTATATAAATCAACCAAATGATTGTTATACATGTGGTCGCCTTCTTCGATCAAAGCAAAATCAACATCTGCATGACGCTGCATATTAAGACGTCTTGCAAGCTGCGTTACCTGTTCCGGATCATCGATCTCGTCTTTACCGCCCTGAATAATCAAACCGGAAGTTGGACAAGGCGCTAAAAACGTAAAATCTTTCTCGTTAGCCGGCGGTGAAACGGCAATAAAGTTATTAATATCGGGACGACGCATTAAAAGCTGCAATCCGATCCACGCACCGAAAGAATAACCGGCAATCCAACACTGTTTGGCATCAACATTTTCATGTTGCAGCCAATCAAGAGCCGCCGTGGCATCAGCGAGTTCGCCCGGACCGTCCTCAAACTGACCGACCGAACGTCCGACACCTCTGAAATTAAATCTTAAGACAGAAAAGCCTAAGTCTCTGAAACAACTGAATAATGTATAAACCACTTTATTATTCATTGTGCCGCCATATTGCGGATGCGGATGTAAAATAAGCGCGACAGGAGCATTCTCACGCTCCGATTTATGATATCTGCCTTCCAATCTGCCGGCCGGACCGTTAAACAATACTTCAACCATTTCCACAAAACCTCTTTACAAGATTAATTTTCACTTTATATTAGAATCGGATGAAAGGAATATAGCACAAAATGAAAAAAAATTTCAAGTCTTTAATTTTATCTGATTTAGATTCCGTAACGAGAAGAGATCCGGCCACATCAACCAAACTCCAGGCCATATTTTTTTCTCCGGGCTTTCAAGCCATATTATGTTACCGTTTCAACCATTTTCTGTGGCAAAAAAAGCTCTGCTTTTTAGCTCGCCTACTTTCGCAAATCACCCGTTTTTTCACGGGCATTGAAATTCATCCTGCCGCCCAAATCGGAAAGGCCTTTTTCATTGATCACGGCATGGGTGTTGTCATCGGCGAAACCTCTCAAATCGGCGATAACGTTACAATGTATCAAAATGCAACCTTAGGCGGCACAAAACTCTTTGATAAAGACTCGAAAGTCAAAGGGAAAAGACATCCGACCATAGGAAACAACGTTATTATAGGTTCCGGCGCACAAATTTTAGGTCCGATTACAATCGGCGACAATGTTAAAATAGGCTCCAACGCCGTTGTTGTCAAAGATGTGCCCGAAAACACAACCGTTGTCGGCATTGCCGCTCACCAAGTCGAAAAGAAGGCACCTCAAGAAACAAACAAAGTTTTCTGCGCTTACGGCATTGATAAAAACGCGCAAGATCCTTTAAGCGACGAAATCAAACTTTTGCACAAAAAAATACATGAATTGGAAGAAAAAACCAAAAATTTAAAATGACACAATATTGTAACTATTTTTTTACTAAAAAATGTGTTATAATAACTTTATGAAATAAATTTCAAGGGGAGAAAAAAGATGTTCCGCTCCGTTAAAGTAACGATTTTAGCTTTAGTATTCGTTTGCGTCGCAAGCGTTTCTCGCGCTCAATTACCGGCCAACCCCTGGACCCCTCAACCTCCGTCTCCAAACAGCGGTTACTTCGGAAATAATATTGCCGATGCCGCCGGCAGCGACATCACCGACGCTCCGGTTTATGCCAACAACGCCGGAGGCGGCGAAATTTTGCCGGTCGACCCTTGGGCCAGAACCCGTGATCGCAGCGGGGTACGCACATGGCGCGGCAGCGGTCAACACGGCAAATTAAATTACATCGGCGAAGGAACAATTTTTAATGAAGGCGATCAGGAAATGATGGCCCCAGAAGTCAACAGACACAATATGGTTGTTATGCTTAATCATCTAAGAAAAATGGGCTACCAAATTCCGAAAAGCTATGATCAAAAAATTCAAAATATGCCGGCCAAATATCGCACCCAATTAAGAGAAAATGTTGAAAATGTCGGCACAGGTAATGATCCTTTCAGCAAAGTATTTGTCGGTTTGTTAAACACAATAGAAAACTCAACCGGTTTGAGCTTTGACAACATCTTGTTCAACACTGTTGATATCTTAAGCACAGACTAATTCTGTTCAATTCTTTGAAGATGGTAGAGCTGCTTTTCCGAAGCATAATCAAAGTCAAAATAAAAGCTGTTAATCGGATAAATTTTGTTTGCAAACATTTTATCCGTGTTTGAGCGTGTTTGTTTTTGTCCCTGTTCTTTAATAAAAGTCGGAAAGCTTGTTCGTCCGCCCGACATAAAAGCACAATCGACATAAACTTTTCGACCCTCATGGAAAAAATAACTCCAAACATGCTTCTTTTCTCTTTTATTATGCGGTTGCAAACGCTCCTCAGCCGGTAGCACAAAGCCATATTGCATATATGCCTTAAGGCCTGCTTTTTGACACATCAGAACAAACAATGAAGCAAAATCTACCCCTATTCCTGCCTTATTTTTCAAAATTGCTTTAGCTTTTTTCGGTCGCGTTTTCAAAGACAAAGAATGATTTGTCTGATACAGATAGTCATCATACGCAACACGCGAAGCCAAATAATAAGCAATTGACATCGCTTTTTCATAATCGCTTCCGTAAGGTTTAACCAAATAACGCGTCAATTTGTTTAAGTTTTTCTCATCTTTAGGAGAAATCCGATTGATATACGCAACCATATTGTTATTTAAAATCGGCAAAGCGGTGGCAGAACCTGCCGTCGACAAAGCCAACAAAAAGAAGCAAAGTCTTAAAAAACGCATATCAAATTTCCTTCAAATTTGAGCCAATATATCACAAAAAAATTGTAAACGCAATTTTTTCTTGTTGAACTTTAAAACAAAGTATAATACCTTAAACTCAGATTCAAAATTAAAAGGAGTAAAAATTATGAAACATACTTACTTGTTTTCTGCCGGCTTACTTGCTTTCGGAACGATACTGGCCACGGCAGCCGAAGCGCAAACGTCTTCTGTCAATCCCTTCATTGAAAAATCCATTCCCGCTCCTGCTCTTAAAAACATCATGGATGCGGAACGTGTTTTCTGTTACAATGTGGAAACAGCTCCGGAAAATTATCAAGGTTACACGATTGACCAAATGGCTCTTACCGGATTCTGCGGTATATTGGAAAAAGATCAGGCAGATATGTTTCGTAATGAATTCTTTCAAACAGAAAAAAATATTTCGCAGACAACGGCACAATGCGTTATTTCACCGAAGGTTATTTTGCGTTTTATTCGAGGCATAGATGCAACAGATGTTTTATTCTCAAGCCCTTGCCCTTCCGTAAGCATCTTTTACGGAGGAACTTTCAAATCATTTAACGCTGCTCCGTCCGTTAAATCTGTCGAAGGCGTTGTCGAAGTTTTCGCGGGTCTCAAAAACGAATTTGTATCACCGGCCCTTCTTAACCAAACGCTTCCGATCGGTGTTGTCTTAAATGATGAGCAAAAAGCTCTTGTTGCCAATCAAAAGTCGGCCCAACCTATTCGCAACTGGTCCGATTCGAAACAACCGACTGCCACGCCGCAAAAAGACGAAGGTCCGAAAGGTTGGAACAAAATTAAAAAGAACTAAACTTTCAACGCAAAAAGCCTCTCGAAAGAGAGGCTTTTTTGTTAACCTGACAAAGCTTAGAATTTATAATTCAAAGAAAACCCGAACAATTGAATAGAATTGCTGTAATCTGCAGTTGTTCGAGATCCCGAATTGCCTGTCAATTCCGTATCCAAATGAGCTTTATGCGCATAAATATAAGTATATGCCACATCAAACGAAAGTTTTTCATTATATTGATAATTCAAACCCGTTGAATACCATAATCTGTCAGAATCCGGAATTCGCGGTGTTCTGTGTTTCAAACGAACGGCTGATTGGTCATAAGCCATTCCGAGGCGCAATTTCCATTGATTATCAATTTGATAGCTTGCTCCAAGCCCGTAAAAATTGGTATCGCGCCACTTTTCTTTCGTTAAACTATCACCGCCATTGTAGTTTTTAATATGTAAATCTCTGAAACTACTCCAAAATACACGTTGATATTCAGCCATAACGGTCCATTTTTCGTTAATTTTATGGACAAACCCCATCGACAACATGGCCGGCGTGTTCAAATGTGCATAAATATCTATATCCGGTCTGACACTTTCATTCGTTCCGAAATAACGCAACTTTTGTTTACCTTTTAATTTATGGGCTACTTTGCTTCTAAAAGACAAACCCAAGCGCGTATTATCATTAAACTCATATAAAGAACTTGCTTGCCATCCCCAATCGATAGCTTTACCTTCAACCGACGCATCAACAACGCGGGGAACATAACCTGACGTCAATCTTGCTTTCAAATATTGAATTTGCAGACCAGCACCTAATGAGAGCTTGTCTGTAACCTTATAAGCACCCATCGGAGTCACTGTCACCCCTGATAATTTTGAGGTAACACCATGCTCACCGCCCAACCATCCTTCATCATATTTTGTAATCATACCATAGGGCACATTCAGACCCAAAGCAATATACGCTTTTTCATTTAACTGGTGTGAAACAGCCATATTCGGTGCAACGGCCGCATGAACGATATTATCTACATTCTCGTCCCTTTCGCCATCGACATATATATTTTTAGCTCTCGCACGCGGAGCAATATATGTCCCGCCGATATTAAATTGAGTACCATCATGGCGTGTAATACCTGCCGCATTAAAATAAGCATATGATAAATTTTCGGCACCGGCCGTCGCACCTGCATATGCATTACCTTGAGCCGCAGCAGATTGTTCACGAAGATGGAAACCTGCAGCTTGCACTTGCACAGCGGCCAAAATTGTGCCAAGTGCGGTGAATGTTAAAAGCTTTTTCATAAAATTTTCCTTTCTAAAAGTAACATTTCACCGCTTATAAAGCACTAAAAAAAGTAAATATCAAGTAAAATTTTAACAATTTTCACAAAAATGTTGCGTTTTGTAACAAAATGTGATTTATAGTCAACTAGCCCCTGCAAAATATGGCTAAAAGAGAACACAGTTCTTCCGGTATGCCTTCTCTATAACAATCTCTTAATTCAAAATCAGCCTTAAGCCTGTTCTTAAACCATGTTCGCTGACGTTTGGCATATTGTCTGGTATGTAACTTAGCGTTTTCGATTGCTTTCCAAAGCGGTATTTGACATTTAAAATATTCTATAAGTTCCGGCACACCGAGAGCTTTCATCGCAGGCAGTTTTAAATCAAGCCCCTGTTCATAAAGTTTTCGAACTTCATCGACAGCTCCGATCTTTATCATTTTATCAAATCTGTCGTAGGAAAGTTTATCCAACTCTTCAACGGAAGGACAAATTTTAACAACAAAAAACTTTGCCTCGGGTAAATATTTAACCAAAGGCTTTTTGTGCCATTGGCTGATGGGAATATTTGTATGCACAAAAACTTCGTAGGCTCGTTTAATACGGCTCACATCATTCGGGCTTAATTTTTGTGCCGTTTCAAAATCAACTTCCCTTAATTTTTGGAAGATAAACGCTTTTCCTTTATCATTAATAAGTTGTTGCACGTGTTTTCGAATCTTTTCGGGAGTCTCCGGGATCGGCGTTGTTCCTTTTATTAAATTTTCAATATAAAGCCCCGTTCCGCCGACAACGACGGGCATCTTCTTAAGCTTCCAAATATCTTTTATTTCGGCCGTCGCTTTTTCCAACCAATCGACCACATTGCCATGATACGAAGGATCGTAAATTTCATACAAACGATGTTCAACTTTTGCTCTGTCTTTTTCGGTGGGAACGGCCGAAATAATCGGCATATTTTTATAAACCTGCATAGAATCGGCATTAACGACCACTCCGTCAAGCATTAAAGCGATATCCGTCGCCAACGCAGATTTTCCGGAAGCCGTTGGACCGGCTATAATAACTACTTTATTCTCCGACATTGAGCTTTCTCGACCAAACTCGAACACAAATCTTCATACGAAATACCGACATACCTGGCCTGTTCCGGAACCAAAGATAAAGAGGTCATTCCCGGATTGACATTAATTTCCAAAAACATAAGGCCGTCCTTTTCATTATATCTGAAATCCGAACGTGAAATACCGTTACACCCCAAAGCACGATGAATTTTTAAAGCACAATCAAGAGCTCTTTGATAAACATCCGTCGGTAAATCTGCCGGCAGAATATGCATTGTCATTCCGTCCGTATATTTTGCCTCATAATCATAAAAATCCGTTTTCGGTTTCAACTCTGTCACGGCACACGGTTTATCATTCAAAACACAAACTGTCAGTTCTCTGCCCGGAATATATTTTTCAACTAAAAGCTCTCTATCTTCATCTTCATAACAAACTTTTTTCAAATCCTGATGACTTTTCACAATAAAAACACCGACGCTGGAACCGTCTGATTGCGGTTTAATAACATACGGCATCTCAAATTTTGTTCCGCGTTTTTTAAATTCGGCGTAAGTCAGTTTTTCATAAGGCGGCGTTTGAATTCCATATTTAATGGCAAACTCCTTGGTTAAAACTTTATTCATTCCTAAAACGCAAGCCCGAACACCCGAGTGCGTATACGGAATTTGAAGAATATCCAAAAAGCCTTGTATTTCTCCGTCTTCCCCGAAATTTCCATAAAGAGCATTAAAAACAACATCCGGCTTTTCTTTTTGTAAAAACTTAAAAAAAGTATATCCGTCTCGTAAATCATGCTCTACGACATCATAACCTTTTGTCTTTAAAGCCGAAACAATATTCTTACCGCAAATCAAGCTGACCTCTCGTTCTGAAGAGAAGCCGCCTTTTAAAACCAATACTTTTTTCATTTTTTTCCTTTATTATTAAATTCTTTTCTGTTAGTATACACAACAAAATTTAAGAAAGACTAAAAAAATGATAAAAAAATATATTCAAATTTTTGCTTTAATACTCTTATTTTCAAAAAATGTGAGCGCATCTATGATTGAACAAACTTTTAAAGTTGAAATAGGCCCCTTTAATGCGGCAATCGTCAAAATTGCATACCAATTAACCGATCAACAATATAAATTTGACTCAAAAATCAACACTTCCGGAATTTTTGATACTTTTTATACATTTAAAGCAAATTACGCAACAGCCGGCTTGATAAACGAAGACCGGCTCATTACTGCCAGCTATGAGCAAGAGGCTCAATCTTCCTCCCATATCCGCAAAAAGAAGCTTCTCTTTGACAATAACGGCATTTTAAAAGGACGAACAAGTTCAAAAGACGGTATCGAAAAAAACGTAAGCATTGAGCCTTTAAAAAAACACGCAGACTGTTTTGATATTCAAACAGCGCTTATGATGCTTATCACTCAATTTAAAAACAATAAAAGCTGTAACATGCAAAAAACAATCTTTAACGGCAAAAAAATCTATCATATTACCCTTGAAGACAACGGACGTATCTTATTCAAAGATAAAAAAGTGGCCATATCAGGCGAGGCTCACAAATGCACCGCTTTCATTCATCAGGAAAATGTCGAAGAAGGTGATTTGCTCTGGCAGGTATCATCCGAGCGTTCCATTAATTTTTATCTGATGAAAGACAAGATAACTTCCCTTCCTTTCCTCCTTAAAGTTGAAATCAGAACCACCCCGCTCGGAAAACTTGAAGCCTATATGACAGATTTAAAAATAAAGGAATAATAATGTCAAAATCAGAACTTTTACTGCCGGCAGGCTCTCTTGTAAAACTCAAAACCGCCATTATGTACGGCGCCGATGCTGTTTATGCCGGAACGCCCGATATGAGCCTTCGAACACAATCAAAATTTTCGCTCGACGAGCTAAAAGAAGGTATTGAGTTTGTGCATTCAAAAGGCAAAAAGATTTATTTAACATTAAATTTGTTTATTCATAATGCAGAAGCGCAAAAATTGCCTCAATTTGTTACCACTTTGCGTGATCTTCAACCGGATGGCGTTTTAGTCGCCGACCCCGGTGTTTTTGACTATTTAAAAGAAAACGCCCCCGAACTTAATCGGTTTATTTCAACTCAAGCAAATGTATGTTCTTCCGCAGCCGTTAAATTTTGGCAGAAGATGGGGGCTAAACTTTGTGTTTTAGGGCGCGAAGTCAGCTTTGAAGAAATGCGACAAATAAGACAAGACTGTCCGAATATCCTGCTTGAAACATTTATTCACGGGGCAATGTGTATGTCTTATTCAGGAAGATGCCTTATTTCAAATTTTTTGGCTGATCGCAGTGCAAATAAAGGAAAATGCGCACATTGTTGCCGCTGGCACTACAAGCTCCATTTAAAGCTCAAAGACGGAACAATTAAAGATATTGAAATAAACGAACAAAACAAAGATATGTTTGAGTTTTTGTTAAAAGAAGATTTTCGTCCCGATGAATATTATGAAATCATTGAAGATGAGCATGGCGGCTATTTGCTCAACTCAAAAGATATGTGCATGATGCCGCGTTTAAATAAGATATTGGAATTAGGTTTAGACAGCCTCAAAGTCGAAGGTCGAAACAAAACCGAATATTACGCCGGTACGGTCGCCCGTGCTTATCGTGCTGCAATTGATGCCTTTCAAGAAGACCCTCAAAATTGGAATCCCGACATCTATATGAAAGAACTTTATACCCTTCAAAACAGAGGCTATTGCCTTGGTTTTTATGACGGCAATTTAACCCATATCAGCCAAAATTACGAATATACAAGAACAATGGGTGAATATCTTTTTGCGGGCTCAATTATTGAGTGGCAAGGAAACGACGCGATTTTTGAGCTTCGAAACTTCATTGAAAGCGGTGAAACGGTTGAATTTTTAATTCCAAATACTTTAGAAACGCTTAACTTAAAACTCACGGAATTTGAAGATGCCGACACGGGGGAAACAAGTTCAAAAGTCTCGGCCGGTCAAAACAAAAGAATTCGTATTAAGCCCCAAAATTGGAACAAACCGATTAATGAAGTCAAAAAGCTCTTACCACAATACACCATCGCCCGAAAATTTGCACCTTTAACAGGCGAAAACAAGGCCATGTATGAAAGAAAACTTCATGAATTTCAACAGTTATGCCAAGAAGAGTGAACCAAATTTTAAGATTTTGCGTTATATATATTGTTAGGAGAATTTAACATGCAGGATATAACTCAATTATTAAAAGAAGCCAAACCGCTCTACAAAAGGCGCAAACGCAATCGCCGCCTGATGGCGATCGGCTCAACGCTTGGTGTTTTTTGTTTGGTTATAGGCTTCAGCCTGAACTTAAGTCGTTCGACAGGACCGATATATGATGTTTGGAGCAACGATGTTGAACAAATTCAAAACGGTTCTGCCATTGAAGATATGGGCTTACCTGTTGATGAAAACGGATTGTTGTGGATTATCTAAATGAATGACTTTATAACCGAAAACAAAAAATACGTCAAAGCTGTTATCAGAAAAATGACCGGTTCTGATAATGAGGATTTGGAGCAAGAAGTCTATATTAAAACATGGCAAAACATGGACAAATATCAAGACAAAGGCAAATTCAAACAATGGATTTGCACCATAACGGCAAACCTTTGCCGAGATTATTTCCGCTCCAAATCTTACAAGTCGCAAAAATCCGAAATTTCAAGCGAGCTTGCTTTGCAAAATGCTTCCGTTAAATCCGAACACGAGGAAAGAATTGAGCGTAAAAGGCGCCAAAAAATCGTCTTAAAAGCTGTTGATAATTTACCTAAGATATATCGTGAAGTCATTGTGTTGGCAGAATTTGAGGATTTAAAATTAGATGAAATCGCATCAAAGTTGAAAATCCCTCAAGGCACTGTTAAATCAAGACTACACAAAGCAAAAGAACTTTTAAAAGAAACCTTAACCCCATTACTTGGAGAAAACTCATGAAACACAATTTATTAACCTTAGCGCTTGCAACAACAATTATTTCTGCAGGAGCTTTAACTGCAAATATCACTTTAGCACAAGAAGAGAACACACCCGAACTGCCCAAAATAGAACATAAAATCGATCGTGCCGAAATGCACAAAAAAATGGCCGAAAAAATTGCCAAAGATTTAAATCTTTCCGAAGAACAACAACAAAAGGCCAAAGAAATCAGAGAGAACGGCAAAAAAGAAATTGAACCTTTAATGAAAGAAATGAAAGATGTTCGTGAAAAAATGGATGCTAAACGCCGTACGAACATGCAGGAATTCGAAAACATTTTAACACCCGAACAGAAGGCTAAATTTGAAGAATTAAAGAAAAATGCTCCGAAACCCTCGAACAGAAGTCATTTCAAAGGTCCTCATCACGGAATGCACGGTCCTCACGGTCCTAAAATGATGCGTGAAGGCAGAGATTTTGTCATGCCGCAGCCGAAAATTCCGGAAGTTATTGAAGCACCGGAAACAATAGCAGAATAAAAAAGAAACACTCTCATTGAAAAATGAGAGTGTTTTTTATTGACCTTTAACATATTTTTTTGTAGATTCGGATAGACATCTTATATTTCAGGAAAAAGAAATGAAAAAAATCAAATATATCATAGCGCTTCTAACCGCGACAAGTTTTGCGACAAACACTTTCGCACAGGGAAGCAATGGGACTTGCGGACAAAACTGTTCATGGAAAATTGAAAAGGCAATCAAAAATGTTTAAACTTTATGCCATTTCACTGCACGGGCGATATAGATGACGATGGAAGAACTTGCCTCGGAGAAATTGTTCCTTCATCAATTCAGCTCAGTATAAAAACCTATACAAAAACACCTGACGGATTGTATGTTTTAGATGGTGTAAAATACGCCTCATTTTCAGCAATGCAGAAAAACGAAAACGGACGCGCAATAAAAAGAATTTATACTGTTGACGAGGCGGAAGCTTTATCAAAACCGAATGGAAATAAATTTTCAATAAGGTATAAATAGAAAAAAAAGCCCACTTTTAAAGTGGGCTTTTTTAATATTATTTACAAACCTCATCCGCTTTCATTTGTATTTCAAGCCAAAGATTTTCTTTCAATTCTTTGTCTTGCTTGGCTTGTTCAAGGGATTGCGTCAATTCATCAAACTTTTTCGGCTCACGCGTATAAAGTTCCACATCTTCCGAAAGCAATTTTTCGATTTCTTTGATTTTTTCTTCCAACACTTCAATTTCATGTGGCAAAATTTCCAACAACCTTTTATCTTTATACGAAAGTTTCGTCATGTTTTTCGGTTTATCGTAAGATGGCGTTTTGATTTCAGATTTCAAATTCTTACTTTCTTTTTTAAGTGGCATATTTTTGAGTTTTTCGAGCAGTCCGCTGTATGAGCCCACATGCTCATAAATCGAGCCGTCACCTTTCATATATAAAACGGAAGTCGCCACCTTATCCATAAAATCACGATCATGACTGACAAGCAAAATTGTTCCTTCATATTCGTCTAAAACATCTTCAAGCAAGTCAAGCGTATCCATATCCAAATCATTTGTCGGCTCGTCTAAAACTAAAAAATTCGATTCTTGCGCCAAGGCAAGAGCAAGCATCAGCCTGTTTTTCTCACCGCCGGATAAAGTTGAAACAAGTGCTTCTGCTTGTTCCGGCTTAAATAAAAAATCCTTTAAATAAGCTACAACATGACGCCAGTGCCCCCTCACCCAAATATGATCACCCGAAGGACAAAGCGTTTTCCATAAACTTTTTTTGGGATTAAGCGTTATTCTGTTCTGATCAAAATACGCCTCCGTCAAATTTTTACCCATCCGAACCGTACCGCTGTCCGGCTCAATTTTTTTTGTTAAAAGTTTAATAAGAGTCGTTTTACCTGCTCCGTTAGGGCCCGCAATCCCCAATCTGTTGCCGCGCATAACACGAATAGAAAAATCTTTAACAAGTTCTCTGTCGCCGTAAGCTTTAAAAATATGCTTCGCCTCAATTACCATTTTAGATTTCAACTCGCCCGTTTCAATCTCTAAATTAACCGAACCGGTCTGTTTAATCTGCTCACGGCGTTCTTGTCTTAGTGCTTCCAAACGCCTCAATCGACCTTGATTGCGTTTTCGGCGCGCCGTTACGCCTTTATGAAGCCATTCCATTTCTTCATCAATTTTCTTATTTAAATATTTTTGAGCAATAATTTCCTGTTCTAAAATCTGCTCTTGCCATTCATCAAAAAACTTAAAACCCTTGTTATTTGTATATAAAAGCCCGCGATCAAGCCAAAATGTTTTGTGCGACACATTATTCAAAAACATCTTATCATGACTGATAACAACAACAGCGCCGCAAAAATTGTTAATTAAATCTTCGAGCTTTTCGATTGTTTCAATATCTAAATGGTTCGTCGGTTCATCAAGAAGCAAAATATCCGGTTCCGAAATAAGCGTTCTGGCGAGCATTGCTTTTTTTATCTCACCGCCGGAACTTTGTTCCGGACTTTGTTTTTCTTTAATCTGAAATTCATTAATAAGAATATCCGCTTTATATTCCAAACTCGGATCATACTTATCAAGCCCCGAAAGAATAACATCACGCAAGGTTTTATACTCTAAACAATCAGGTTCTTGCGGCATATACGAAATTTTTATTCCCGGTTGCACAAAAAGCTCTGCTTCATCGGCTTCAATCACTGATGAAAGAATTTTTAAAAGAGTTGATTTACCAGAACCGTTGCGACCGACCAAACAAATTTTATCACCTTTTAATATATTTAATTCTAATCCGACAAACAAAGGCTTTACGCCAAACGTTAAACGTGCGTTTTTCAATGTTAAAATCGGTGGTTCTGAAAACATTTTTTTATAAATTCCTATTGTTATTTTTTCTAAAATACATATTTTTTCAAAATTAGCAACAAGATTTACCTTGAAAGTTATATTTTTTTAAATTAAAGTGTATACGCATAAAAAGAATTATGGGATTTATAATATGAAAAAACAAATATTTTTAAGCATTTTTGCTTTTGCTTTAAGTTTAAATGCGCATGCACAATCTGCAGATTTAGCTTCCGAAATCACCGGTGTCAGCGATGAAAAGCTTCAACAAATCACAAAAGAAAAATCAGAAAAACAAATCGCTGATGACAGGGGTATTTTTTCATTTTTAAATTTTTCATTTATCAAAAAACCCTTATCTATTTTTTCATCTGAAGAAGACATCAAAACAGAAAACAGCCAGGCACCCACTGAAGAACAAGCTCAGCCCGAAATAAAAGAAACACCACTGGAAAGAGCCGTCAGATTAGCCGAAGAAGGCAATGAGGATGCCGCATTAACTTTAGGATATATGTACCTCTACGGACAAGACGGTGTCGAAATTGACTATAAAAAGGCCTTCCACTTTTATGAACTTGCCGCCGCACAAAATAACGTAATCGCACTTAACAATTTAGGCAGCTTATATTTTAACGGTATCGGAACTGCCGTTAATTATGAAAAAGCCTCCGAACTTTTCTTGAAAGCCGCACAAAACGGAAGTGATGATGCCGCCGTTAATTTGGCTTTTATTTACTTGAGTACGGAAGATTCCCGCTACTTTGAACCTGCTATTGACTTATTTGAGCAAGCGGCAAAAAATGGCAACAATACCGCAAAATTTATGTTAGGTTATGCTTATTACAAAGGTTTTGTGGTTGAACAAGATTTGCATAGAGCGGTTCAACTCATTCGCGATGCCGCAAATGCCCACTTTGACGAAGCACATTATGTCTTTGCAAATATTTACGCCAACGGCGAAGGCATTGCCAAGAACTACGGCAATGCGGTTAAACAATACAGGGCTGCCATTTCTCAGGGACATGTTCCTTCAATGATAGAATTAGCCTACATTTTGAAAGAAGGAAAACTTTTCCCCCAAAACTTAATGCAGGCCCATATTTTATACAATATTGCTTCTGTTTACGGGGCAAATGAAGCTGCCGCACATCGCGATTCTCTTGAACAGGTTTTAAAACTTGAAGACTTGCTTGAAGCACAAAATGCCGCCGAAGCATATAAAGAAAATCCGTCTGAATTGACGAAATATATACGTCAAACTTTCGGACCGAATATCCGTCAATATATTGATGACAATTTAAAACCGAAAGGAACAAAAATTGAAACCGTTAGATAATAAAAAAACAAAAAATCTAGCCTATAAAACAAAAAAAATTATCAAAAAAATAATTTCGTGGGCCGGTTTATTTTTCTTTGCCTTAGCGGCTTATATGATTTACCGTCAACTTGCGAAATATGATTTGCAAGACATCAAAAATGCCCTGTTGAGCATTCCCGTTAGAAATTTAATATATGCCTCCATAGCTTCTTTTTGCGGTTATGTTGCTTTATCTTCATACGATTTCTTGGCATTGCGCTACATTAAAAAGAAGCTTAGTCCGTGGAAATGGATTTTTGCCGGTTTTATTGGATTTTCGGTCAGCAACAATGCCGGGCATGCCATTGTTTCGGGCGGTGCAATTCGTTACCGCTTATACACCCGTTGGCGTGTCAAAGCCGAACAAATTGTTAAAATGATAACTTTTTCGGGATTTACTTATCTTGTCGCTTGTTTCTTTTTGATTGTAATCGGTTATTTAATTACGCCTGATCATGCTTTCGGCGAAGGTTCAATGTCAAAACTTACGACAGGAATCATTGCCTTTGGATCTTTTGTCGGCTTATGGCTTTATTTAACGGCAAGTTTATATCATAAAAAACCGATTATGGTAAAAGGTATTAAATTTAAAATACCCAAAATCAGAATGGCCCTTGCTCAAATCTTTATCGGAAGCATTGATATTTTAATGGCATCTCTCGTGCTTTATTTCACGCTCATTCATTTTATCAATATTCCGTTTAATACATTCATCGGTGCCTTTATCATCGCTCAAATTTTAGGTGTCTACAGCCAGGTTCCGGGCGGCTTGGGCGTTTTTGAGCTTGTATTTGCCAACATCATACCCGAAAACGAGAATCAGGCTGTTCTTTACGGTGCATTAATTGCCTATCGCATTATTTATTATCTTTTGCCTCTTATTATTTCAGGAATTGCTCTTTTCTCGTATGAAACCTATTTAGGTTACCGCCAAAAAGAGATAAAAAAGCAACGCAAACTTGAATTATTAAAACAAAAGCTCGCCGAAAAAGCACAACTCGTTACAGAAAAAGCAAAAGTAGTCGGGAAAAAAGCAAAAGAAATAAAAAATAAGGTTTATCAAAAAAAAGAACAATGAAAAAAATTTTGATCCAGACCAAATTAAAGAGTTGGGCTAAACATATTTTCAGTCTAACCTTATCCAAAGATAAATCGTACTATCTTCTTAAAATTTTCTTTTTAAAAATTAAAGTTTTCAAAAAGCCCAAACATCCGTTTAAAAATGCAAATGAAAATACCGTTCTTATCATCGAAAGACAAAATCATCACGGAGAGTGTTTACCCTCCTATATTAAATATCTCAACGATTTAAAATTCCACGTTGATATTTTATTAATACCGGCGCTTCTTAACCAACAACCTTTTTGTCTTATGCCCTCTGATGCCGATTATTCGATCATTGAGTGTCCGGAAAAGTGCTTTAAAAAAGTTTTGCAAGACAAAAAAATCCTCAAATATAAACACATCATCATTGCAACGGCTGCTTTTGAATACATCCCCAAAATATCAATGATTCAAAGATTTCCTATACTCCAAAAATTCCCTTCTTTATATCTCATTGAACATGACATAAAAGATATAGACGACCACGACGAGCGCCCCTATCTAGAACAAAACAGAATTTTCACTTTGTGGAATTTTGGTCTCGGAAAAATGATTAACCCCTCTTATTTCGGAAAAACTAAAATAACCCCTAAAAACGATGAAAAATCGGCAACGTTCATCGTTGTCGGCGCTCTTGAAAAAGAAAGAAAAAACCATCTTCTGTTATTTGAAAGCATCGAAAAACTTATTGATTTAAAACAAAACTTCCATGTTATTATTATCGGAAGAAATCAAAACGCATATCCTATCAGCGAAAAGCTCAAGCCATACATCACATTAACAGGCTTTATTCCATATCCTCAAATGTTCGATGAAGTTGAAAAAGCCGATTTTTTCTTAACTTTGCTTGATCCTCAAAACGAAGATCACAACCGCTATATCACATCCGGTGTAACAGGATCGACACAACTGATTTTGGGCTTTGCCAAAGTTCCGATTATTCAAAAGAAATTTGCTGATTTTTACGGTTTTGACGACACAAACGCTCTGGTTTATACCGACGACATAACAAACAGCATGCTTAAGGCCATCCACATGCCAAAACAAAAATATCAAGCCTGCCAAAAAGTCTTAATACAAAAGCAACAAGAGTTATTCAACACATCTGAAAAAAACTTAAAAAGAATTTTAAAAAATCTTTAAAAAACCGCTTGACTCTCCTTCTTCTTCTGCTATGATGCGCCCACCCGCAAGAGAGTCGTTTTGCGATTCTCTTGCTGGTATTTGTGTTAATTTAATAAACTTTATAAGGAAATTTGTGATGCCTACAATTAATCAGTTAATTCGTAACTCACGAACACCGAAAGTGAAGAGAAACAAAGTTCCGGCTTTGAAGGCTTGTCCGCAAAAGCGTGGCGTTTGCACAAGGGTTTATACAACAACCCCTAAAAAACCGAACTCCGCTTTGCGTAAAGTAGCCCGTGTTCGCTTAACGAACGGCTTTGAAGTAATCAGCTATATCCCTGGTGAAGGTCATAATCTTCAAGAACACTCAGTGGTGCTGATTAGAGGAGGCCGTGTGAAAGACTTGCCTGGTGTTCGTTATCATATTATTCGCGGTACCTTGGATACTCAAGGTGTGTCTAAACGTCGTCAACGTCGTTCTTTATACGGCGCTAAGAGACCTAAATAGGAGAATACCAGATGTCACGTCGTCATAGTGCAATTAAAAGAAATGTACTTCCTGATGCCAAATATGGTGATAAGGTCGTTACGAAATTTATTAACAATGTTATGGAAGATGGTAAAAAAGCCGTTGCTGAAAAAATTGTTTATTCAGCTTTCGACATCATTGCTTCCAAAACAAAGCAAGATGCTTTAACCGTTTTCGGTCAAGCTCTTGAAAATGTTAAACCTATGGTAGAAGTTCGTTCTCGCCGTGTCGGTGGTGCAACATACCAAGTTCCTTGCGAAGTCAGAGCTGACCGTCGTCAAGCCCTTGCTATTCGTTGGATTATTGCTGCTGCATTGAAACGTTCTGAAACAACCATGACAGATCGCTTAGCTGGTGAGCTTTTAGATGCTTACAACAATCGTGGTACTGCCGTTAAGAAACGTGAAGATACCCACAAAATGGCTGAAGCAAACAAAGCTTTCTCACATTATAAGTTCTAAGTATAAGGGTTTAACGTTATGCCTCGTACACATAAATTGGAATTATATAGAAACATCGGTATCATGGCTCATATTGATGCCGGTAAAACCACAACAACAGAGCGTATCCTTTACTACACCGGTATTTCACACAAAATCGGTGAGGTTCATGATGGCGCCGCCACAATGGACTGGATGGAACAAGAGCAAGAGCGCGGTATTACAATTACGTCTGCTGCCACAACTTGCTATTGGAAGGGTCACAGAATTAACATCATCGATACGCCGGGCCACGTTGACTTCACAGCTGAAGTTGAGCGTTCGCTCCGCGTTTTGGATGGTGCAATTACTGTTTTTGACTCTGTTGCAGGTGTTGAACCTCAATCTGAAACGGTTTGGCGTCAAGCTGACAAATACAAAGTTCCGAGAATTTGCTTCTGCAATAAGATGGACCGTATCGGCGCAAACTTCTATCGTTGCCTTGATATGATTGTTGATCGCTTGGGCGCTCGTCCGCTTGCAATGCAACTTCCGATCGGCTCTGAAGCTGAATACAGAGGAATGGTTGACTTGCTCAAGATGAAAGCAATTATCTACACCGGTGATACGGCAGATTCTCCGATTGAAGAGCGTGAAATTCCGGCTGATTTACAAGCAAAAGCTGAAGAATATCATGCAAAGCTCGTTGAAACAGCCGTTGAAGAAGATGAACAAGCTATGGAAGATTATCTTGAGGGTAAAGAAGTTTCAATTGAAACTTTGAAAAAATGTATCCGTAAGGGTACCATTGCTCAAGATTTTGTTCCTGTTTTCTGCGGAACAGCTTTCAAAAACAAAGGTGTTCAACCGCTTCTTGATGCTGTTGTCGATTACTTGCCATCGCCTGTTGATATTCCGGCAATTGAAGGAACAAAACCGGGCACGGATGAAGTTATTGTTCGTCACCCTGCAGACAACGAACCAATGTCCGCTTTAGCATTTAAGATCATGAATGACCCGTTCGTCGGCTCACTTACCTTTACCCGTATTTATTCGGGTAAGATTGAAACCGGCACATATATCTATAACTCTGTTAAAGATAAAAAAGAACGTATCGGTCGTATGCTCTTGATGCATGCCAACAAGCGTGATGACTTGAAAGAAGCTTTTGCCGGTGATATTATCGCTTTGGCAGGCTTAAAAGACACCACAACGGGTGATACGCTTTGCGACAGCTCAAATCCGATTGTTTTGGAAAACATGGAATTTCCTGAGCCGGTTATTGAACTCGCAGTTGAGCCGAAAACAAAAGTTGATATCGAAAAAATGGGCTTGGCTTTATCAAGACTTGCAATGGAAGATCCGTCATTTAAGGTTTCTTCTGATCCTGAAAGCGGCCAAACCATTATTAAAGGTATGGGCGAACTTCACCTTGAAATTATCGTTGACAGATTAAAACGTGAATTTAAGGTTGAAGCAAACGTTGGTGAGCCTCAAGTTGCTTATCGTGAAACAATCACCAAACCTTGTGATATTGAATACACCCACAAGAAACAATCCGGTGGTGCCGGTCAGTTTGCTAAAGTTAAAATCAAATTTGAACCGACTGAAGATCATACCGGTTTTGAATTTTGCAACACTGTTGTCGGCGGTAATGTTCCGAAGGAATATATTCCGGGTGTTGAAAAAGGTTTGAGAAGCGCCATGGATGCCGGTGTTTTGGCAGGTTATCCTGTAACCGGTGTTAAAGCAACACTTTACGATGGTGCTTATCACGAAGTTGACTCAAACGTTATGTGCTTTGAAATTGCTGCTCGTGCTGCCTTCCGTGAAGGTATGCGCCAAGCAGATGCCAAACTTCTTGAACCGATTATGAAGGTTGAAGTTGTTACCCCTGAAGAATATATGGGTGACATCATCGGCGACTTAAACTCTCGTCGTGGTTTGGTAAACGGCATGGATCAACGCGGCAATGCACGCGTTGTTGATGCGTTCGTTCCGCTCGCAAACATGTTCGGTTATGTCAACACATTGCGTTCGCTTTCTCAAGGCCGTGCTCAGTTTACGATGATCTTTGATCACTATTCTGAAGTTCCGAGAGAAGTTGCCGAGGCAATTAAGAGCAAAAACGCTTAAAACTTAAATTTTCAGGGCAAGGGCTTTGCCCCTGCCCTTATTCATTTTATTTTGGAGTAATATATAAATGGCAAAAGAAAAATTTGAACGCAGTAAGCCACACTGCAACATTGGCACCATCGGTCACGTAGACCATGGTAAAACGACATTGACTGCTGCTATTACAAAAGTATTGGCAGAAGAAGGTGGCGCAAGCTTCACAGCATATGATCAAATCGATAAAGCGCCTGAAGAGCGCGCACGCGGTATTACCATTTCGACGGCACACGTTGAATATGAAACACCGGCACGTCACTATGCACACGTTGACTGCCCGGGCCACGCTGACTATGTAAAGAACATGATCACGGGTGCTGCCCAAATGGACGGTGCAATTTTGGTTGTTAGTGCAGCAGACGGTCCGATGCCGCAAACACGTGAACACATTTTGCTTGCACGCCAAGTTGGTGTTCCGGCTATTGTTGTATACATGAACAAAGTTGACCAGGTAGATGATCCTGAGTTATTGGAACTCGTTGAAATGGAAATCCGTGATTTGCTTTCTTCATATGGTTTCCCCGGCGACCAAATTCCGATCATCAAAGGTTCGGCATTAGCTGTTTTGGAAGACGGCGACAAGAAGATCGGTCACGATTCAATTGTTGAATTAATGAAAGCTGTTGACAGCTACATTCCGCAACCTGATCGTCCGAAAGACAAACCTTTCTTGATGCCGATTGAAGACGTATTCTCAATTTCCGGCCGTGGTACTGTTGTAACGGGTCGTGTTGAGCGCGGTATCATCAAAGTTGGTGACGAAATCGAAATCGTTGGTATTCGTCCGACACAAAAGACAACATGTACAGGTATTGAAATGTTCCGCAAGCTTTTGGATCAAGGCGAAGCCGGCGACAACATCGGTGTATTGCTCCGTGGTACAAAACGTGAAGAAGTTGAACGTGGTCAAGTATTGGCTGCTCCTGGTTCTATCACACCGCACACAGACTTTACATGTGAATGCTATATTTTGACGAAGGAAGAAGGCGGACGTCACACACCGTTCTTCTCAAACTATCGTCCTCAATTCTATTTCAGAACAACAGACGTAACCGGTTCTATCGAATTGCCTGCCGGCACAGAGATGGTTATGCCTGGTGATAACGTTACAATGACAGCAAAACTCATTCACCCGATTGC